>Ga0210004_1000933_pt1 | contig 17791 bp, 16 predicted proteins | sample CryGey13umfilter_FD_185450 | JGI IMG/M metagenome (GOLD analysis project Ga0210004, IMG submission 185450) | Groundwater microbial communities from aquifer in Utah, USA - Crystal Geyser 4/8/14 3 um filter (SPAdes) (version 3) | ecosystem: Environmental > Aquatic > Deep subsurface > Groundwater...
GTGTGGGGGAGATTTAGTTAAATTGGTTGAATCGGTAACGGAATTGTCCCTCGACTGCTCTCGGGATTATAACTTTTCCTCGCCCTTCGCGAAAGGCGGGATTGCAATGACGTTTTTTGTTATAATTTTGTAATTATAATTTATTTCAATTATACTTTAAGTCTTATTAATAAATTTAAAAAATTGCTATGGATGAAAAAAAGGATGCAAACAAATGTCCGAAATGTGGAGCGGCTTTAAGTGAAGTGATTACAACCAAAAGCGGGAAAAAATTACAAAGATGTTCGACCGGTATTTGGAATGTGGAAGCGAGACAGACTGATGGATGTGATTTTGTGAAGTGGTTGCCAGTGGAACCGGTAACCTTGAATGAAAAATGTCCAAAATGTGGAAGCCCGCTTTTGATGACAATGACACGCTTTAACAAAAAAATGAAAAAATGTTCGACCAATGTTTGGGACCCGAAAACCAAAACTGCCAGCGGTTGTGATTTTTTTGAATGGGTGAAAACGGTCACAGAACCACTTGATGAAACCTGTCCAAAATGTGAAAACAAACTAGTTAAGGTGACAACCTCCAATGGAAAACAGATGAAAAAGTGTTCAACGAGTGGATGGGATACAGCGACACGAACTGCAACCGGATGTGATTATGTTGAATGGCTGAAGTAGTCAAAAACTAGTCTGAAGTTAGTCAAAATCAGTCAAAAATTAGTTAAGATAAGTTAATCTATTTGGTATATCTGCGTTTTTATCTTCTATTGACGCTTTATTTTGGTGTAAATGATGACTATAAACCGTTGATTGTGTTGATTATGGGGTATATATTAATGAAACTTAAAGGAAGTTAAAGGAGTTTAGAGGAAGTTAAGGGAGATTGGGGAAGATAGGGAGGAGGTGAGAGAGACAAGGGAGGATAGAGGAGAAGAAATAAAAGAAAGATGACAAATAAAATATAACTATGAAAATCAGAGAAATGGAAAAAATCGAACGACCGCGGGAAAAATTGCGACGTTATGGTATGCAAAAACTAAGTAACGCTGAATTATTAGCTTTAATTTTAGGGAATGGTAGGAAAGGGGAAAATGTGTTACAGTTATCAAAAAAAGTATTGAAACAGTTTAAAAATGTAAGTTTATTAAACGCTTCAATTTCTCAACTAAACAATATTAACGGAATCGGTTGGATTAAAAGCGCTCGTTTATTGGCAGGATTTGAGTTGTTCCGACGGATAAATTTTGAACCAAAAACTGGTCCGGTTGACTCTCCATCAATTATTTGGCAACAGTTTAAATATTTAGGTCGACAAAAAAAAGAGCATTTTATTGCAATATATCTTGACGCGCGTAATGTAATTTTAGATCAGGAATTGGTGTCTATTGGTTCGCTTGATATGAGTGTTGTTCATCCACGGGAAGTGTTTGAACCGGCAATTCGAAGATTGGCTGCGAGTGTTATTTTGCTTCATAATCATCCGTCTGGTGAAGCAACGGCATCAGAGGCAGACTTGATAATTACTAAAAAATTAGTTGAGTCAGGAAAAATTTTAGGTATTGAAGTGCTTGATCATGTTATTATTACAGAAGAAAAATATTTTAGTTTTAAGGAGGAAAAGCTGATTAATAGTTAAGGGATAATAAGGGAATATAAGGGAAGATAAAGGAGAATAAGTGCCGCAATAATTATTTTTTCTCTAACATTGCTTTCAGAATATTGGTTGGAACCTGTTCGTAGTGGGAGGGTTCCATGTAGAAAAAGCCACGACCTTCGGTGAGAGAGCGTAGTGATGTGGAATATCCTGATAACTCAGCCAAAGGAGATGAGGTTTTGATAACCACTAATTTTGAACGTTTTTCAGTTCCAAGAATTCGTCCGCGTTTGCTGGAAATGTCACCAATGACCTCTCCCATGAATTCCTCCGGTACTGTCATCTCAAGTTTCATGATAGGTTCAAGCAATGTTAAACCAGCGCGTTTTGATGTGTCGGTGATGGCCATAGATCCTGCAATTTTAAAAGCGATGTCTGATGAATCAACATCATGGTAACTTCCATCATATAAAACCACCTCAACGTCAACAACAGGAAAACCAAGAAGTACTCCTTTTTCTAATGCTTCTTTGACACCTTTTTCCACTGAACCAATAAATTCTGATGGAATTGAACCCCCCTTAATTTTATTAGAAAATTTAATACCTTCACCGCGACCAAGTGGATTCATTTTGATTAAACAGTGACCGTATTGACCATGTCCGCCGGTTTGTTTAATATATTTACCCTCACCTTCAGCTGACTTTGTAATTGTTTCTTTATATGCCACTTGAGGTTTCCCCACGTTAACATTCATTCCCATTTCCCGTTTCATGCGGTCAACTAAGATTTCCAAATGTAATTCTCCCATTCCGGCAATGATGGTTTGACCGGTTTCATGGTTTATTTTGACTCTAAAAGTTGGATCTTCCTCTGCCAATTTTTGTAAAGAATAAGATAATTTTTCCTGATCAGCTTTGGTTTTTGGTTCAATTGCCAAAGAGATTACTGGTTCTGGGAAAACAATTTGTTCGAGTAAGATAGGACTGTTCTGATCTGCAAGTGTATCTCCGGTCTTGGTGTCTTTTGGACCAACAAGAGCAACAATTTCTCCAGCATAAGCTTTATCAATTTCTTCTCGCTGGTTGGCGTGCATCAGGAGAATCCGACTAACCCGTTCTTGCTTACCCTTATTAACGTTATAAACATATGATCCAGAATCGAGTATTCCAGAATAAATTCGGGTATAGTTAATTTTTCCTACATGAGGATCAAGTTGAATTTTAAATGTTAAGGCAGAAAACTTTTCTTCATTAATTAATTTTCGACTGATTTTTTCTTTTGAAACCGGATCAACACCTTCAACAGTTTTTAGATCTTTAGGAGATGGAAGATAGTCTACTATTGCGTCAAGAACCGGTTGTACAGCCTTATTTCGCAGAGATGTTCCACAATAAATTGGGATTAATTTGTATCCAATTGTTGCTTTTCTTAGAGCAATTTTTACTTCATCAACTTTAAGAGGTTCACCTGCGAGATATTTGTTTAATAGTGTATCATCGGTTTCTGCAACCTGTTCCATTAGTTTTGCACGTGCTTCCATGACTTCCTTTTTCATATCATCTGGGATTTCATCTTTAACTTCATATTCAATTCCTTGTGGATCTTTTTCCCAGTACATTGCTTTTAATGTGAGAAGGTCAATCACTCCTCTAAATTCTTGTTCTTTTCCAATTGGGTAGACCATGATTGCGGGTTTTGCTCCGAGTCGATCGCGAATTTCTCCAACCGTTCCGATGAAATCAGCTCCAAGCTTGTCCATTTTATTTATAAAACATATTCTTGGAACCTTATATTTATCTGCCTGACGCCAAACTGTTTCCGATTGACTTTGAACCCCTTCTTCGGCATCAAATATGACAACTCCACCATCAAGAACACGAAGCGATCGTTCAACCTCTGCCGTAAAGTCAACGTGTCCAGGAGTGTCAATAACGTTAATCCGTATTCCTTTCCAGTATGTGGTTGTGGCTGCAGATACAATTGTTATTCCTCGTTCTCGTTCTTGTGGCATCCAGTCCATTTGAGTTGTTCCTTCATCAATGTCACCAATTTTATAGCTACGTCCGGTGTAAAAAAGAAGTCGCTCAGTGGTTGTGGTTTTCCCCGAGTCAATATGAGCAATAATACCTACATTTCTTATTTTGTCTGTTGGGACGTTACGATTTTTTGTAATTATCGGTTGAGCCATTATATTAATATAATAAATAAAAATGAAAAAAAATATAAAACTTTTTTACCACTTTAAGTGGGAAAATGCACGATTGGCATCGGCAAGTTTTTCTGTTTGAGTTTTTTTAGCAAATGCAGCTCCTTGTTGTTGAGATGCTTCTTTTATTTCTGCGTAAAGTTTTTCTGAGAAAGTATGAAATTCTTTATTACTACGTGTTTTTGCAGCATTAACAATCCAATTTAGAGCCAAAAATAATCTTCTTTCTTTTCTGACTTCAATTGGGACAAGGTAGGAAGCTCCGCCTAATCTTCGCGGTTTTACTTCGTGAATTGGAGCGACGTTGGAAATTGCCTTTGTTAATGTTTCAAGTGGATTTTCAGAATCCTTTTTAAGTTTTTCAATTAAACCATAAACAATTGATTGAGCAACGCTTTTTTTTCCATCAATCATTACATAATTTATAAGCTTTGCAATTTCAAGGCTTTTATAAATTGGATCAGATTTAGTTGGAATTCTCTTAAAATTACGTCTTGGCATTGGTATTTATTATAATAAATTTTATTGATCTTTAGCTTTAATTTTTTCACGCTTTGTTCCATATTTTGAACGTGATGTTGTTCTTTTGGAAACGCCAGTTGTATCAAACTTACCGCGAACAATATGGTATTTAACTCCAGGTAAATCTTTTACGCGTCCACCTCGAATAAGAACAATTGAGTGTTCTGCAAGATTATGTCCAACTCCTTGGATATAGGCTGTAACTTCGGTTTTATTTGAAAGACGCACTCTTGCCACTTTACGTAAGGCTGAGTTAGGTTTTTTAGGTGTCATTGTTCTTACAATTGTGCAAACTCCACGTTTAAGCGGATTGGTGGTTGAAACATATGCACGTTGTAATGCATTAAAACTTGTCTTTAATGCAGCTGCACGTGATTTTTTAATTTTTTTGTGGCGGTTGACTTTCACCAGTTGATTGATTGTCGGCATATTTATTAACAAATTTTCCGTAATACTTATCGATTAATTCGGCTGTTACGGGAATCAGCCTGCCTATTATAACATTTTCTTTTAGTCCTAACAAGTAATCAACTTGACCTTTGATTGCCGCGTTACTTAATACACTTGTAGTTTGTTCAAATGAAGCAGCAGAAAGCCAAGAATCTGTGTAGATAGCTGCGCGTGTGATTCCGAGAATTGAAATTTTTCCTATTGCTGGTTTTCCACCTTGAGCTAAGTTTTTTTTATTTTCTTCTTCAAAACGGATACGAGAGACTACCTCATCTCTAATGAAAGCCGTATCACCCTCATCTTCAATAATGACCTTATCACTCATTTTACGGATAATAACTTCAAAATGTTTGTCATGAATTGAAATACCTTGAGATTCGTATACTTTTTGGATTTCGTTTAATAAATACAGTTGTGCAGCGCGTAAACCTTTGATTGCAAGAATATCATCAATGTCAAGATATCCTTCTGAAAGTTGTGAACCTTTTGTGATTAAGTCTCCATCTTTAAATCTTAATTTTTGATTTGTAGGAACGATAAACTCAGGTTCTTGTGTGACGCTTGCATCTGTTGGTGTAATTTTTATTACATACGCTTCTCTTTCGCTGTCCTCACGAATACTGAGTTTTCCAGCAATATCAGCAATCGGTGAAATAATTTTTGGTGTTCGAGTTTCAAGGAGCTCTTCTACTCTTGGAAGACCTTGAGTAACATCGGATATAACAATTCCTCCAAAGTGTCGGACACGCATTGTTAGTTGAGTTCCAGGTTCACCAATTGATTGAGCTGCCATCACACCAACTGGAACACCAATATCAACAATTTGATTATTGGAAAGATCAATACCATAACATTTTTGGCAGACACCATATTTGGATTTACAATATAGAGGGGAACGAATAACTAATTTTTTAATTTGTGCTTTTTTAATTTTATTAATTACTACCTCATCGATTAAACCATTAGCTTCAACAATAATTTGTTTTTTATCATCAGTAATCGTCTGAAAAGAAAAACGGTTCTTAATGCGATCATAGAAATGATCGCCGCGCTCTTCGGTTGTATTGATTAATAAACCTTCATTTGTTTGGCAATCTTCCTCTCTAACAATCATGTCATGAGAAACATCAACCAATCGTCTTGTTAAATATCCGGCGTCAGCGGTTTTTAATGCGGAGTCGGTTAAACCTTTACGGGCGCCACGAGCGGAAATAACGTATTCAAAAACTGACATCCCCTCACGATAATTTGACTTAGTTGGAACTTCAATAATTTTTCCTAATGGGTCAACGACTAGTCCTTTAATTGCGGAAAGTTGTTTTAATTGTTCTCTTGATGCACGTGCGCCTCCTGACTTGATAATCAGTTTAACCGGGTTTTCTTCATCAAGTGCGTTCCAGGTTAAATCGGCAAGTCTTTCTGTGGTTTCAATCCATAATTCATTTGAATGACGTTTTTTTTCTTCAACTGTAAGAAGTCCTTGTTGAAAATTTGCCTCAATTTTTCTAACCTGTTCTTGAGTTTCATTGACAATTTTATCTTTTTCAGGTAGAATTACACAGTCAAATATCGATAAAGACAGACCTCCAGCTCTGGTTGCGCCCCAAAAACCAACTTCTTTTAATCGATCAATTAATTCTCCAACTTCTTCCTTGGTTTTATATAATTTAATTGCAGAGATAATAATATCTTTAACATCTGATGCTTTAACATCATTGTTTATAAAACGAAGTGATTCAGGTAAATTTTGATTAAAGATTAAACGACCAACACTGGTACGAATATATTTTTCTCCAACTTTTACAAGAATTGGTTGTCTTAATTGTATTGAATTTAGGTTATAAATATTTATTGCTTCATCTGAGCTTGAAAAATATTTTAGTTGTTCATTTTTTAGGGAATTGAATGTTGCATCGATTGTAGTGATGTAATAAATTCCGAGAGCCATTTCTTTGTTCGGGAGAATAATTGGCGTGCCGTCTGATGGCTTTAAAAGATTGTGATATGGCATCATGCGATTTTTTACTTCGTTTATACTTGTCTCTGAGAGTGGAAGAAAAACACCCATTGCGTCACCATCAAAGTCTGCATTATATCCTGAACAAACAGTTGGATGAAGTTTGATTGCGTATGCATCTGTCAATACTGGATAAAAACCTAAAATTGATAATTTATGAAGAGTTGGGGCGCGATTTAATAATACCGGGTGATTTTTAGTAATTTCTTCGAGAATGTCATAGACGACTGGTTCACGTAGTTCAAGAAAATTTTTTGCACTTTTTATATTTGGTGCTAATCCACGGACTATTATTTCATGTAATAAATATGGTTTAAATAGTTCTAATGCCATTTCTTTTGGAAGTCCGCACTGATTAATCTTTAATTCCGGACCGACAATGATAGTGGAACGTCCAGAATAGTCAACCCGTTTACCAAGTAGGTTTTGACGGAATCGACCTTGTTTGCCGCGTAAAATATCAGAAAGTGATTTTAATACTTTAACAAGTCCTGTGTGATTGCGAGCTTTGCCTCTTGATTTTTGTAAATCAAGCAATGAATCAACCGCTTCTTGGAGCATTCTTTTTTCATTACGGAGAATGATTTCAGGAGCTCCAAGATCAATTAATTGCTTTAAACGGTTGTTGCGATTAATGACACGTCGATAAAAATCATTTAAATCTGAAGTTGCAAATTTTCCACCTGGTAGCTGTACTACAGGTCTTAGATCTGGCGGAATAACTGGTAAGACCGTTAATATCATCCATGAAGGGGAAATTTTACTTTTTAATAATGCTTCAATAATCCTTAATTTTTTGAGTAATTTATTACGACGATCTCCTTTAACTTTTTCCAGTTCTTTAAGTGTAGACTGATAGTATTCTTCGAGTTTGATTTGATTCAGCGTTTCATAAATTACTTCTGATCCCATTCCGACCTTAACAAATTCTTCTATTTCTTTTTCACGGAAAAAAAGATAGTCTTCCTCTTCGAGAGTATCGTTTGCTTTAATATTTTTAACAATCTTAATTAAGCGATCGTAAAAAGAATTATTATAACTTCTTTTTTCTACTGCTTGTTCAGAAATTGTGCGGATTTTCCCTTTTTCTTTAATATTAATTTCTTGAAGCGTTAATTCTCGTTGTTCTTGGTTATTAATGTTTTTTCTTAAAACTTCTTTTTGTTTGATAAAATCAATACGTAATATATCTTTGCTTTTTTCAAATTCTTCATCGATTTCTTTAAGTACTTCATCACGGTTTTTCTCAAGCATTGCCATTGCTACTTTTTGTTTTTCTTTATTAACTTCTTTGACAAGATATAATGCATAATAAATAATTCTTTCAAGTGTTTGTGGTGGAATATCAACAATTATACTTAAAGGAGCAGAGATTCCTTTAAAATACCATATATGTGCAATTGGAGTAGCAAGTTTAATATGACCCATGCGTTCGCGGCGAACAGCTGATGTGGTTACTTCAACTCCGCAACGATCACAAGTAATCCCTTTGTACCGCATACGTTTATATTTTCCGCAATAGCATTCGTAATCTTTTGTTGGTCCGAATATTCTTTCATCAAATAAACCGTCTTTTTCAGCACGAAATGTGCGATAGTTAATGGTTTCTGGTTTGGTAACCTCACCCCTTGACCATCTAACAATATCTTCAGGTGCGGCTAAACGTATTTTTAAACCACTAAAATCAACCGTAATGTTTTCCTCCATAATTGTTATTTAATATAATCAATTGATAATCCTAATGCGTTTAACTCTTTTAGTAAAACATGGAATGATTCTGGTACGTTTGATTGAGGAATCTCTAAACCTTTAATAATTGATTCAAAGGCTTTCGTTCTTCCGCGAACATCATCACTTTTAATAGTGAGCATTTCTTGTAAAACAGTTGGAACGCGGTGTGATTCTAATGCCCATACTTCCATTTCTCCAAATCTTTGTCCGCCCATTTGCGATTTTCCTCCGAGCGGTTGTTGTGTCACTAATGAATAAGGGCCAACGGAACGGGTATGAAACTTATCCTCAACCATGTGAATCAATTTCATAATATATCCATTTCCAACGAGAATTTTTCTATCAAATGGTTGACTTGACTTTCCGTCATATAAAGTTACTTTTCCATCAAGTGGCCAATGAAGCTTTTTTAGTTCATTAATAATAAAATCTTCCTTTATTTTTTCAAAAACCGGAGCGTTTATATTTAAATTATTTTTATATGCTATTATACCCAATAATGCTTCGAAAAATTGTCCTAAGTTCATTCTAGATAAGACTGAAAGCGGAGATAAAATAACGTCAACTGGTGTACCGTCTGATAAATATGGCATGTCGTATTCTGGTAGTATTTTTGATATGACACCTTTATTACCATGACGACCTGCAAGTTTGTCTCCGATAGCAATTTTTCGGATTTGAGAAGTATTAACTAAAATACGTTTAATAATACTTGGTTCTAATTCATTTGGGTCTTTTTTACTATCAATAGTCTCGATATTAACCACTACTCCTCTTTTTCCGTAAGGAATGCGTAAAGAAGTATCTTTTACATCTTTGGCTTTTTCACCAAAAATTGCTCGAAGTAATCTTTCTTCTGCGGTTAATTCTTTTTCACCCTTTGGCGCAACTTTACCAATTAGTACATCGCCACCCTTAACAGCTGTTCCTAAAACTACTAAACCCTCTTTATCTAAATTTTGTAATATTTCTTCTCTGACATTTGGAATATCTCTAGTTAGCTCTTCTGGTCCTAACTTAGTGTCGACGAGATCTGCAATAAATTCTTCGCTACTAATTGATGTGAAAACATCATCTTTAATTAGGCGTTCAGAAATAACAAAACCATCTTCGTATCCTAAACCATCAAGTGAGGTGTATGCAATTACTAAGTTTTTTCCGAGAGCGAGTTTTCCATTATCTGTTGCTGGTCCGTCAACTAAAAGGTCATTTTTCTTAACTTTTTGTTCTGGAGAAACTTTTGGATGTTGATCAAAGCATAAATCTTTATTCGTTTTTCGAAAACGTTCTAATTCAAAATTATATTTTTTTCCACTTTTACCGTTTAAAATTACTTTATTTGCATCTATAAAAGATATTATTCCATCTTCAGGCGCTATAATTGTCCTGTTTAAAGCCTTTGATATTGTTTTTTCCATATTTGTTCCAACTAACGGTGCTTGAGGTTTAACCAAAGGAACAGCTTGACATTGCATGTGAGTTCCCATTAAAGCACGGGAAGCGTCGTCATTTTGAAGAAAAGGAATTAACGTTGCTGACGCACCAAGAACTTGTCGAGGAGAAATATCGATATAATTAATTTTTTCTGTGTTAATTTCAATTATTTCTCCTTCATGACGGGCTACTAAAGAGTCGGCTATTAAGTATCCCTTATTGTCTATTTCTAAGTTTGAAGACGATGTAATATAAAACTTCTCTTCATCATCAGCTTGTAGATAAACAATTTCATCAGTAATTTTTATCCGTATCTTTCCATTAATCTTTTCTTTGAGCACTTTTTTATATGGAGTTTCTAATAATCCGTATTTATTTACTCGACTATATAGTGCTAAATATATTACAACTCCAATATTAGGTCCTTCTGGAGATCTAATTGGGCAGATGCGACCGTATTGAGAAGAGGAAATATCTCTAATTGAAAATGATGCGCGCTCTTTTTCAATACCTCCTGGTCCACCTACAGTGACTCGACGCATATTGTCTAATTCAGAAAGCGGATTTGTTTGATCAACGATTGTTGAAAGTTGACTTGTGCGATAAAAAGAATTTATCGCCATAATCACTGGCTTTGAGTTAACAATCTGTGCTGGCGTAGGATTAATATCGTTCGCGACTAAACTCATTCGCTCTTTTATTTCTTTTTCAGTTCTAAGCATCCCGATTCTAATTCCATACATGCTAATTAATTCTCCTACGGTTCTAAGTCGACGGTTGCCTAAATGATCAATATTGTCAAATTCACCACGGCCTTTTGTCAAATTAACCAAATACTTAATTGTTGATATAATATCTTGCTTCGTTAATACAAGATTTTCTTTTTTAATTTCGAGATTTAAATCAAGTTTTTTATTAATTTTATAACGCCCTACAGCCATCATCGTATATTTTCTCGGGTTGAAAAGTAGTGAATTGAGGGTTTCATATGCGTTTTCAAGTACTAAAGGTTCACCTGGTTTAACTTTTCTATAAAATTCAAGAACTGCTTCATCTTCATTTTTTGAACGATCCTTTTTAAAAGTTGGAATAATATATTTTTCCAATAAATCCTTATCTATATCAGCAAACTCCTCCAATAATTGATTATTTGATTGACCCTTAAATACCTTTAATAACACGGACGCTAAAAATTTTCTTTTTTTATTTATCTTCATTTCCAGAAGACCATTTTTGTTGATTGTTAAATCAAGCCACGCACCAATATAAGGGCGAATTTCTGCATTATATAATGTTTGACCAGTACTTTTATCAATTTGAGCGGTAAAATATACACCTGGAGATCGAGCTATCTGACTAATTATTGCGCGTTCAATTCCATTAACAATAAACGTTCCTTTATTAGTCATTTTAGGTAAATTAAAAACATAGACATCTTGTTTTTTTTGTGTACCTGTTTTCTTATTGACTAAATTTAATCTTGCATATACAGGCGTTTCATATGTGAGTTTTTTTTGTTGACAAAGTGGCAACGGAAAATGAGGTTCTCCTATTGTTAAATTTTCAAAATAAAGAGTAAATTTTTTACCGCTATAGTCATCAATTGGAAAGAAGTCTTGTAGTGTTTCTTTAAGGTCTCTCGTTAAAAATCTGTTCCAAGAATCTTTTTGAACTTCTATTAAATTAATTTTTTTAATTTCCGATTCCTCTGTTCCAAGTAGGATTTCTTTGGGTGATTGGGTTTTATTTGAGGTTGTCATCGGAATAGAAGCACAATATATTAGATAACAATAAAACTCCCATTTAATAGGGAGTAAAAAAACTTAACAAATATATCACGCCGATTGATTTTTGTCAAGTAAAGTTATTTTATTAATTACTTTTAGATTTAATTTTGTCTAAAAGTTGTCCAACGAAATCTGAATTTTCCCCTTTATTCTCTTGTTTCCGATTTTTAACAACATCCTCAACTTCTTTCACTAATATCTCTAAATGATCTTCCCAATTTTCTGCCACACTAATAATTTTTTGTAAATAATTACGTCCTTTTTTTGTTCCAAAGGCATAAAGAGCGATCAATGCCAGAATACTTCCAAGACTAAAGCCAGTCCAAAAATTTCCGTGGTTTATATGTGTTACTTGTTTATTTTTCATTTTTTTTACGATTCAAATTATCAATTATCTTAAATATATTCCGTAAACCTTTTACAAATCCTAATACTTCGGAAAATTCATTTTCAATTCCAACGCTAACCGATTCTAATCCACTAACAACTTTGTTAACGTTTAATAATGCTTTTCTTAATTCTTTTAAAACAAAGATAAGTTGTATTCCAATAATTATTGCAAGAATTGTTGAAACTGTTAAAATTATTGTTAGTAATAATTGTGTTGAGTCCATAAGATTTATTATATTTTTTTAATATTAATTAATTTTTTTGCCCAATATTGATTGGCTGCTAATAGAGTATCAAATGTTCCTGCGTCAAGCCAATGACCATTTAATTTTGCCCAACGAAGCATTTGTTTATTAATATAAAAGTTATTAACTTGTGTAATTTCTAATTCACCTCGTCCAATATAATTTGGATCACAACCTCGAATAAATTCAAACACTTGCTGATCATAAATATAAAGACCAGTAACTGCAAAGTCAGATGGAGGGTTTTTTGGTTTCTCGATAATTTCCACAATTTTTCCTTCGTTTATAGGGTCAAAACGTGCTACTCCAAAACGATATGGATCAACAACTTTTTTTAAAAAAACAAGAGCTCCATCTTTAAATTTGTTTACTCCGTCACTTATATCCGCATCGGTTGTGTTATCTCCAAGAATCACAGTGATTGGTTGTTTATCAGCAAAATCTTTAGCAAGTGCCAGTGCGTCTGCAATGCCACCATTTGCTTTTTCTTGATAAGCATATTCTAAGTGTTTAATTCCAAGTTCTTTTCCGTTTTTTAAAACATTAATAAAATGACCAGAATGAGGACCAGAAACCACTATTAAAATTTCTTTAATTCCAGCATTAACAAGAGTTTGAACTGGGTAATAGATCATTGGTTTGTTATACACAGGAAGTAAATGTTTATTTGTTGCGTATGTAAGTGGATAAAGACGTGTCCCTAATCCACCAGCTAAAATTACACCTTTCATATCAGTAAAATATAATTACAGAAAATAATATAACAATAAATCCAATAATAATATATTCTAACACATTTTTGAGATGCAAATCGCATTTGCGAGTATGGTGATATGTTCCCCAAATAATATAGAAAATCGAATATCCTAAAGTAATCAGGAATACATAAAAACGAGAATAGACGACTATTTGCAATAGTACTAGGAATAGTCCACTTGCGATTATCAAAACTAAATAGTCAAATAAATGCAAACGAACTTCGGATTTAATGTGGTTTAATAAAAGCTGCATAGTCAGGTATATTACCGTGTGAAATAAATAACATAATTCCAAAAATAAAAGCGCCAAGAAAAAATAAATGTGCTAAACTTTTTCCGGAAACTCTAATTACATGCATTCGGCTGGCAAAATAAAGATCAAGCCCAAAAAGAACTATTAGTAAACCAAAAAATATCAGGCTAAAATCAACCTTCAACTGAGTTGAGCTAAGTTGTGGAGTCATGACATTATTGTTTACAATAGATTGCGTTTTTAAATTGGTTTGAGGAATTTGGTGTAAAACCGGATTAGCAGCTTGTGCAGTTTTGATAGGTAATAAAGATGAGTTCGCCATCGGTTTTCCAAACATCTGCACAACCAAAGTTGTTTCTTCACCATTCAAAACCCCGTTCACCACAGCAAATCCTACATCAGAATATTCTTTTCTAAGGACATTAGCACGATGCGTTGGGGAATCCATCCATGCATCAACCACCCCTTGGGAAAAAAGGAAATTTTTCGCAAGGTTTTCTCCGGCATATTCATACTGATAACCAGAGTCCATAATAAAATTCCATGGTGCGATTCCATTAGGTCCATAATGTGCCCAATAGTTTTTTGCAAACATGTCCTCTGCTTTTTTTTGTGCAGCCTGACTTAATTTATCATTATAATTTAAGCTAGATAAATTATATTTCTGTCTTTGATTATTTGTAAGTTGAATTAATTTTTGAATTGAAATATCAGTTGCCAAACCTAAAACATGATTAAACTGGACAGAACCATTTTTAACTACAAATGTAAGACAAAAAGCAATTAATAAATAGACTCCTAAAAAATCAAGGCTAATTGACTTAGCGCGGTAATTATTTGATTCTTTAGGAACAAAAAAATGAGCGATACGATCTTTTATTGCCATATTTTTTTTATCATTTGTTTAATATTTTTTTGATTGATAAACATATACATTATAATAATTCCAATTCCATCAATTGCCACATCCCGCATTGTTCCTTCTCGAGTTGGGATAAAGGTTTGATGAATTTCATCAAAAACTGCATACATTAATGTTGTAATTCCCGCCCAAAGATAAGTTTCTTGAGTAAAAAAATTTTTTTTATTTGCAATTGCCCAACACCATAATGCAAATAATATTGCATATTCGATTACGTGAAGTGATTTAAATAAAATAAAATTGAGAATAAAGGTGGGGCTAACACTAATTTTTTGTTGTGAAGAAAAATAAAAGATTAAAATCATCCACGAACAGACAGGCAAATAATGCGAAAAAATTCTTTTTAAGACCATCTTTTTATTTTAGCGAGAATTCCTCCAATAGTCAAAAAAGAATATGACATAGATAGAAAACTTAGATAATTAATTATTGAAAGATGTCTTATTTGTGTTGAAAAATCACTGGTTAATCCCAAAACATTTGATTCATAATTCGTTTTATCGTTTATTGAGAGGGGAAAGGTTTGGTTTGGAAAATAAGAACTAGAAACATTTTTATTTTGGATCGAATAAGAAGTTTGTGGTTTTGGGGATATAACAATATTTGTTATTTTTTTGATAATTTTCATCGTCGGAACTAAAGTTAATATTGGTGTTGGGTTTTGGGTACTAGTATTAATAAGACAACTATTATTTGGTAAATTTTTACTTGGGTTTTGTTCACAAAAATCATCATCTTCCCAATTGGTTCGGCCAAGTGTAATATTTTTTTTGCTCTTTTGATATTCAAAACTATCTTGAAGAATATTATTAGAATTATATAAATTCACCTGATCTTCATCGTTGTTGAACATGGTTTTAGATAGATTTACTGAGTTATAACTAAAAGCAGGAATGGTTAATGAAAAATAAAATGGCGTTGCTCCACCGCCAGTTTGATCGTCAATCATCCAATTGTCAAGAGTCACAAAATAATCGTTATCGTTGTAAAGCTCAACCCATTCGTTTTCCCCGGTATTGGGATTTGCCATAATTTCTGACAAATAAATTTTATTAATAATCGGTGTTGTGGTTGGAATGACGGTAGTTTCTGTTGGTATTGGAGTAGGCGTAGGGGATAAATTGATTGTTACTGTTGGTGTAGGAATTAGCGTTGGAGTAGGTGTTGTTGTTGGTTCAAAAACAAAAAGAGCAGAAGGTGATGAATCATAATTTCCATTCTTATTAATTCTAATCACTAATAAATTATTTTCAATAGAAACGGTTTGGTTAGTTCGTAATTTAATTGACGCAGTAGCAATCGTATCGTTACTAAGATTTATTATCGGGAAACTGTTCCAGGATGAAGTATCTGATAACCAACTATTAGTGGTTGGATTATAGGTCTCTGCTTTATTTAAACTAGCCGAAGCGCTACCAATGCGACCTTTAACATAATAACTGTCTGAGGAAATAAAATCATTAATTATATTAAAGACAACGCTAAATTCTTGATTAGGGTAAATTTGCGGAGGAGAATCTTGAATAGTTATTTTAGTTGTTGCCCAAACATTCCGAGCAAATAAACAGAATAAAAAAATAATAATTATTTTTTTCATGCCTATAAATTAACTTTACAAACTTTATAAACCTTATAATCTCTTTTGTCAACGGACTATAGACAACAAAAATACATTGTTAAATTGTTATATTGCTATATTGTTGATAATATACAAAAGAGAAAAAACTACTTAAAAGTTTCACCAGAACAAATATTTGAATAATGAGAGCTAAATTTTATATCAGGTCCATAGATAGGGTCATGCATGATGTAGTCATCTCCATCTTTTTTAGTCAAAACAACGTAGTGGCTACCGCCATTAGTACATTCACCAACACCAACAATAACATAATGACCGCCATTTAATTCTTCATCAATTTGAGAGGTTGAAACTTGATAACTACTTAATCCACCAGGCCAAGGATTAAATCTCCAACGATAATTCATAAAAGCTGTATTAAGACTGAAATAATCAGAATTAGAAGCAATTTTTGAAGGATTTGTATCAACGCCATTTTTTTTTAATACCATAGAAACAGATGTTAAAAGGCAACCAACATTTAAAATATTTTCACTAGAGCTACCAATAGTTTGACTAGCCCAACGCTCATCTCTTTGAGAGTAGTAAGAGTTGTCTGAACCGGTACCAAGAGCATTAGTGGCAATTATAGAGTTTGCTCCAGAAGATAGAATAAACGATTTAAACCCCGCTAATTGGGCTTTTGCTTGTGCCAATAATGACTGATAAATAGTTTCATTATTTTGAGTGTCCGCGAGTAACTTTTGCTTTGAATTTCTTTGAACTGCCAATGCATTCTTCTGTTGATCTAAGGTCTCACTTAATTTTGCCAGTTCAGTTTTTTTTTCTTCACGAAGTTTTTTTTGATCTTCAAAATTAAATTTGGTTTTTTGAACTTGAATTAGTGTTTTTTGATTATTGTTTTGAGTGGTTTTTAAATATTGTAATCGGTTGAATAAATCTTGGGCATTGCCACTGTCAAGAAATAATGCAAAAAAGGAAACGGTTCTTTTTTTGTATCCTTCAACCACCTGATTAATTAACAGCTTTGAAAAATAACTTAGGGATTCATCTAATCCTTCAATTTTTGTTGAGAGTGACTCAATTTCTTTTTGGGTTTGTTCAATTTTTCCTTCAGTTGCTTCAATTTGTAGTTCGGTTAAATATACCTGCGTGTCCATATATTGAATTTGTGAAGCCAAAGTGTTTTTTTGAGATCGGAGATCTACTAATTTATTTTCGTATTCTTTGATTTTATTTTCGATGTCAGTTTTTTGTTCCTGTCCAAAAGCAAAATTACAATTAGCGAAGAAAACAATAATAAAACCGATTATAAAAAGATACCGAAGCTTCATAGATATAATTATAACAACATAAAATATAATGTCATTGCGAGTAGTTCGGCTTTGCTCACTATAAACTGAACGTGGTTATAGTCCCGAGTTTAGTCGAGGGACAATCTCGTTACCAATAAAGTTAATTTTATTTTTAACGGGATTGCTTCGTCAGTAGGTGTTAGTTGGCTTCCTCGCAATAAACCTGTTTCAAAATTCCTAACTCCTTATCAGGATAATGATAAGTGCTAAATAAACAAATGCTTTATACATTGCGGGTTTATGTTCTCTTCTTATTCTAACACGCCAAAAGTTTTTAAGCCAGGCGTTAGTTCTCTCCACCAAAAACCTTACTTTGTACTTCTGCTTGTCAAATTTGAATTTTGGACCTATTTTTCTGGTGTAATAGCCAGGTCTGGTTTGCACATTTATTTTAGTACCTTGTTTTCTCATATCTCTTCTTAAGGTTAAATTTGAATAGATCATATCCATATTAATAATCTTCCTTCGCCTTCCAGCGGTATTTTTAATATGTTTTTGTACAAAGCTTCCATCATGGAAACTACCTTTACCAAACTCGGCACTGGTCGGCTA
>Ga0210004_1000936_pt1 | contig 17772 bp, 13 predicted proteins | sample CryGey13umfilter_FD_185450 | JGI IMG/M metagenome (GOLD analysis project Ga0210004, IMG submission 185450) | Groundwater microbial communities from aquifer in Utah, USA - Crystal Geyser 4/8/14 3 um filter (SPAdes) (version 3) | ecosystem: Environmental > Aquatic > Deep subsurface > Groundwater...
TCCGTTGAATCGTCGTAAAAATTAACCATTACCGGATTGATATTTTCTGCAATGGCGGCCAGCTGTTCTTCACTGGTGACAGTCACATTTTCTTTTTTATCAATCACTACATTTTGGTTGCCAGTGACTCCCAAGGTATTGTTAAACAAAAAATTATATAAAAGCGCTGAGCCAAAGCCAAATAAAATAGAAACTAAAATCACTAGCCCCCAAATACCGGGGCCAACTTTTGGTTTTTCAATTACCGAGCCACCGTTGTGCTTATAAAAATCATCAAATTTTTCCTGTGATACTTCATTGGCGCTGGTCAATTCAGTTTGGCCAGCTGTTTTTGTTACCAATGTTTTAATCGGTTTTAAAGTAAATTTTTTAGACATAAATATTTCACTAAAATAAAAGATTTATTGATCATTCCCACCTGGCTGTTAAAACCGTCATTAACCAAATGATGCCTGTCGCCAATAAATATCTTAGCCAGACAGTCTGCGCCAAGGTTGATTGAATATAGTGCCGGCAAAGGCTGGTGATAAAATAATAGGCGCTGGTGATTAAGATCCCTTTAACAACAGATAAAATTGGCAGCCAGGTTAAGACATAAAAAAGTTCAAGCAGCAGACCGGTTAATACCAGGACAAATATTTTACTGGTTGAAAATTTAATTTTACTAATTGAAAAAAATTGGTAGATTATTAAGCTCATTACCAGCGCGCTGGCGATTACTAATAACCAAATTGGTATTTTTAAAAAAACCTGAAAATTAAAAGCACTCACACACCAGAAGAAAATACTAGTGATATTTATAATTCTTGAAATTGTTGAAAGAGAATGCTCCTTATATTCATATTTATGATAGCTGTAAGTGATTAAACGGTAAAGAAAAATTGTGTTCCCTGCTGCCAAAAAAAGAACAATCAACTCATAAATTATCCAATTAGTGGCCACGCTCTCTACCCATTTGCCTGAAAACGCTAAAAACATCAGACCCGAGATAATGAATAAAAACGGCGAAATCAGATAGTTCCAAAAATTTATATTAAATTTTGCCCTGGCCGCCAGCCAGACAAAAAGACTGTTAAAAAATAATATCAACAGGCTGGCCCACCAAAAAAAATTAGGCTTGAATAATGAAAGTTCAAGTCCGGCAATTATTATTAAACCGTATAAATATGAGATATAGGGGGACATTTATTTATTCAGCCAAAAATATTTTTTTAGTATTTGATCCCAGCCGTCATCTGCTGCTCTCAACTTTTCATCATCAGCTTTATTAACTGCTTGCCATTCAACATCCAGAGTAGTTGCCAGTTGCAGATGAAGCTCTTTGTATTCGTTCGGTACACTCATTGTTAAAAGTTTTGATTTTACACTTTTGATCAAAAATAACCAATTTTGGTGAGGTTTGTCAAAACGAGCACGCTCAGTCAAATAATCATTGATAATATTTTTAACACTATTTTGGTAGGTTAAAATTTGTTCATTTTTATCTTTTTCAGCAGTCTTGTTATCAGCTACGGTTTCACCCAGGACAACCCCCCGATGTTTATCCTTGGCAATATTTATTTCTTCTGAAATTACTGTCCAAGTAACAGCCAGTATTGCTACTATACCCAAAACAATGGCTTGAGTCCAGTGTGCTTTTACGAATTGTTCATTATTAGTCATGAATAGAATTTTTAATTTTTGAATTTTTCCGCCTAAACGAACACTGAATAATCTGTGTCAGTGGCAGGCGGATCCGCCTCTGGCGGATAATTTTATAAATAATTTTTAAATCTAAATTTTTAAACATTAAAAATTATATATCAAACATCCCTTTATCAACCCTATCCCACTCTTCTCTTACCTCATCCCACTTGTAAGCATTGATATAATTTACCTTTTCATCCTCACTATATATTTTGTTAATCTTAACTTGCGAGCCTATTCTATTGGAATATGTTGTTTTTTCATTCATCAACCGGGCCTTTTCCACCCATTCCAGTTTTATTTTGCCTAGCGGGCCGGTGAATTCAATCACTTGTTTTTCGCCAGGAATATCTTGGCCCAAATTTTCCTTATAATTACGATCAATGCCAAATTTTGCCTCCACCATATCCAATAAGTTTAACCATTTATCACGAGTCATAGTGCTCCGTTATTATATATTATAGCAATAAAATTTAATCTGTTCAAAGTTATCTTATCACCAGTGCTTTTAGCGCTGCTTGCCTATAATAAAAAGCCTTTATTATTTCAATAATTAAAACCAACAATGAACAGCCGCAGACAATGACTGTCCATTCAAATAGTCCCAGCGGCATCGTGTGAAAAATACTTTGTAAAAATGGATTGTAGATTGCCATTGCTTGTAAACCCAGACCAATAATGACCGCTCCAACTAGAAATTTATTAGCCAGCGGGTTTGTTTGCCAAAGCGGCTTATTTAAGGTGCGAATACTAAAAACATAAATCAAAGTGCTGATAGCCAGAAAGGTGAAGGCCATCGTCCGTGCCATGTCAATTTCACCAAACTGATGATGCCAGTGATAGAAAAAGAACAAAGAGCCAACGGCTGAGAGAATACTTATCAGACTAATTAAAAATTTACTCTCATTGTCTAAAATTGGCTCTTTAATGCCCCGGGGTTTTTGTTTCATAATGTCTTTTTCCGCTGGCTCTTGGGTCATAGCCAGCGCCGGGAAAGTGTCATCAATTAAATTTATCCAAATAATTTGTGTGGCTAATAAAGGCAACGGCCAGCCCAGAAACAAACTAACTGTTATAATAATCATCTCTGAAAAACTATCAGATAAGAAATACAATATCACTTTTTTAATGTTATCAAAAATTACCCGGCCTTCTTTGACTGCCGCGATAATTGTTTTAAAATTATTATCTAATAGAATCGCGTCAGCCGTTTCCTTAGCCACATCAGTTCCCGAACCAACCGCGATGCCGATGTTGGCCCTTTTTAAAGCCGGCGCATCATTAATGCCGTCGCCTGTCATCGCCACCACCTTACCTTTCTCCTGCCAAGCTTTGACGATTTTTAGTTTATGTTCAGGCGTGACACGGGCGTAAACTGTCAGATCGTCAATAATTTCAAGCAGCTGGCTTTGGTTGAGTTTATCCATCTTTTCGCCATTAATAATATTTTTAGCCCCATGGGCCAGCTCAAGTTCCTGGGCGACAGCCGTGGCGGTTAATTTATGGTCACCGGTAATCATAATTGTTTTAATGCCTGCCCTGCCGGCATCTTTAATAGTTTCTTTAATGCCTGCTCTAATCGGGTCTTTTAAGCCTAGGAGCCCGACAAAAATAAAATTATCCATAGTCACTCCCTTTAAACTTTTTATCCCTGGACTGACTTTTTTATAACCAGCCGCTAAGACGCGCAAGCCACGGCGGCTCATCTCCTCATATATGCCAATTAGTTTTTGCTCACGGTTTTTATCAATCCCAATTTTATTGTCCGGCCCCTTGGTTGAGTAAAGATATTGGGAAAAATTTAAAATTATTTCTGGCGCGCCTTTGATATAAACTGTATTATAAGCTGTCCGGCCCTGGTTAAGCGTCAGCATGTATTTCCACTGGCTATCAAAAGGGATTTCATCCAATCTGGGTTCTTGTTCTTCCAACGTGTATTTATCAAGTCCAATATTTGCTCCTGCCATTAGCAGCGCTTTTTCCGTGGGGTTGCCGCGCACAATTCTGTGTGCCAGCCCTGCTTCCGGATTCTCAATATAGGCATTATTACAAAGCACGCCAATTTCAAGCAGCTCAATTAATTCCTCACCCATAGCCTTGTCTTTTGATTGTTCATGGCTTAAAAGATTAAGATTGTAATCCATTGTTGCCACCTCAACAATTCTCATTTCGCCTTCAGTTAAGGTGCCGGTTTTATCAGTGCAAATCACACTTGTTGAGCCTAAGATTTCAGCAGCCAAGAGGTGTTTGACTAATGTTTTTTCGCGTAAAATTTTTTGCATGCCCACAGCCAGTATCATTGTTACCACGACTAAAAGCCCTTCCGGGATAGCTGACACTGCTATGGCCACGGCGGTGGTAAAAATTTGAGTAAAGCCGTAGCCTGATAAAAGCCCGATTAAAAAAATCAGGGCGCAAATTCCCAAGACTAACAGACTAATTTTTTTGGCAAAAATATTTAATTTTCTCTGCAGTGGAGTAATCAAATTTTCCGTTGTTGCCACCAGTTGAGCAATTTTGCCTAAAGCGGTTTTTTCGCTCGTGCCAACCACCACACCCAAAGCTCCGCCTTGAGTCACTTGAGTGCCCATAAAAGCCATATTTATTTGGTCAGCGATAATTAAATCACCCGATAAGGTTTTATTCGTTTTGGCAACTTCCACTGACTCGCCGGTTAGGGGCGCTTCATTAATTTTTAAATTATTGACTTTAAATAACCTTAAATCAGCCGGCACCTTATCCCCAGCTCCGAGAAAGACAATATCGCCCGGCACCAATTCATCAGTATTTATTTCCTGCTGATGATTATTGCGTGTTACTTTACATTGGTTGACTACAATTTTATTGAGTGCCGATAAGGCAGTTTGCGCTTTATTCTCCTGATAAAAGCCAATGACCACATTGATTATGACAGCCAGCATTATTACGCCGGCATCAATATAGTCACCCAAAAACATGCTGATGATAGCAGCGATCAGTAAAATATAAACGAGCGAGCTTTTAAATTGCTTTAAAAAAAGAAACAATCTTGTCTCTCTTTTCATTGCTGGCAATTTATTTGGTCCGGATTGTTTTTGTCGTTTGGCCACTTCTTCCAGGGTCAAGCCATTCTTTGAAGTTCCCAATTTCTCAAAAATATCTTCTTGGGTCAGGTTATACCACCTTTTTTCCTCATGTTTTTTAGAGCGCCCTAATTTTGCTTGGGAGATTTTTGACATAAAAAATCAACCACTGATTAATTTTAAAATTTCCCCCATTACTTGGGGCAGTATTTCTTTTTTCATTTTTCTTTTCTCAAAAAAAGAAAGTTTTGATAAGACAAATTTTTCAGCTGGGACTTTTTCCGCATTTTTGTTGCGGATGCCGATTCTCACGCGGTTAAATTTATCCGTTGAGATATAGGTGATAATTGATTTAATCCCATTATGCCCGGCGCTTGACCCTTCTTGGTGCACGCGGATTTCACCTAGGGGTAGATCCAACTCATCATAAACCACGATCAAATTTTCCGGCTGAATTTTGAAATAATTTTGGAGCGCCTGCACGGCGCTGCCAGAATTGTTCATATAAGTTTGTGGCTTGGCCACAATAATTTTTTTGCCATCATATTCTGCCATGCTAATTTCTGATTTAAATTTTTCTTTTAACTGGAATTTGGGCAGTCCTAATTTTTCCACCAGAAAATCAACCGCCATAAAACCGGTATTATGTCTGGTATTTTCATATTGTTTGCTTGGATTACCAAGCCCGGCGATTAGATACATAAAATATAATTTTTAATTTTAAAATTATTAAATTTGTTTCTTATATCTCACTACCAACTTAATCGGCACTCCCTTAAATCCAAACTTTTCACGGAGTTTGTTCAAAATGTATTTTCTGTATTCCTCCGTTAGTTTTTCTTTTGAGCCGATGGCACACTCAAAAAGTGGCGGGTTAATTCCGATTTGTTTGAAGTGGGTGATAAAAGGTCTGCTGATCTTTGTTTTATTGCCAAAGCCAATTGTTTTTTTGGGCGGTGGCTGGTGAGCGATTATGGTTTTTAAGAATTTTGACAATGCCCCGTCAGGAATTTTTATTTGGTTATTACCGTTGACTTCCATAATTAATTTTAATATTTTTTGAGTGTTAAAGCCGGTTAAAGCGCTGACAAAAATTACCGGCGCCCAAGATAAATGAGGAAAATTACGATAGACAGCCTGAGTAAATTCTTTTGCTTGGTCCCTATTCTCCTCTTTAATTAACTCATACTTGTTAGCGACAATTATTGCCGCCACTCCTGCCTCAGCAATTAGTTTGCCCAGCTGTAAATCCTGCTGGGAGATCGGTTCGTTAATATCCAACACCAGCAGCGCTATATTGGATTTTTTAAGGGCGCTGATACTCATCGACACCCCGAGCGCTTCCAAACTTTGTCTGGCTACCTTAGCTTTCCGTCTAATACCGGCTGTATCAACTAAGATAATTTTGTTATTTTCATATTCAATCAGAGTATCATTCGGCTCTCTGGTTGTCTGGGCAGTTGCCGAGACAATCGCTCTTGGTTCACCCACCAGTTGATTTAAGAGAGATGATTTGCCAACGTTTGGTTTGCCTAAAATTGATACTTTAATTAATTGATCATTATGCGCCGCAAGTTCAAATCTTTCTTCTTTAATATTCTCCACCACCATATCCAACAAATCTCCTGTACCAGAGCCGTTAACAGCAGAAATTAAAATTAGCCCGTTAATGCCCAGTTTATAAAATTCTGCGGTAGATTGTCTGATTTCTTGATTATCACATTTATTAACCGTAAGAATTATTTGTTTGTTTTTTCCCTTCCTTAAATAATCAGCGATTTCTTTATCCTGTGGATTTAATCCTTCACGGCCATCAACCACGAAGATCACAACTTCGCTTTTAAGCAGGGCATTTCTGGCATACTTTTCAACTTGCTTATCAATATCGTTGACCGTCAGTTTATCCAGTTTTTTTTGTTCCCGCTTAGTCAGAGCGCGTAGCGGTGTTTTTTGGTTGGCTAGAAATCCGCCAGTGTCAATTAATTCAAATTCTTTTCCCTGCCAGTGGATATTGGCATACTTTAAATCTCTAGTTGTGCCTGGTATATCGGTAACCATAGCCAATCTTTTTTCAGATAGCCTGTTAAATAATGTTGACTTACCAACATTAGCCCGTCCGATTATTGCTACGCTAGGCATAATATTTTTTAGTTCAATTATTGTTATTAGCCGGTTCCACTTGTAATTTTGCCTGTTCTTGTTGCCATTCTTCAAGCGCGTTAATTGATCTTTGCTGATCCAGGCCGACAACTATTAAAAAATCAGTAGCCACCTGTTCTTGCTCGCCCTGATCGTTTGTTCTATAAAGCAAGGGTTTTAAAAATTCTGGCAATTCTCCCGCCGTATTGGCCGCCAGTCGTTTTTTGAGTATTTTTAAGGCATTTTCTTGGTTGCCCGTTAAATCATAAATAACAGTTTTTTCAAAATCTTGTTCAGGCGAATTAATCAGTCTTTCAACCGTAAAACCCCAGGAATTAAGATCAGCGCCAGCAAAGGTAGCCAAACCCTCAATTGTGGTGCCATTGGCGATAACCACACTGACATGCTGATTTATAATTTCTTTAACTACAAAAATATTTTTTACAAAATCTCTTAATTCCTCAAAATCACCGGATTTAGGCGCTAAAATCTGTGCCCCATCGTCAGTAATAATGGATTTTAAAAGTCCGCCCGGGGAGTCATCAATGACATAATGTTCCATGGCTCCGAAATCAATTGTTTTAGCAAGATTCATTAGCTCTGATAATTGGCCGGGTTTAATATTAGTTTGAATATTTTTTGTTATATTATTATAGATGTTATACACCCGGTTGGGGTTAGCTAAGGTTTTCCAATTTAATATTTTATCTTTGACAGCAAATAGAATTTTTTGCTGACGTTTAGCTCTGGCGAAATCAGATCCCTCACCATTATCACCATGCCGCGAACGGGCAAATTGCAGGGCTCGCTGGCCATCCATATGTTCTATGCCTTGATTAAATGATATGGTCATTACCTTATAGTCTTCAGTCGGGTATTGATTATCAACAAAAAACCGATCAACAGAGACATCAATCCCTCCCAGATCGTCAATCATGCTGGTAAAGCCAGAAAAATCTAGGCGCAGATAATAATCAATAGGCACGCCGAAGGTATCTTCCACGGTTTTAGCGGCCAAGGCCGAACCGCCGCCAGGATAATTATTTAAGTCTCCATAGGCGCTGGCATGATTAATTCTCTGCCAGCCGTTGTTAGGAATTTTAACCAGTAAATCCCTGGGAATGGATATTAAAGAAGCTTGGTTTGTTGAGAGATCAACTGATGCTAACATCATTGTGTCAGTTAATAATGCTCCCTCGTGGCCAGTGCCGCCAATACCCATGATTAATAGATTAAGCCTGTTCTCGTCTTTGCCTGATAATACGTCATTAGCGCCGAGGATTGATCTTAATTGGCTGATTACCGGCAGTTTGCTGATTGCCGCCCCCAAAGTTTCTTGAGAAAATATGATTTTTGATGACAAAAAGAAAGAGATGATGAAGTAAGCGATTAATATAAATAACAAAGACCTGACTAATTTTTGTAAAAAAGTCCTTTTCTTTTTGGGCCGGCGTTTTTCTTCAATTGTTCCCTGAACTAAATTAATATTATTATACATCTGTCTCTATCTTAGCTGAAAAAATAATTTGCGTCAATTAAAAAAATATGCTACCATTAGCATAAATTCACTTATTTTAGCAAAAATATACTAAATTTGAACCTTAAAGTAAAGCTCACATAGCTCAGTTGGTTAGAGCGTTGCGTTCACATCGCAGAGGTCCCTGGTTCAAGTCCAGGTGTGAGCACCAGAAAATAAAAAAAACTACAAACTACTCACTACAAACTAATCACATATCTTTATGCCATTTATTCAAAAATCATTACCCAAAAAACCGAGCTTTAAGCCAGTGGCAGGGGGTGACCAGATTAAAGGTCAGATAAAAGATTTTATCTGGGAAACATTAAAAGTTATTGTTATTTCTCTGGCGATTATCATTCCAGTCAGATATTTTTTAATTCAGCCGTTTTATGTTAAGGGCGCTTCCATGGAGCCAAATTTTTATGACCATGAATATTTGATCATTGATGAAATCTCATACCGTTTAGGCGAACCGGAACGGGGTGACATTATAGTTTTCCGTTACCCCAATGACCCCAGCCAATTTTTTATCAAACGGATTATTGCTCTGCCGTTTGAAACCATTGCCTTAAACAATGGCCAGATAAAAATAAGCAATAAAAAAACCCCAGACGGCTTTATACTTGATGAAAATAATTATTTACCCAATACGCACACCCAAGGTAACACCAGTATTACTCTTGAGGCTGACCAATATTTTATTATGGGGGATAATCGTTCTTCATCACTTGATTCCCGCATGTTTGGTCCCATTGAACGTACTGATATTATTGGCCGTGTCTGGGTCAGGGGCTGGCCTTTCAACCGTATAACTGTTTTCAACTAAGTAGCATAGTAGACGCAATTAATTTGAATTGCAAAACTCCTATTCTTCCTCCCCTCAGATGAGGGGAGGTGGCGAGCGATTAGCGAGCCAGAGGGGTGTTGAATTTTTAACACCTCCTCCCCTTAATCCGTTTAAAAGATAATCAATCTTTTAAACTCAACTGAGGAGGGGAGGATACACAAAATGACAGTCTCGTAATTCAAAGTAATTAAATAAAAATTAATGCCTAGACCAAGTAATAAACCAATTCAATTATTAAAGGGTTTTAAAGATATTTTGCCGGAACACCAGGATTATTGGGAGTTTTTTACAAACAAAGCAAAAGTTTTAATGGATGCTTATGGTTTTAAAAAAATAGACGTACCGATCTTAGAGCAGACAAATTTGTATATTAAAGGTACGGGCAAACACACGGATATTATTGAAAAAGAACTTTATAGCTTTGAAGACAAAAGTGGAGATAATATCAGTTTGCGGCCAGAATTTACTCCAGGCATAGCTCGTGCTTATATTGAGCATGGGATGCTTAATAAAATACAGCCAATAAAATTATACAGCCTTGGCCCGGTTTTTCGCCATGACAATCCTCAGTCAGGCCGTTTTCGCCAATTTCATCAGCTGAATTTGGAAGCCATCGGCAGTGATTCACCAGTGGTTGACGCGGAACTTATTATTATAGCTTACAAGCTCCTGCAGTCCTTAGGCTTGGCAGTGACAGTCCATCTTAATAGTATTGGCTGTCTGGAATGCCGGGCAGAATATATTACCCGTCTCAAACAATTTTTACAGAATAGCGGTCGCAAAAAGGAACTTTGCGATTCATGCAAAGAAAGATATTTTAAAAATCCTTTGCGTATTCTTGACTGCAAAGAAATATCTTGTCAGGAAGTTTTAGCCGATGCGCCGCAAATCGTGGATTACCTGGATGAAGAATGTAAAAAGCACTTTATGACGGTTTTGGATTATTTGGACGACCTGGAGATTAAATATAATCTCAATGTCAAATTAGTCCGCGGTCTTGATTATTATACTCGGACCACCTTTGAAATTTATCTGGCTGATGAGGATACCAGCAAATCACAAGGCTCGCTTGCCGGTGGCGGCCGCTATGATGGCCTGATTGAAATTATTGGCGGTCGGCCCACTCCCGCTATTGGTTTTGCTGTCGGTATTGAACGAGTAATCAGTAAACTTCGCGAACAGCAGATTACAGTACCAGCCATAGATCAAATTGATGTTTTTGTCGCGCAGCTGGGGGTTGAGGCTCGAAAAGAATGTTTTAAGTTGTATCAAAAATTAACTGATGCCGGAGTTAAAGTGGCTGAAGCATTTTCTAAAGATAGCCTTAAAAGCCAAATGGAAAAAGCAGATCAACTGGGGGCAAAAATTGTTTTAATTCTAGGCCAAAAAGAATTAATGGATAAAACTATTATTATCCGCGACATGCAATCGGGCATTCAGGAAATTGTCAATTATGATAAAACCGTAGAACAAGTTAAAAAAAAGATTGACCCAGTTTTAAGCGAGGTAAAAAGTTACCGAATTGAAGTTAAAGACAACCTGGCTGAAAATAGCGAACAATTTTCAGAAAAAAAACAAGGAGCGCTTAAGCAACCCAAAAAAAATAAAGATTTTAAGTCATCTTTGGATTTAGCTGATGACGATCTTTTAAAAGATGATATAGTAGATATTGAGGATAAAAAAGAAGATTATCTGATAGAACCCGTGGAGGGTGAAGATCAGCCAGAAGAAAGCAATAAAGAGCCAATAGACGATTTTTAATAATTAGCAGGGATAAGAAATAGCCTTAACCAAATTTTTTCACCAGCTTTTTAAATTCCTTGCCCTTTTCTTGATAATTCTGATAAAAATTATAGCTGGCAGCGGCCGGAGAGAGGAGCACGGTGAAATTGGCCGGTGTGTATTTATAAGCGGTTTTAATGGTTTGTTCCATGTTTTTTACCGCGATTAAGTTAGGTCTAAATTCAGACTTAATTTTTTTTATTTCTCTTATTATTTTTTCACCCGTATGCGGCCAATAGATTACATTTTTAATTCTGGCACTCACAATCTTTTTAGCCAGATTTTTATAGTCCAGACCACGATCAAAACCGCCGACGATTATAGTTTGCAGGTTTTTTCGCTGCAGAGCGTTAATTGCTTCCATTGTTGATTCCGGTGTGGTGGATAATACGTCATTATAGAAATTTATGTTTTTATACTTGCCCACATATTCCAGCCGATGCTCCAGCGGCTTGAAATTTTTAATGGTCTTGTTAATTATATTTTTTTTAATTTTAAATAATTTAGCCACTGCCATGGCCGCCGCGATATTTTCCTGATTATGCCTGCCAAGCAAACTAGCTTTAATTTTTACCGGCCCATAACTAATCTTTTTTCTATTTATTTTCTTAATTTTTTTATTGACAATAATAATTTTACTATTCTTCACTAAATTCATTTTGGCCTGCCAATAATTTTTTAAATTACCATGATAATCGAGATGCTCTGGATAAAAACTGGTAAACACGCCCACATCCAGGCCACCCTTTAAAGTATCTAATTGATGGGATGATAATTCTGCTACATATATCGTATTTTTACTGTCTAGCTTTAAATAGTCCAAAAATGGTTTGCCAATATTACCCACCAGAACAACTTTTTTATTAGCCGCCTTTAAAATACTATCAATCAAACTTGCCGTAGTGCTTTTGCCTTTAGTGCCAGTCACGCCGATTATTTTGCCCTGAATATTTTCTAAAAATATATTTAAATTAGTTGTGATATGTATATTTTTTTTATTTAATTTTATCCCAGCTGTCTTAATTATTAAATTATATTTATCTAAATTTTTTAAATAATTTTTACCCAATTTTAACTCAAGATTCTTATCTTTTTTCAATATATCCCTGTATTTTTTATCAAATTCACTCAATTTTTTAGCATCAGCAACGGTGATTAATTGCTGTCTATATTTTTTTCTTAAATATTTGTAACTGGACAGCCCTTCTCGGGCAAAACCTAGAATAAGTATTTTTTTTCTAGCCATGGCCATTGCTTTCTTCATTGCTTCCGGTGTGCCCACGCATTCAAAAGGTTTGAATTTTTCCTTGCCCAATAATTGGTCAAATAAGGGCTTTAATTTTCTTTCTTGGTATAAATTCTTGCCAAAAATATCAACTAATTCTTTTTCTGATAAATAGGCTGATAGCATGGTAAAAGTAAAAACACATTTAGGACAATCATTGCACCAATGATTTTTTGCTTTGCCTTTTAATTTAAAATTCTTGTTGCAAGAAGAAAATACCGGGAAATATTTTTTGTGTTTAACAAATTCTTTAGTTATTGCTAAATCATCCCAATTCCTTAAAAAACTATAATATCTAATATTCGGCGTAATAAATTTTTTAAGATAATTGCTAAACATCTTTTCAAATTCAGCTGATTTGCTCCACTGATGATTAATGGTCGTACCCAGATATTTTATATTGCCGTAGCTGGAACTTTTTTCATTCCCCATGACAATATATCTGTAGTCATATAAAATTGCACGAACCAGAAGAATAAAAGCATGGCAGGCGCTAATTGGAATATGCCCATTATATACTCCTTTTTTCTTATTTAAACTAAAAAGATTGGGTGATATTTTTCTTTTCACAAAAATTATTTTTTTGCCTGATTTTTTAGCCACATCATTTACAATTTTTGAATCACCTATATGGCTCAGATCAAAATCAATTCCATTTTCTTTCATTTTTTCTAGTACCACAATTGAATCTTTACCGCCGCCAAGAGGCACCAAACTCCTATTTCTGGTTTTTATTTTGACTGGCTTTTCCTGGTAGTTTTTATGATAGGGGAAATCAATAAGTCCTCTGAAATCTAGCCTATTTTCATAAAAAAACTGACCCAAGCCTTTAGTATATACTTTGTTCCAAAATTTAGCTTGCTCTTTTGAAATTTTATATTTACCCAACTCAATTTTTTTAGGGCAATAAGTTTTATAATAACTAATCCCAGTGATCAGGAATAAATTAAATAAAGCCTTATTAAAAGCTTTTTTTCTAGCGCCAATTAATTTTTTTATTGGCTTAGGGAAAATAAGTTTTTCCTTGAATTTAATTTTATCCAAGGAGTAACCAAAAACCGCAATCCCGCTGGCGGGATTGAAGTTGTAGTTATCAAATTTAAATATTTTTTCAGGCATAGTTATTTTTTAATCAACGCCACCAATTCTTTTTTCAGTTGATCAACCGTTTTTTTATTTTTCCCTTCAATTGTCAATCTTAACAGCGGCTCGGTGTTTGATGGCCGGACATTAAACCACCAGCCGCCCTTTTGCCAATTATCAACAGTTGTTCCATCCAGTGAATCTTGTTTATACTTTTTATATTTTTTCTTGATTTTTTTTAATTTAATTTCAACATCTTTGACCGGCGTATTTATTTCAGGCAATTTATAGTATTTATAAAATGGTTTGACTATTTCTGATAATGGCCGATTATCTTTTGATAAAAGTTCAAGTAGTATTATTAAGGCAATAAATCCGGAGTCGGCATAGGCATTGTCGCGGAAAGAATAGTGGGCCGAAAGTTCTCCGCCCATAATGCCGTTATTTTTTCTCATGCCATTTGATACATTGACATAACCGACCGGGGTGCGGATCGGTTGGCCACCCCATTTTTTTATCATCTCGGGCACTATTTTTGAGCAAATTAAATTATATGATATGCCTTTGCCAGGCTCACGCTCTAAAAATAATTTGGCTAAGAGTAAAAGGGTGATGTCAGCCCTGACGAATTTTCCTTTTTCATCTATAAAAAAAAGTCTGTCCGTATCTCCATCCAGAATCATACCGAAATCAGTTTTGGCAGACTTTACTTTTTTAGCGATGCCAATTTGGCTTTTGGGATCAAGCGGGTTTGAAGGATGGGCCGGAAAATTTCCGTCCAGCTTAAAATTCATCGGAATAATTTTTATGGGTAAATGTTTGGCGAGCAATGGCATAACTTTACCAGCCATGCCGTTACCGGCATCAATCACTACTTTTAGGGGTTTAATTTTTTTTAATTCAGCAAAACCCAAAACATGCTTAATATATTCAGGGTATAGATTTTTTTTGATTATCCTTACTTTATTTTTGTTATTTTTTACCTTTGCTTTTGAATTTTTTTTAATCATTGGCAGCAATTCTTTGCCGGTAATCCAGACCATATTCTTTTTAACCATCTTAAATCCGTTGTATTCCTTGGGATTATGGGAAGCCGTCACCATTATCCCTGCCTCATAACCAAAAATACCGACACTGGCATAAATCGCGTCAATCGGTACCAAACCGACATCAACTATTTCCCTCACCCCTTCATCTGTTAAGCCTTGAATTAATGATTTTTTTAAAATTTCTCCATAATGTCGCATATCCCGGCCAACCACGACTTGCTTGACTTTTGTTTTTTGGGCAAAAGCACGGCCGATTAAATAGGCCGTTTCAACGTTTAACTCATCCGGACAAATTCCCCGGATATCATAGGCTTTGAAAATTTTTGGATTAATCATAAAAATTAAAAATATAAATAAAATTAAATCTTGGAGGCCACGACCGGAATCGAACCGGTGATAACTCTTTTGCAGAGAGTCGCCTTAACCACTTGGCTACGTGGCCATAAAATAAATAATAATTTTTTAGTTTTGTCCCTCTGCGAGGGATCTCTCAAAGAGAGACAAACCGATGCCTTGGGCCGCTTGTCCCCCAGAGGGGGATCTCCCACAGAGAGAGCTACCAGGCCAGATATATTTAAATCCTACCTTAAATTAACTATTTTTTCAAGTAAAAAAGGCGGGGATTGCCCGCCCATTAAAAAACAATAATTATTTAACCTTTTTAATTTTAATCTTATTAAGCATTTTTCCAGCAGGTGGTTTTTTGAGCAACCCGTGTTTTGCTCCCATTTGAGTGACAACGGAATTAGAATTTAACATGGCTAGTTGCAGCGCTTTTTTTAGGTTTCCTTCATATAATATAAGACCGGCCACAAATCCGGAACCAAAGGCATCTCCCGCGCCAGTGGCATTAACCACCTTCTTGCTTAAAATCCCTGCCCAATAAAATTCCTGGTCCTTTTTCACCCAGGCGCCCCTTTTGCCAGCAGTGACGCAAAGAATACTATCAGGCGCAATTTTTTCAAGATTATGATAAATACTCTTAATATTTTTTGTCTTGCATTGAGTCAGTTTTCGCGTCTCATCTAAATTTAAGAAAAGTATCTTAACCCGTTTTAATAAGTGAGTTACCCGGGATTTAGAAAAATCAAGTTCGGCGCTTCCCGGGTTCCAGGCAATTTTAATATTTTTATTATTTGCCCAATCAAATAAACTTTTTAGCAGAGTATGATTGCCATTCAAAGTCGTGATAAAAAACCAATCACTCTTTAATTTTTTGACCGGTACTTCTTTTATTTTTTGAAAATCAGCCGCGCCGCGAAAAACAAGGGCGGTTCTATCGCCATCTTTATTTAAAAATATTACCGAATATGCTGTTTCAAGTTTTTTATCAAGCTCAATCAGGCTGGTATTAACTTTAAACTTTTTCATAACCTTAATTATTTCTTTGCCAGCCAGGTCATTTCCTACTCTGGTAAACAAGCCGACTTTCAGCCCCAGATTAGAGAAGGCGGCCGCGGTATTTGAGCCGCCGCCGCCAACATCAAAATACATGTCCTTGACGGAAATTTTATCGCCAATCACTTTTTTGTCAAAAGGATTAACTGCTTTAACGGGGTATTTTAAGTCTTTGTTTAAAATAAAGATATCCTGTATGGCAGAGCCAATACTTATAACATCAAATTTTTTAGCCATATAAGTTTATTATACCTTATTTTTTAATTCTTCACGAACTACAGTTCTATCATCCCAAGGCATTTTTTTGTCATTAGCCAGGCAGATTGCCTGTTCTGCTCCTTTGCCAGTGATTAAGATTAAATCATTTTTACCAGCTAGTTCTAGCGCTTTTTTTATCGCTGCCCGCCTGTCTAATATTTTATATAATTTATTTTTATTTACCTGGCTAGCCACTTGATCTATTATTTTTTGAGGATTCTCATCATAAGGGTCTTCATTGGTCACTATTATAATATCTGCTTTCTGGCTAGCCATTTTGCCAAGGATTGGTCTTCTGGCTTTATCCCGGCCGCCGCCTGTTGAGCCCAGCACATGAATTAATTTATTATATTTAATGTCATCTATGGTCTGGTATAGTTTTTCCAGAGCTTTGGGCTCAAAAGAATAATCAACTATTATCTTTATTCCCAAATTATTCTCAATAAATTCCAATCTGCCCGGCAGCGGTTTTAATTTTTTTATAGCCTGGCTGACTAAATTTTCCTCAACTCCCAATTCTTCCGCTACCTTGGCCGCCGCTATCACATTATATTTATTATATTCGCCAAACAAATTCATCTGCCAGTTATTGTTCCAGTCTTTTATATTATATTTGATTTTCTTTTTAGCCGGGAAATCTAAAAAATAATCAGCATGTTGATCGTCCGCATTGATGATAATAGTTTTTTTGCCTAGATGTTCAAATAACTTGCCTTTTGTTTTTTTGTAATTCTCAAAACTGCCGTGGGCTTCAATGTGTTCTGGATATAAGTTGGTCAGGACTAGCAGATCATAATTAATGCCCATATGTCTGTATTGTTTAATTCCTTCGGAACTCGTTTCAATAATAGCCACTGTGCAACCTGCTTTGAACATTTGTTTTAATAATTTTTGAGTCTGAAATCTACCCAGCATGGTCATTTTTTTGTCATTCAGCCATTCTTTATTGGCAATTTTCAGGAGAGTGGTCGTTGTCATACCAATTTTTAATCCGGCGCTTTCTAAAATTTGGGCAATAAAATAACAGGTTGAGGACTTGCCAGCCGTGCCGGTCACACCAGCTACAATCATCTTGCCCGACGGATTGTCATAAAACCACTTGGCCAAAATTGCCAAACCGTAATGATACCAACTTAAAATAAATTTAGGAGTAAATTTTTTAATCAGTTGTTTCATGCTATTTTAATAAAAATTTTTCCATTTTAGCCATGTCATCCGGGCTAGTAAACGTCTGCCAATAATTTTGAATGGGGAATATCCTTACTTTTTTATTTTGAGCCAATAATGTAATGGCATCAGTTAATTCGTATTCGCCGCGGGCAGATTTTTTAATTTTTTTGACTGCTTCAAAAATTTCTGGAGTAAATTTGTAGACACCCGGGCTAATTAAATATTCCATTGCTCGGGATTGGTTAAAATCAATTCCTGGTGTGGGTTTTTCAATAATCCGTTTTAAAAAGTTGTTTTCGTCATATTCAAGTATGCCATAATGTTCCGGTTCAGGATGATGGATGCCGGCAACATAGCAAAATTTATCATCAAGCATCGCCATTTTCTTTAAATCATCCACTGAAAAAATATCATCGCCATTAACCACCATAAAATTATCCTTGCCCACAACATTCTCCGCTGCCTCAACCGGGCATGCCGTACCGTATTTTTTT
>Ga0210004_1000937_pt1 | contig 17770 bp, 15 predicted proteins | sample CryGey13umfilter_FD_185450 | JGI IMG/M metagenome (GOLD analysis project Ga0210004, IMG submission 185450) | Groundwater microbial communities from aquifer in Utah, USA - Crystal Geyser 4/8/14 3 um filter (SPAdes) (version 3) | ecosystem: Environmental > Aquatic > Deep subsurface > Groundwater...
CCCGCGATTGAAGCAGCAGCGCGGGCGAGGCTGAAGGCACTGCGGGAGGGGAGAAACGAGAAACGAGTTGACGAGTTGTTGGGACGGCTCAAGAGCGCGGCACTCAGTACTCAGAACTTGTTACCGCTCTTTATTGAATGCGTCGAGAATGACATCACGCTCGGAGAGATTTGTAATACGCTCCGCGGCGTGTGGGGGGAGTATGTGGCGGAGGGGTTTTGATTCGTAGAACGTGGAACGTCACACGTTGGCGCGATAATGGTTGAAAATTTTGGTGAAACATTGACTTAGTCCACTACTTAGTCTACAATGTTCGTGGAGGTGTAAGATGACTGTATATAACATCCACGATGCCAAAACCCACTTCTCGAAACTACTTGAGCGCGTGTTGTGCGGAGAAGAAGTCGTCATTGCCAAAGCGGGCAAGCCATTGGCGCGAATTTTGCCTTTTACCAAGGACGATACCTCTCCGCGCAAACCCGGCATTGACAAAGGCAAAGTAATCATTATGCCCGATTTCGATGCTCCGCTGACGGAGTTCGATGTATGAGAGTGCTGCTTGATACGCACACCTTTCTCTGGTGGAATGCAGACGACCCTCAGTTATCGCCGCGCGCCAGCGAAATCATCTCGGATGGGAAAAACGAAATTTTCCTCTCCGCCGCCAGTGTTTGGGAGATTGCCATTAAAGCAGCAAAAGGGAGGTTGGTTTTACCGGAATCCCCGTCACTTTATGTCCCCAATCGCATGAGTTTGTATCGAATTCGGCCATTGCCCGTGCAGGTCAGCCACGCGCTGCATGTCTACGATTTGCCGCCCTACCACGCTGATCCATTCGACCGCCTTTTGATTGCCCAGAGTCAGTTGGAGTCCCTGCCCATCATTACAGCAGATGGAGATTTCCAGCAATATGATGTCGAAATACTCTGGTAGTAAAGAGCAGGGGATCCCACGCATCTCTTCATCGAGTGCGTCGAAAACGACATCATGTTGGGCGAGATTTGCAACACGCTCCGAGGCGTGCCTGCACCCGTTTTGCTTGCACCGCGTTCTTCAGTATGGGCGTGGGGGGAGTATGTGGCGGAGGGGTTTTAGGGATTCAAAGGAGCTCATGCCATCCCATCACTCCGTAAAAATGGCCAGAGTCCAGACCTTGCAGGGATGGCCGATTTCGGGGAAAATATAGGCAGAGCATATCATGAAAATACTGGCGGTCAGCGACCAAGTTGATGACCGTATCTACACGCCCCAAGCGCGGGATTATTTCGGTGACGTGGATCTCGTGCTGGGCTGCGGCGACCTGCCCTACGAGTATCTTGAGTTCCTGGTCTCGGCGTTGAATAGACCGTTGCTGTACGTTCCTGGAAATCATGACCCACTTTACGAGCAACGTTCGCCCGATTCCCGCGCGGAGGGCTGCGAGTTCCTCGATCAGCGTGTGACGCGCCTCAAAGGGCTGACCATCGCCGGGATGGGCGGCAGCATCCGCTACCATCCGACTCGAGTCAACCAATACACGCAGACGCAAATGTATCTGCGTATGCTGAAAATCGTACCGGCGCTCCTCTGGCATCGCCTTCGCTTTGGCCGCGCGCTGGACATCCTGATCGCCCATTCCCCGCCGCGCGGCATCCACGACGAAGACGACCGGGCGCACATCGGCTTCTCGGCCTTTACGGATTTCATCCGCACCTTTAAGCCGCGCTATTTCCTGCACGGGCATACGATACCGTTGGGTAACCTGGCCTCCTCAGTGACGCAGGTTGGCGCGACGACGGTGGTTAACATTTTTCCCTATCGTCTCATCGAGATCGAACCCTTATGAGTGATGAACTTGGATCGCGCGTCAAAGATGACTTTTTCCACGCCCGTTTCAAGGCCTTCTTGAATGGCGTCCAGGCTGCCCTCACCGGCCGGCCGGACACTTTACTATCCTATGACGAGGTCAAAGAAAAGTTGCGCATCGGCGGGCCGATCTATCGCGGCGTTCAGGCCGTGCCGATCAAGAGAATCGTTGGCAGTTTGAACCGCTACCAGCAATTCGACCGGGCTTTCCTGCCGAAAAAGGATGATACGGCCGGTCGTTGGCAGCGCGTTGATCGCGCCTTCTACGAAGAGGTTAGCCTGCCGCCGGTGGTGCTGTACAAGGTGGGTAAGGTTTACTTCGTGGTAGACGGCCACCACCGCGTCTCGGTCGCCCGCGAGCAGGGACAAGAATTCATTGACGCCGAGGTGCGTGAGTGCTCGACCAAGATCAACATCACCCCTGACCTCAGGCCGGAAGACCTGGAAATCCTGGGCGAGAAGGTGAACTTTCTCGAACGCACCGGCCTCGACCGCATCCGCCCGCAGGCGAATATCAAGCTGACCATCCCGGATGGCTTCAGCCGAATGCTCGAACACATCGCCGTGCACCGTTATTTCATGGGGCTGGATTTGAAGCGGGATGTCTCTGACGCGGAGGCGGTTGCGCATTGGTACGAGGCGGTCTATCTGCCCATCATCCGTGTCATCCGCGAGAGCGATATTCTCATGGATTTCCCCGGCAAAACGGAGGGCGACCTGTACCTGTGGGTGCTCGACCACCAGCGTTATCTGTCTGCGACGGGTCACAACCTCAAGCCGCCGGACGAGGCTGCCCGTGATTTCGTGCAAGGGGTGGAAGAATGAATACCGCGCCCAACCATCCCCTGGCTGGCGTTTACGCCGCCGCCCTCACCCCGCTCGAAGCTGATTTCTCGCCGGACCTGGAGGCGGTCGCGCCGTTGTTGGCATTCCTTGCCAGCCGCGGCTGTCACGGCGCGCTCCTTTTGGGGACGACTGGCGAAGGCCCTTCTTTTTCACCATCCGAACGCGCCGACATCTTCCGCGCCGCCCTGACGGTGCACGAAACGCACCCTGACTTCAGCCTGCTGGCCGGTACCGGCGCGCCGAGCCTCACCGAGACGGCCGACCTGACGCGTGCCGCCTTCGACTTGGGCTTCGATGGCGTCGTCGTCCTGCCGCCCTATTACTTCCGCAAGGTCAGCGACGAAGGGCTGTTCGCCTACTTTGGCGAGATCATCCGGCGGGCGGTTCCGGCGGATGGGTTTCTGCTTGGCTACCACATCCCCTCGCAGACGGGCGTCGGCTTCTCGCTCGACCTGCTGGCGCGTTTGAAAGACGCCTTCCCGCGCCAGTTTTCCGGCATCAAGGATTCCTCTCACCAGGCCGGGTTTGCCCGCGCCCTCGGCGCTCGCTTTGGCTCCGACCTGCTGGCGCTGACCGGCACGGACTCTCTCTTCCAGTTAGCCCTCGAATCCGGCGCGCAGGGCTGCATCACCGCCCCGGCCAACCTGATCTCACCTGACTTGCGTAAGATATGGGATGGCTGGCAGAGGGGTGAAGATATTGCCCCCTTGCAGGCTCGCATTACGGCTATCCGACACGTGCTGGAAGGTTACATGCCCTTTCCGCCCATCCTGAAAGCCTTGCTGTCACGGTTGTTTGGCTTTCCGCGCTGGCCTGTCCGCCCGCCGCTGGTGGAGATTTCGAAGGAAATGGAAACGCAGGCGGCGGAGGAGTTAGCAAAGGAGGCGTGAAAACTTTCAGGCGTTTCACTTGTGCGGGAGATGGTTGGAGAGTAATTCTTCCAGCCGGAGCGAGGCCAGCGAGGGAAGGACAATATCCGCACCGTCAACGCCCAATTGCCGCGTGAGAGCAATCGGCACCGCCACGGTAAAGATGCCCACCGATTTGGCTGCCTTCACGCCGTTGGGCGAATCCTCGAAGACGATGACCTCCTCCGCCCGGAGGTGGAGGGCGGACAGGGCAGCCAGGAACAGGCCCGGGTCCGGTTTGACCCGCCGCACGTCGTCGGCGCATATAATGATCTCGAAATAATCCAACAGGCCTAGATCAGCCAGATAGGTGTCCACCCATTTGTGCGGAGAACTGGAGGCAATCGCCAGGCGCAGTCCGAGGCGGCGGGCGTCATCGAGATAATCTTTCACACCGGGCAAGGCAGGCTGGCAGGCGATCAACTCATCGCTGCGCGCCCGCCAGCGGGCGTTCAGCGCGGCGCGGTCGAGCGGCTGGCCGAGAAGTTTCTCGAGGTGAATGGCGGCGTCGAAGTCCGATGCGCCCGATCCGCCGATGAGCTGCCCCCACAGTTCGATGGGAAGCTGCGCGCCATGCCCGGCGTAGATCTCCTGCCAGGCGTCGTAATCGGGCGTTTCGGTGTCGAGGATCAGGCCGTCGAAGTCGAAGATGAGCGCTTTGATCATGGCAGTAGAGAGTAGAGAGTAGAGAGGAGAGAGTAGTTCAGCGTTGATGGGATAGCCGCCAAATTATAACCGATGCATCCGGGAAAGATGTTGTATACTGGCAATATGGAAACCTTTTTTACTTTTCTCGAAAGACGCGTGGACGACTGTGCCTCGCTCCTGTGCATCGGACTCGACCCCCACGTTTCCGACATCCCTTTCCCCACCGCCGCAGCCGCGCGGGACTTCTGCCTGCGTCTCGTTAAAGCGACCGCGCCCTACGCTGCGGCCTTCAAACCCAACGCGGCCTTCTTCGAGGTCTTTGGCGCGGAAGGCTGGGACGCGCTGAAGCAGGTGATCGAGGCCGTGGCTGAAGAATCAGCGCGTCTCGGTTCCACGATCCCCGTCATCCTGGATGCCAAGCGCGGCGACATTGCCTCGACCGCCGAGGCCTATGCCAAATCGGCCTTCGAGAACCTGGGCGTCCATGCCATCACGCTCTCGCCTTATTTGGGCAAGGATTCGATTGACCCGTTCCTGGCTTACAAAGAGAAGGGCGTGTTCCTGCTGTGCAAAACGTCCAATCCGGGGGCAGGGGATTTGCAGGATTTGTTGGTGAAGCCCCAGACTTCCGAAGTCTTGAAGACTTCGGAAGTCTATGCGCCGCTATATATCCATGTGGCGAAGCTCGCCCAGCGATGGAATTCTGGCGATAACATCGGCCTCGTAGTCGGCGCGACCCAGCCGGAGGCGTTGCGCCGCGTCCGCGCCGCCGCGCCGGAGCTGTGGTTCCTTGTCCCAGGCGTGGGCGCGCAAGGCGGCGACCTCGCCGCCGCGCTCCGCTCCGGCCTGCGCAAAGACGGCACTGGGATGCTCATCAATGTCTCGCGCGGCATTTCGCGGGCGGAGAGTCCAGCCAGAGCCGCGGCAGAGATCCGGGACCAGATTGTGAATATCAAAATGCAATTGAACCGCGAAGGGCGCTAAGGTCGCGAAGAAAACAAAAGAATTTCTTTGCGTTCTTCGCGTGCTTCGCGGTAAAAAAGGACTCAACCATGACACAATTCGACGCCCACCTCTCCTCCCTTGCTAACGGGTTACTCGAAGCCGGCTGTATCAAATTCGGCGAATTCACCCTCAAATCCGGCTTGAAATCCCCCATCTACATTGATTTGCGGCAGCTCGTCTCCCATCCCCCGTTGCTCGCCAAAGTCGCAGAAGCCTATCTCCCTATCTTGCATCAGCTTACCTTCGACCGCCTCGCCGGTCTGCCCTACGCGGCTATTCCCATCGCAACGGCCATCAGCCTGCAAGGGAACTATCCGCTCATCTACCCGCGCAAGGAAATCAAAACCTACGGCACGAAGGCCGAGATCGAAGGCGCGTATGAAGCCGGGGAAACGGTCGTCGTGATTGACGACCTGGCCACCACCGGCGGGAGCAAGTTCGAAGCCATCGAAAAACTGACCGCCGCCGGGCTGATCGTCAAGGATGTGGTCGTACTGATTGACCGCCAGTCCGGGGCGAAGCAGGCGCTGGAGGAGGCAGGGTTCCACCTCCACGCGGTGCTGACGATTACGCAGTTGCTGGATTATTGGGAGAAGACAGGGAAGGTGGATTTTGCGAAGATAAACGCGACGCGTTCATTTCTCGCGCATAGTTGATCAGTTCGGTTGGTGCCGCAGGTTTCGCACACCACCCTTTATACCTTTAGGTACGAATCAAAACCGGATGGCGTAATAATTTGGAACCGGCTGTTTGTGTACGTTGCCGTGAACTCGTTTGCCGCTTTTAGATTGCCTTGTCCCTCTTTCCACTTGAACTCGAAGGCGTGTAAATTGCCCTGACGTTCTTCGATCAGGTCAATTTCCTTCTGATCGTAAGTGCGCCAGAAATAAAAGTTGGCGTAGCTGCGCTGGTGGGAGAACTTTTTTATGCGTTCGATTACGCCAAAGTTCTCGAAGAGCACGCCGACATCTGAGCGAATGTGCAACGGATTGAAGTTGCGGATGAGCGCGTTGCGGAAACCCAAATCCACAAAATAGTATTTCGATGTTTTGGAAACTTCCTTGCGCAGGTTGCGGCTGAATCCGCGCAGATTGACGATCACAAACATCTTTTCCAGAATATCGAGATATTTTTCGACGATGGGTTTGGACATCGAGAGGTGGGATGCAAGTTCCGCTGTGGAAACCTCCGAACCGATCTGCAACGCCAAAAGGGACAAAAGGTCAATCACTTTCTTTGGTTTTCGCACCTGCTCAAAGGCCAGGATGTCTCGATAGAGGTAGTTGTTGATCAAATCGTAAAGATACTGTTCCTTTTCATCCTGGGGCAGGGTGATCACTTTCGGGTACATCCCGAATCGCAAGAATTCCTCCATCCGCTCGCTGTTGGAAACTGTTGGCGGCTGGATGGGGATTTCATTATAGGAAAATGGATATAAAGTGAAGGTTGTGGCGCGCCCTGTGAGCGGTTCGTTGACTCTGTTCGCCAGATCGAACGAAGCGGAACCACTGGCAATGATGTGGATGGGATGGTGATCGAAGATGAGTTTGAGCGTCAACCCGATATTCTCGATGCGCTGCGCTTCGTCAATGACCAGCAGGCGGTTTGCGCCAATGACGGTTGTTAACCTGTCCAGGTCGGCGCGGCCCAAGAATTCCTGTGTGCGCAGATCGTCCCCATTCAATTGGACACAAGGCAAATCCGTTTTTGCCAATAGCTGCTGGATGAGTGTGGTCTTTCCGGCCTGGCGAGGACCGTATAGCAGGAGGATCTTCGGCTCAGATTGGATTTCTTTTTGAATATGGTAAAATAAACTTCGCTCAATTAGCATGAATTGAGTATAGTACATTTTACTCAATTTGTCAAAATAGAAGAAGTAATTCCATGTATCGCTTGATCCGTCCGCTCCTCTTCCGCCTCGACCCCGAGACCGCCCACGCCCTCACGCTTTACGTTTTACGCTTTACGGGCGCGCTGCCTCCCTTGAATTGGGCAATCAGCCAGTTCTTCAACGCCCCTGAAAAGCCAGTACATGCCTTCGGGCTGACCTTCCGCAATCCCGTCGGCCTGGCAGCGGGATATGATAAGGATGGCATCGCCGTGCGCGGGCTGGCGGCGTTGGGATTTGGGCATATCGAGATCGGCACGGTCACGCCGCGCCCGCAGGAGGGCAATCCCAGGCCGCGCCTCTTCCGGCTGGTGGAAGATCAGGCGGTCATCAATCGGATGGGGTTTCCGGGAGAAGGAGCGTCAAAAGTCGAACGTCGGCTGTCATCCGTCGTCCGTCGTCCATCGTCCGTCGTCATCGGCGTGAATCTGGGGAAAAACAAAGACACGCTACTGGAAAACGCCGCCGAAGATTACCTCTCGCTCATGCGGGCTTTCGCCCCGCTGGCCGATTATCTCGCTATCAATATATCGTCGCCCAACACGGTCGGCCTGCGCAGACTGCAAGGCCGTGACATGTTGGAAAATCTCCTCCGTCGAATCGCCGCCGAACGGCAAAACCCCCTAAATCCTAACTCCTATCCTCCTAACTCCTATCCTCCTAACCCCTATCCTCCTAACCCCTATCCTCCTAACCCCTATCCTCCTATCCTTGTCAAACTTGCTCCTGATTTGACTGACGATGAGTTAGATGATGCACTCGGCGTGATCCTGGATACCGGCATGGACGGCGTCATCACCACGAATACCACGCTGGGACGCGAGGGGCTGCGCTCGAAGCATCGGGGAGAAACCGGCGGATTAAGCGGCAGCCCGCTCCGGGTCCGGCAGCGAGGCGGTGCTGCGCGAGGTGGTGAAAAGGGTCGAGGGGAGAATCCCGGTCGTCAGCGTGGGCGGGATTATGTCACCCGAAGACGCCAAACGCCGCCTGGATATGGGAGCGGCGCTGGTGCAGGTCTACACCGGCCTGGTCTACGCCGGGCCGGGGCTGGTGCAGAAAATCATACGGGCGGTTTGACCGCCCGTATTCTTATTGCGCTGGCCGCAGGACAGGCTGAGGTTTCTCGCGGGGGTTTGGGAAGAAGTCGGCAGGGAGGGAGAAGGGTGCATAGCTCGCGCCGGTTCCGATTGTGCCATACGGAATGTAGAATAGCTGGATCGGGCTGTTCGCACCCAGGCGGATATCCTGGTAGGCGAAGGCGACGTAATTTCCATCCGGGCTCCAGCGCGCATCACGGTAACAACAGGTGCTGCCGAGGGGATCCAAACGTCATGCCATCCCAGTTGAAGGAGGGGATGACGGGATTGCTACTGAAACCGGTCATGCTGAAGCGTGAGGCGGGAAAGATATCCACCCTATTAGGTTCAGCGGCAGAGCAGCGGTGGATATCCAGCACATACACCATCTCTTCTATGAGACCGCTATCGCCCACGCCCAGGATGACGGTGGCAAGCTCCTGTCCATCGCTCGACCAGCGCACGCCTTTGGTTGCTAATTTGGTGTAAGTGAGGCAGCCGTTCATGGCCGCCAGGTCAGTGCGCGAACGCGCCTGCGAAAGCTTATCCAGGTCAAAGGGGACCACGTAGAGTTCGCGGTTCAGGCTGACGGCAACCTGCGTGCCATCCGGCGCGATCTGGAAGGCCTCTAGATAATCTGCGGCGAGGAAGCAGGTCAGCGTGGATACCTCTTTGGTCTTGACGTTCAGGATCTGAATGCACTTGCCAGTGATGTACAACACGCCCTCCCTCGCCGTCCGGCATCCATTGCAGATCGTGCTTAACGGCGCCATCTGCCGTCAACTGGCTCAAGCCGCTGCCGTCCAAGCCCATGACCCAGACGTTGTTGCCGCCCAGGAAGGCGATCATGTCTGCGCCGCCAAGCACAGGAAGCGCGGGGACCGTCGGCGTGGGGCTGGGTGCAGGCGTCTCTGTTGGGCTGGGCGTCAGGCCAGGCGCAGAGGTTCCGGTGGGGAGCATTATTTCCAATGTTGGCGAGGGTTGGACGGCTGCGATGCGCGTCGGGACGGCTTCCGTCGGCGCCGGGGCCACGGGCAATCGATCTTTGAAGATGAAGAAGATAGAGACAATGCCCGCACATAACAGGACAGTCGCCGCGCTGAGACCGATCCACAGCCCGGTCTTTTTGCGCGGCGGAGCGCCAGCCGGACCCGAAACCTGTGCGCGGCCTTTGGGCTGTTCACCACGCCTGGCGACTACGGTCTGAGTCGGGGTAATGGGCGGCACCCCCAGCAGGGTCTTTAGATCCAGCGCCTCACCCCGTTCGATGGCGCTCAAGGCCGCCGCCAGGTCGGCGCAGGTGGCGAAGCGCTCTAGTTTATCCTTCGCCATACCCTTTTGGATGACTGCCTCGATCGCCTGCGGCAGGTTGGAGTTGACATCCAGAATGTGCGGCACTGGCTCGGTGATGTGCTTGACGACCACGCCCATGGGCGTATCGGCCTTGTAGGGCGGCTTGCCACTCAGCATTTCAAAGAGGATCACACCCAAGGCATAGATATCCGAGCGCCCATCCACTGGCTCACCCTGCGCCTGTTCTGGACTCATGTAAGCCGGTGTACCAATGACGGCACTGCCGGTAATGTTGGCTTGAGCCTCGGATAGCTTGGCGATGCCAAAGTCGGAAACGTAAGGTTCGTTGAGCCGGTCGAAGAGAATATTCCCAGGCTTCAGGTCGCGGTGGATGATACCTCTGGCGTGCGCTTCATCCATTGCAGGGGCCAGGCGTTCAAAAATCCGGGCTGCTTCCTTGACCGTGATAGGGCCTTGGTTCATCCTGTCGGAGAGCGAGCCGCCGGTCATGTAGCGCATGACAAAATACGGCTGCCCGTCTTCTTCCCCGAAGTCATAGACTGGCACAATGGCTGGGTGTTCCAGCATGGCGATGGTCTTGGCTTCGCGCTCGAAGCGAACGCGGAACTGCGGGTCGTGCAGCATTTCGCGCGGCAAGACTTTGATCGCCACCTCACGCTCGAAGCGCGGGTCATAGGCCTGGTAAACGGTGGCCATGCCGCCGCGGCCAAGCTCGGCTTTGATCTCGTAACGTCCGATCTTCTCTGGATTCATACTATTTCAAATTTCAAAACGCACAACCACGCTTGGCCCCAGTTGGATATGCACCCCCGGGCCGATTTCGTGTGGAAGGTCAGGCTGGATGATTTTAGTGTTGATAGCAACGCCGTTGGTGCTGTGCAAATCAGTGATGTAGAATTTCTTTGTGCGCGGGTCGAAGGTAAACTCAGCATGTCTGCGTGAGACTTCGGATTCGTTGAGCAAAATAAGGGTCTCACGACCTAACACAAACGGGTAATCGGCGATTCCCAGCCGCTGCCCTATTCGTTCTGAGATAGTACATTTTTCAACAATAAGATAAGACAGAATTTTACCTTCGGGTACGAAGAGTGTCTCGCCTTTCTTCTCGGAGCCAGGTTGAGACACAAGCGGAGGAACCGGCGTGGGTATTGGCTGCGAGGGTGTTTGCGATTTGGTTTCTTTGACCGTAGATGGCTGAACGGATTGTGTCAGAAATGTCATAACAATTTTATTGTGACCCAGCAGCAACTTATCTCCATGTTTGATTTCACGCTTGCTGTTTAGCGGGATCTCCTTGCCGTTCAGTAAGACCGGGTTATGCTCAGCCAGCGGTTCAATATAATAGCGGCCTTCGGAAAAGGTGATCTGGGCGTGCTTGCGCGAGACCGTCATGCCATTCGGCAGAAGCTTCACGTTCACTGCCAGGATGATATTATGGCCGACATCTGAGTCGGGGCGGCCGATCACGGCCGGCTGCCATTGAATATCGTAAACCTTCCCGGTCGTTTCTTCGCGCAGGAAGGCATAATCCCTCGAATCCAGCATCTCCCGGATCGGCTGCCGGATATAATCGAAGACCAGTATGTCCTGCGGTTGGATGTCCAGTTGCGCCATGGTGGAACCGGGGTTGAGCGGCCGCTCCATGCCCTTCAGGTAGATGGCGTATTTCTCCGGTGCGTCGGCGGTGACGTCGTCGAACTCCTTGAGGACCTCCTGGATCAGGCCGGCGGGCGTCAGGCTTTCGAGGACGCGCGCCCGCTGGTCAGCGTGTTCAAAGACATCGATCTTGACGTCAATATAATCGCTCATTTCAACCTGCCTTCTTCTTCTTGCCTTTGGCATCCGCCTTGTCTTCCGGCTTTTCTTCCGGCTTCGCTTCCGGCTTGGCATCCAGCAGACCCATCGCCCGGGCGTTCTCGATGATGTCGCTGTCGCTGAACAGGTTGGTCACCGACTCCGGCAGCCCTGCACCCATCAGCAGCTTCTTGAGGTCGGGGATGTTGTACTTGGACAGGTCGGGTCCTGCAGGAGCCGCGGGGGCGCCCGCTGGTCCTGACTGATCAGACGATTTCTTGACCTTGCCGCCGGACAACCAGGTGACGTTCTTTTGCGGGTAGCGTTCCTTGATGCGGTTCACCCAAAGGTCCAGCGAGCCTTCAACGTCCTCGTCGTTGGCGTACGGCGTGGCGATCTGCAGCATGGCGGTGATGCCCGAGCGGACGGTGAAGGCGCGTCCCATGGGCAGATCCGTCTCCGCCAGGCTGCGCGGGAATTTGCCGTTCAGCCGGTTGACCGCGTCGGCGCTCCTCAGCGCGATGCCGAAGTTGGGCGCTGCGTAGACCTTGCGCAGGTCGTCTGACGAGCTCATGATACCCAGCGAGCCGGCCACGATCAGGAACACGCCGGCGGTCTGGTATTTGCGGATGAGCATCGAGAGGTTCTCGAAGAAGGACATCTTCTTGCGGCTCGCCTCTTCGGTGAAGCCGTCGTAGTCGTCGATGATGATCATGATCTTGCGCCGCTTGGGTTTCGTGTCAAACTCGGCGCACTCGACCTTCATATTCTCCAGGAAATCGTCCAGTTGTTCGATGTCGTCGATGGTCTGCACCACGTGCGGGATGTTGGCCAGCGAGGTCTGGCTGGCCTTCCACAGCTTGCGCGAGAAGTCGATCAGCACCATCATGATTTCATCGGGCGAGTAGTTGGCCGCCACGGATAGCATCATGGTGCGCAGGGTGGTGGTCTTGCCGGAGAACGGCTGGCCGATGACCACCATGTGCGGCCCCTGGCGCTCGATGTCGATCAGCGCGGGTCCCAGCGTGCGGTCGTCGATGCCCATCACGGCGTAGATGTGACGCACCTGGGGCAGCGTCACCTGTTTCATCAGGTTGTCGAGCGAATAACGCAGCGGCAGGGTCTCGACGGTGGACGGTTTCTCGCCCTTCCATTTTCCTTCCCACATTTCTGTCATGCGCATGCACATTTTGCTGATCTTGCTGATCCCACCCGGGTCGCCCTCCTCGGGCGTAAAGGTCAGCGCCGTCTGGAACTCGAGCGGCATGTTGCCGACCCGCACGTAGCCGCGGCCGGGGACCGCGCTCAGGTCGGCTGGAACACCGCGTCCGACGATGTCGGCGTACTCGGAGGGATCCGAAAGTTTGAGCGTGAAGCGCTCGGTGATCAGGTTGTACAGCTTTCCGGTGAGCGAATTGGGTGTGTCCGCCGAGAACAGGAAGTGCACGCCATAGGCGCGCGACTCGCGCACCAGGGAGATCAGCGGTCCCATCAACCCTTCGTAGTATTCCTTGAACTCGGCAAAGTTGTCGATGGCGACCAGGATCGCCGGCAGGGTTTTATCGGGGTGCGCCAAGTTGTAGGAATCCAGGCTGTTGGCCTTGGCCTCGCTGAAGAGCACCTGGCGCTGGTCAATGATGTCGTTGACCTTGCGCAGCGCCCGCAGCACGCGTTCCTCCTCCTCGGAGGTCACGACTGCGCCGACATGCGGCAGGTCGCCCAGGCTGCTCATCGCCCGCCCGCCGAAGTCCAGGATATAGACATGCAGTTCGTCGGGCGAATGGGTCAGCGCCAGGCTGGTGATCACGGTGCGTAAGAAGGTCGTCTTCCCACGCCCGGATGCCCCGAACACGACCGCATGCCCGTTGGGGAAATTGACGCTCAGAGGCCGCTGACTGGCCTTATATGGATTATCCACCACCCCGATCAGCGGATGCATGGAATTTTTCCCCCACTGGACCCCTCGCCATTCAAACCCATCATTCCAGAAGGTGGTGGCTTTTTCGTTGAGGGTCAGGCTGGTTGCATCTTCCTTGTTGTACATCCGCAGCACTTCGATGTCCGCATCGTTCATGTAGGCGGTATCCAGCGGGGTCTGCAGGCTTAGCACGTTGGCGCCGGTCTGCATCGGCAGGAACTCCGGCCACGGCCGCCACTGCGGACGCGACTCCTGCAATGCCATCTTCGCCAGCATCTCGACGATCACATCGTACAGCTTGGGAGGCTCGGTGGCCTTCTGCGCAGCGGATTTGCGCGGTCGGTCCACCCAAACCACATTCGGAACGGCGTTCTCCTCTTGGGGTCCCTTGTAATCGCCGCCGGTGTAGGCCGTCTGAATCAATTCGATGTTCTCGTTGCCGATCTGCAGGTAGCCGCGGCCGGGGATGCCGGGCGGCAGGAAGGCGGCGTCGGCGCGCCGCAGCACCTCGCGGCTGTCATCCGGCGTTTCCACGCGCAGGCAGATGCGGAACTTGATGTTGGCGCGCATCTGGTCGGTGACGCCCACCGGCCGCTGGGCGGCCAGGATCAGGGTCACGCCCAGGGCGCGGCCCAGGCGGGTGATGCTTTCCAGCTGCGCCTTGTATTCGGCGTTGCCGGAGATCATTTCCGCGAACTCGTCAATGATGATGAACAGGTGCGGGTACGGGGGCCGGTCGGGTTCCAGGTTCAAGCCCTTGCGGCGGTAGTGCACGATGTCTTTGGAGTTGGTGTAGGTGTTGAGCTTCTGGCGGCGGTCGAGCTCGGCGATGATGGATGCGAACACACGCGCCGTGGCGGACTGGTCGAGGTTGGTGACGATATCCACCTTATGCGGCAGGCGTTTGAACGGTTCAAAGGCCGAACCGCCCTTGTAGTCCACCAGAACGAAGTTGAGCACATCCGGGTTGAAATTAAGCGCCATACCGATGATCAAGGTCATCAGCAGTTCGGACTTGCCGGAGCCGGTCGAGCCGGCGATGATGCCGTGCACGCCGTCCGCCTTGGCGGAGAAAGTCAGCACGCGCGGTTCGTTGCCCGATAGCAGGCCGACGGCTGTGAAGAGCCAGTCCGCCACCTTGGGATCCATGCTGCGGCGCCAGTTCTCCTGGGCCATCTGCTGCAGCTGGTCGATGGTGGTGACATTCAGCATATCCATCAGGGTGACGGTGGCGGCCAGGCTGGAACCGTAGCCGCGGCGCACGTCAACCATTTCAAGATTGCGGGAGAACTCGCGCGCCTTTTCCTGCGTGGTGACCAGCTTGGTGCTGCCCACATACAGGATGGAGTTGAAGCCGGTCTCGGCGTAGCGGAAAACGGCGGCGTCCTCGTCCACCGGGTCGTTGTCCACCTCGATCACCGACAGGCAGCGGCTGGGGACCTTCGAGCGGTCCGGAACCAGGAAGAGGATGCTGGCGCCCAGCATCTGTCCATCCATCAGGATGGTGGAGATGGCCGCCTCGCCCTCCAGGTCGTGTAGGCAGGACCAGTCCGGGGCGGGGTTGATGGCATCCACCACCACCAGCATGAACGGCAGCTTGACATCCGCGCCGCTTTCCTTGTCCTGCAGGCGCATGCGGCGGCGCTCCAGGATGGTGCGGATATTCTTCCAGAACAGGCGCATATAGTCGGCTTCGTTCTCACCGGGCTTTTCGTCGTTTTCGAACAACAGCGTTTCGGTCCTGTCCGATCCAACACAGTGGGGCAGGGCATAGGCCCAGCGCCAGTATTGCCGCGCCTCGCTTGTACCGGCCACGTAGAGGGTGGTGTCCTGCGGCGATTGGAAGGCGGCATAATCCACCAGCATCGTCCGTACGTAAGAATGCACCTTTTCCGAGGATGTTCCCGTAATGCCGATAGAATGGCGGATGGTGACGCCCTTGGATTCCTGAGCTTGCTCCTCCTTGCCTTCCTCGTCCTGTTTCTTGGATTCGACCTTTTTCTTCTCGGCCTCATCGGTCTGCAGCAAGATCGGGATGGTCACAGGCACATCGTACAGCAGGCGCGAGTCCTCCGCCAGGCGGGTCGCCTCGCGCATCAGGGGACTTTCGGTCTTCTCGTTCTCGGAGATCTTGTAGATCACCGTGGACAGACGCGTGCTGATCCCCAGGCGCAGATCCATGAAATCGTGGTCATGCGGGCGGCGCTCCCACAGGCGCGTGCCCGAGCGGATCTCCTCCTCGCGCCCTGCGGGGGGGCGGTTGATGTCGGCGGCGATGCCGAGTGTCTTTTCCGGGTCGGGATAGTTGTAGAAATAATAGATGCGCTGCTGCTCGTGCTCGCTTTCCATTTTGAGGCGCAGCTCGCTGATGCGGCGCTTGTAGGCGGCTTCCGCCTCCTCGCGCTGTTTGCGGTCCTTCATGGCGCTGTACAGTGCCAGCGAAATGGTGGCGACTACCGACAGGCCCATGGGGATCATCATGAATAGGCCGCCTTTCTGCCCTCCAAAGGTCGAAGCCAGGATGTAGCCCATGATCATCACGGCGGGCAGAAAGGCCTGCTGCAGCAACTGCCCGGTATTCTCTTTCGTATCCGGCGGGTTGGGAACAGTGAACAACCCTGATGGCAGCTGGGGTTCGATGCGGGGTGGGCGGTCAATGAAGATTTTGTCAGACATAGGTCATCTCCCCGGTTAACCGGGCACTATGGATAATGCCAATACCAGGAGCAGCGAAATCGCCAGCAGCGCTCCAAGGATGATAAATAAGATCCGCCAGTTCACCTGGAACGACCGGCGCTCGGCGGGAATGGGCGGGAAGTTTGGCTGCAGTGCTTTCACGAAAGCCAGCACATCCGGGAAGCGCTGGTCGTACTGGCGGGTGATGGACTTTTCAGCGATCTCCGGGATGTTCTTCAGGTCAATGCGTCCGCTGGTCTTGAACTCCCCCTCCATGACATTTTTCAGGACTGCCGGGTCCTTTTTGAGATGGTATTCATAGGCCGGGCGGCCTGCCAGCATTTCGTACAACAACGACCCCAGGCCGTAGACATCCGAGGCCGGGCCTACACCACTGCGCCCGTCGGCGATTTCAGGGGCGGTATAGGCAGCCAGGTTGTAATTCTCATTCCACAATTCATAGATGGACTGGCCCGGATCGGCCACGCCGAGGTCGAGCAGGATTGGCCGCGGGATGCCCTGCTTGTCGAAGCGCACAAGGATCACGTCGGGGTTGAGGCACAGGTGCAGCTTGCCGGCCCGGTGCAGGTAATACACACAATCGGCAACACTCAAAATGATCCAGCCAACGTGCTGGTACCAGGGCTGTGGGTTTTTGAGCAACAGGTTGCGCAGGATCGTGCCGTCGACAAATTTGAACACCTCGTAGTATTTGACGCGGCCCTCGATCACGGTCCAGCCGTAGGGATGGTAGTCGATGGTGCCCTGCGGGTGCGCCGGCAGCAGGACCGGCAGCAGCGGGTGCTGGCCGGCCTTGGTGAGCTGCAGAAAGGCCTTGGCTTCCAGCCGCAGCTTTTCCTCGCAGCCGACATTGGCTACCTTGAGCAGGATTTCCTCTTCGCCGCGCCGCGCCTGGTAGACGATGGCGGAGCGTGTGATGACAATGGGTTGGATGATTTCAATCGGGCCGAACCATTCGCCGTTGTCGAAGATCTCGGTGGCGTTTTCGGCCGGGCAGTACTTTTCCTGACACCACAGGTTGAAGTCCTGTGAGATCACATTGCAGCGTTGACAGATTCGCTTCATAGAGCCTCGCGTGATCCAGTTGACCGTGGATTAATCATGCCGGGAAGGGAATCCGCGCTTGCAGAGCTAATCACTCTTCAAAAGCGCGGATTCTTTGACGCTTCCCGAAGTTCAGTCGTAGTGAGGCACCGGGTTGAATAATACTCAAGATACTCTTATTCTCCCATTACCTCGCGAGTCACACATCAGGGTCTAAATGAACCTATTAGACCCTGATATGTCGCCGTCGCGATAAGCGTGGACGGCGCTCGTAATATCACCGTTGAGTTCCCTCATTTTATCTCCGGCTTTCTTCACATTGGGCTGGATCCGGTCTATGTACATTGCAGCAGCGTACGTGGCGCCCAGGGAGAGCCAGGCGGCTGCCTTCAGAGAGATGCTGATCGCTTCCAATGCTTTCGCTGCAGCTTGCAGGACTTCGCCAAATGTATTAAAACTTTTTGCCATGTTCTCAACTTGGGGAATGTCCATGAAGACTTCATCTGTTATCACGAGAAATTGCATAGGGCGTGTCATCTGCCCTGCTGACCGCGATAATACGCATTTGGTAGTCACGCCCAACGGTAAGTTTGTCGGTTGGAATATTAAAAGTATTGAAGTTGACAGGGTCGTTGAAAACGTATTCTGCGGCTTTTGCGCCCCCTTTGGTATCCCAGATCGAGATTTTTATGTATTTGACCAGCTCTGGCGAACTCATGGTCAGTTGAACATCGTAAGTCTGGTTTTCTGGAACAAATAGCAGCCCGGAAAATTGCACAGCCACTGG
>Ga0210004_1000975_pt1 | contig 17309 bp, 17 predicted proteins | sample CryGey13umfilter_FD_185450 | JGI IMG/M metagenome (GOLD analysis project Ga0210004, IMG submission 185450) | Groundwater microbial communities from aquifer in Utah, USA - Crystal Geyser 4/8/14 3 um filter (SPAdes) (version 3) | ecosystem: Environmental > Aquatic > Deep subsurface > Groundwater...
AATGAGCATCAAGGATATTGTGAACCAAACCGGCGTATGGTGGTATCAACCGCCAAACCAGGATCAATCATATGCAAAATCCTAACCGGACATTACTGGGTTGAGGTAGGGGAATGTTTCAAGACTTCCTGCGGACGTATTACGCCATCCCCCCGATTTTCGGTTTTTTTGTCCTCACCTGTCTTGCCTTGATTTCCTTTCTCCGGCGCAGGAAAAACCGCACAAACATCTTATTCTCGGGAATATGTATCTTAGGCGCCTTCATCAATGCCGATATTGCCCTCGTTTCCATGATTCCAGACAGAACACTGGCTCTCAGGATGGACAGAGGAACATACCTTTTCTTTGTCTTCAGCCTGCCCCTTTATATTCAGTTTGTCCATTCCTTCCTCTGTATTTCGAGACGAAAATGGCTTGAGTATCTCGCCTATATGTGCAGCCTGCTCTTCCTTTTTTTCATTCCCGGCGACCTTTTCATCAGTGGATTCCATTATTACAACTTTGGAACGATTGCCAAGGGGGGGCCAGCGTATCATGCCTTCTCAGTGATAGCCGCCTTTACAGTAATCTACTGTATTTTTACCCTGTTCATGGGGATGAGAAAAGCGAAAGATAATTACCAGAAGAACAGGATAAAGTATATCTTCGGTGGAGTGGGTTTCACAGGCCTTTTGCTCGCCTTCGACACCCTGCCGGTCAGTGGTTTTAACATTTATCCTCTGGGTAATTTTAATTTTATCCCCTCCATCTTCCTGGCCATTGGGGTACTCAAATATGATCTCCTGGATATCGGCACGGTGATAAGAAGGGGAACGATCTATTTTATCCTCACCGGTATCCTTACCATCTTTTATGTATTGATCATCTACTTATTCAACGCCTTCTTTATGGGATATGGGGATAACACCAACTCCGTAATCCTCCCCCTTGTTCTTGCTTTAATGATGGTCCTGTTGTTCAATCCCCTCAAGGAAAAGGTTCAGACATTTATAGATAATCTTTTCTACAGGGGAAAATATGATTACCAGAAGTTCTTGAGAGAGATGAGCACGGAAATGACATCTCTGTTGAGATTTTACCAGATCAAAAACCTTTTACTACAATCCATCACCGCCTCTTTACAGGTCACCAATGTCAGCCTCTTGATCCATGATAGCGAGAAAAGACATTTCCAGCTTTATATAAATGGGAATGAATTGCCGGATGGGGCGGGACAGGACTTGTTTGATGATAATCATCCCATCGTTGCGTTTTTTACGGTGCACAAAAGACCATTAACTAAATCCCTCCTTGAAGAGAAGCCACCTGCCCATCCGGTTGAGAAAGATCAGATCTTTCATGTTTTCAACGTGATGCATGCATCATTGATTATTCCCATGATCTCGAGGAATAGAGTGATCGGCATGATCGCCCTGGGACAGAAGAAATCGGGGGAGCTATTTGTTCATGAGGACCTGGAGCTTCTCACCACTATTGCAAACCAGAGTGCAACGGCCATAGAGAATGCGAGGACCTACGAAGAGTTTGAAAAGCTCAATCTTGATCTGGAAGGGGAAGTGGAAAAAAGAACAGCCGCTCTCCGCCAGGCATTGGAAGAAAAAGAGAAAACACAGCAGCAGCTTATCCAGTCGGAGAGTCTTGCGGCAATTGGGCAACTCGTTGCCGGCACGGCCCATGAACTGAATAACCCCTTGTCCAGCGCCTCAAGCCTCATTCAGACCGGTATAGATTATATCAATGAATGGGAGGTTGGGAGAGGAAACCGGGACGAGGTATTGGATGACATGATGTTTTCATTAAAAGAGTTGAAGCGGGCCGGGGATATCGTAAGAAGTTTGCTGGATATCTCCCGCCAGAAAGAGACATACATCGAACCTGTTAATATCGTCGTCGCCATTGATGATGCCCTGAGGGTTTTGTACAATCAATACAAATATCTTCATGTTGAAATTGAAAGAAAATTTGCCGAAAATTTGCCGGAGGTAGAGGGAAACTTTGCTAATCTGGGCCAGGTATTCATCAATGTGATCAAAAACGCCCTGCAATCGTTGCCTGAGGAAGGCGGTAAAGTTACACTTACCACAGGTTACAGGAGTAAAACAGATACCGTCGTTATCGAATGTCAGGATACCGGAGAGGGAATTCCCTGCGGTGAACTTAATGACATTTTCAAACCCTTTTTTACAACCAAACCGGTTGGCAGGGGGATAGGATTGGGTTTGTATATATCTCATGAGATTATTAAAAGACATGGAGGAGTCATTTACGCTGCAAGTGAGGTAGGTAAAGGGTCTACCTTTACGATAGAACTGCCCTGCAGGAGGAGGGGAATCAAATAATAAATCCCGGCAACAAATTTTGTCTGGCCACAGAGTTTGAGCCAAAGGGCGACCAACCGCGGGCGATTGCGCAGTTGGCCGAGGGGCTGGAAAGAGGAGATGAGCATCAGGTACTCCTCGGAGTGACAGGATCGGGTAAGACCTTTACCATTGCCAATGTGATCCAGGCCGTTCAAAGACCCGCCCTGGTCATTGCCCATAACAAGACCTTAGCCGCCCAGCTTTACGAGGAATTCAAGTCCCTCTTTCCCGAAAACGCCATTGAGTATTTTGTCAGTTATTATGACTATTATCAGCCCGAGGCTTATATCCCCAGTACAGACACCTATATTGAAAAAGACTCGGCGATCAATGAAGATATTGATAAGCTGCGCCACTTAGCCACCTATTCCCTCCTGGAGCGTAATGACGTCATCATTGTCGCCAGCGTCTCCTGTATCTATGGACTCGGTTCTCCCGAGGCCTATTACGGTATGCTGCTCACGGTGGAAAAGGGTATGGAACTCCCCCGGGACGAGATGCTCCGGAGGCTTGTTGAGATCCAGTATGTACGCAACGACATTGATTTCCATCGGGGCGCCTTCCGTTGCCGGGGTGATGTGGTGGAAATCTTTCCCCCCTACGAGGAAGACAGGGCGATCAGGATAGAGTTTTTCGGAGATATCATAGAATCCATCTCTATGGTAGATCCTCTCAGGGGAAAGAAGTTGGATCATCTTCAGAAGATAGCCATCTACCCCGGTAGTCACTATGTAACAACGAGGGACGACATGAGAAGGGCCATCGTCTCCATCAAGAATGAATTAGAGGTTAGACTTGAGGAGTTGATTGCACAGAACAAACTGCTTGAGGCCCAGCGGCTGGAGCAGCGGACCAGATTCGACATTGAAATGATGGAAGAGATGGGCTACTGCCGGGGTATCGAAAATTATTCCCGTCATCTCACCGGTAGAAAACCGGGAGAGCCTCCCCCCACCCTGATAGAGTATCTCCCCTGTAATGCCCTGATCATTATTGATGAGAGTCACGTTACCGTACCCCAGTTGGGGGGCATGTACAGGGGTGACAGGTCGCGTAAGGAATCCCTTGTCAATTATGGTTTTCGACTTCCCTCCGCCCTTGATAACCGTCCCTTAATGTTTAAAGAATATGAGAGCTTTCGCTATCAGAGGATCTATGTTTCCGCTACCCCTGCCGACTATGAGTTAAAGAAAGCCGGTGGAAGGGTGGTGGAGCAGATTATTCGGCCAACCGGCCTGATGGATCCGGAGATTATCGTGAAACCGGCCCATTATCAGGTTGACGATCTTCTCGGGGAAATCCGCGAAAGGGAAGGGAAGGGCGAGCGGGTCCTGGTCACCACTCTCACTAAGAGAATGGCAGAAAACCTCACTTCCTACTACCAGGGTCTCGGGGTCAGGGTGAGGTATCTCCATTCCGATATCCATACCCTGGAGCGGGTAAATATTATCCGGGATCTGAGACTTGGTAAGTTTGATGTCCTAATAGGGGTAAATCTTTTACGTGAGGGGCTCGATATTCCGGAAGTTTCTCTGGTAGCCGTTCTCGATGCCGATAAAGAGGGTTTTCTGCGCTCTGAGCGATCACTGATACAGACCAGTGGAAGGGCTGCCAGAAATGTATCAGGCCAGGTCATCATGTATGCCGATAAGGTAACTGACTCGATAAGGGCATGTCTTCTTGAGACGAAGAGAAGGAGAGCGGTTCAACAGCGACACAATGAGGAACACCATATCACACCTTCGACCATCAAAAAATCCATCTATAATATCCTGTCCTCGATTTACGGGGCCGATTATGTGACGGCGCCTGTAGTCTCGGAAGAGATGGGGGCATACAGCTCAGAGGTAGATATTACCTCCAGGATCACGCAATTAAGAGAGAAGATGAAAAGCGCGGTGAAAAATCTTGAGTTCGAAAAGGCGGCGGCGCTGCGCGATCAGATCAGGGAACTTTCCAACCTGGCGCTGAAATTAGGAGGTATAGAAAATGAGAATTAGCAAACTGCGGAATATCGGGATTGTAGCGCACATTGACGCCGGTAAAACAACGGTAACGGAGAGGATTTTGTTCTATACCGGCACGACGCGGACAATGGGAGAGGTCCATGACGGCGAGGCCACGATGGACTTCATGAAGCAAGAACAGGAACGCGGTATCACCATCGCCTCGGCTGCTATCACGTGCCATTGGGATGAGCATCAGGTCAATATTATTGACACCCCCGGCCATGTGGACTTCACCATGGAGGTAGAACGCTCGATGAGAGTACTGGACGGAATTGTTGCCGTCTTCTGCGCCGTCGGTGGTGTGGAGGCTCAAAGTGAGACCGTCTGGGGGCAAGCGGATCGTTACCGGGTGCCACGGATCTGCTTCGTCAACAAGATGGACCGTCCCGGTGCAGATTTTTTTGATGTTCTCAAGCAGTTGGACGACCGCCTGGATGCCGGCGCAGTCCCCTATCAGATCCCGATCGGCACGGAAGAAAATTTCTCCGGCGTCATAGACCTGGTGCGCATGAAGTTCTATACCTTTCCGGATGGTATGTTGCAGGAAGGTGAAATCCCGGCCGCGTACCGGCCTGATGCTCAGTCCCGGCACCAGCAACTTTTAGAAAAACTCGCCGAATTTAATGATGAGTTGGCAGAGTTATACCTCGAAGATAAAGCTATTCCGGAAGCGATGATCCGGACGGTGACGCGCTACTGTGTGGTGCATTCGCTGATTACGCCGGTGTTCTGCGGCGCGGCCTACAAGAATATCGGCATTCAGCCGCTGCTGGATGCGATTGTGTCCTATCTGCCCAGTCCTCTGGACAAAGGGGCAGTTGTCGGCGTGGATCCGACTGACACGGCAAAAACTCTTTTGCGTCAGCCCTCTACCAGCGAACCGTTTTCGGGACTCGTTTTTAAGATCATTTACGACCTTTACGTGGGACAGCAAACTTTCGTCCGGACATACTCCGGCGTATTGAAAACAGGCGATTTCGTATTGAACATTACCACAGGCAAGAAAGAGCGCATCAGCCGTATCCTGCGCATCCATGCCAAGGACCGCAGTGAAATACCGGAAGTTGGACCGGGTGACATCGTGGCCCTGGTTGGATTGAAAAACACTTACACCAGCCATACGCTCTGCCATCCGGAAGCGCCAATGCTGCTTTCGACAATCAAGGTTCCCGATCCGGTCATCAGCGTCAAGGTAAGCACGGGGAGCCGCCAGGAGAAGGAAAATTTACACCAGGCCCTGCGCAGGATGGCGATGGAGGATCCGTCTTTTGCCGTGCGGAATGTAGAACGTACAGGTGAAACGGTTATCGCCGGCATGGGCGAACTGCACCTCGAAATAATCGTAGACCGGCTGAAAACGGACTTCAAAGTCGAAGCAGTAGCGGGCAGGCCATCTGTTGAGTACCGGGAGACAATTGCAGGCGAGTATCAGTATGATTACAAGTTCGTCAAGCAAACCGGCGGCCGCGGCCAATATGCCCACACCGTTATTCGGGTCGAACCTAATCCTGGTTGCGGGTTTGAGTTCATTAACCATGTCACCGGGGGGCGTATCCCGGCCGAGTTCATTACGGCAGTCCACAAAGGCGTCAAAAATACTCTTGTGGAAGGCATTATGGCTGATTACCACGTGGTGGACGTGCGTGTCATTCTCTTAGACGGCAGTTATCATCAGGTAGACAGTTCCGACCTTGCCTTTCAAACCTGTGCCAGCATCTGTTTCAAAGAAGCGTTTAAGCGGGCCACTCCGCAACTACTGGAACCGATTATGCTGCTGGAGATTGCCACACCGGACGAATATATCGGGGATACCGTTGGCGATTTGCATCGCCGCCGCGGCAGGGTGCTCAATATGCGCCGCTACCGCAAGGGTTCCCAGAAGATCTCTGCGGAGGCGCCTTTACGGGATCTTTTCGGCTATGCTACTACTCTGCGCTCGCTTTCCGCAGGCCGTGCCAGTTACTCCATGGAAATAGGACGCTACAGCCCCTTACCGGAAAAGCTCCAGGAAGAGGTACTAACAGAGGCACATAAAAGGATGCGAGGCGAGGAATAGTTACGTTTTTTATAAAAATTTTTTTCTATATCTTGACATAATGGAATTTATGCTTTATATATAAAAAATACTTTTCTTAACGAAAAATAAGGTGTCTTAATTATTAAATATAAAAATTAAACAAAGAAAGGAGAGATGGGAGCATGAAGATCAGACCATTGCAGGACAGAGTGATTGTAAAACGTTTGGAGGAAGAAGAAAAGACAAAGGGTGGAATAATTATCCCTGATACGGCAAAGGAAAAACCTATCGAGGGTAAAGTTATCGCCGTTGGCAAGGGGAAAACCTCTGATGATGGCAAGCTGATAGCGCTGGATGTCAAAGTCGGTGACAAGGTGCTCTTCAGCAAGTATGGCGGCACGGAAGTCAAGATAGACGGTGTGGAACATCTCATCATGAGGGAAGACGATATTCTGGGAATCATAGAAAAGTAATAACTTGACGATAAGGAGGGTAGTTTAATGGGAGCAAAGATACTTCAATACGATGAAGAAGCAAGGAAATCAATTCTCAGGGGTGTCAATGCCCTTGCGGATGCAGTGAAAGTGACCCTTGGTCCGAAGGGCAGGAATGTAATCCTGGATAAGGCATTTGGTTCACCTCTAGTCACGAAAGACGGAGTGACGGTGGCCAAGGAGATAGAACTGGAAGATAAGTTTGAGAACATGGGCGCCCAGATGGTCAGGGAAGTGGCCAGCAGGACCAGCGATGTGGCTGGTGACGGCACGACGACAGCCACGCTTCTCGCCCAGGTGATATACCGGGAAGGAGCCAAGAGCGTTGCCGCGGGAAGTAACCCGATGGATATAAAGAGAGGTATTAATAAAGCCGTTGACGTGGTAGTCAAGGAACTGGTCAAGTTGAGCAAACCAACGAAGGACCAGAAGGAGATTGCTCAGGTAGGAACGATTTCTGCCAATAATGACGCGACAATCGGTGAAATTATCGCCGAGGCCATGGGAAAGGTCGGGAAAGAAGGGGTTATTACCGTAGAAGAGGGGAAGGGGCTGGAAACAGAGCTGGAGATCGTGGAAGGCATGCAGTTTGACAGAGGTTATGTCTCTCCATATTTCGTAACCAACGCAGAAAAGATGGAGGTAAGTCTTGATGATTGTTACATTCTTATCAATGAGAAGAAGATCAGCGGCATGAAGGATCTCCTTCCCATTCTGGAACAGATCGCCAAGATGGGAAAACCCCTCCTGATTATTGCCGAAGATATTGAGGGAGAAGCCCTGGCGACCCTTGTGGTCAACAAGCTTCGTGGTACCCTCCATGTCGCCGCCGTCAAGGCTCCTGGGTTTGGCGACAGGAGAAAGGCGATGCTGGAAGATATCGCCCTCCTGACCGGAGGAAAGATGATTTCCGAGGATATGGGCGCCAAACTTGAAAATGCAAGAGTAGAGGATATGGGTCGGGCGAGGAAAATTACCATTGACAAAGATAACACGACCATTATTGACGGTGCAGGCGACAGGGCTGACCTTGAAGGCAGGGTCAAGCAGATCAGGGCCCAGATAGAGGAATCGTCATCCGATTACGATAAGGAAAAACTTCAGGAAAGACTGGCGAAGTTGGTCGGTGGTGTTGCCGTCATCAAGGTCGGCGCCGCCACGGAGACAGAGATGAAAGAGAAAAAGGCCAGGGTCGAGGATGCACTCAACGCAACCCGTGCCGCTGTGGAAGAGGGAATCGTTCCCGGTGGTGGCGTGGCCTGCCTCCGCACATTACCCGCCCTCGATAAGATGAAACTGGAACATGATGAACAGGTAGGCGTTAATATCGTCAAGAAAGCCCTCGAAGAGCCGTTGAAAATGATCGCCGCCAACGCCGGTCTGGAGGGGAGCATTGTGGTGGAAAAGGTTAAGGAAAAAAAGGGCGCTTTTGGATTCAATGCCCAGACCGATGAGTATGAAAACATGATCGAAGCCGGCGTCATTGATCCGACCAAGGTGACAAGATTCGCCCTGCAAAATGCCGCCAGCGTGGCTTCTTTGATGCTTACCACCCAATGCATGATTGCTGATAAACCGGAAGAAAAAGGCGCCATGGCGATGCCCGGCATGCCTCCCGGAGGGGGATACCCCGGCATGTAAGAAAAAGTAATGAGTTGCTGTTTTTAAATAACCAGCGAAAAAGCCCCCTGCCATTGAGGTGGGGGGCTTTTTTATGTTACTTCTACTTGAAAGCGGTATGTTTCTATGATAACTTCCAATAAAAACCAGTCATCAGTCGTAAGTCGTAAGTCAACTGAACGCTTGCGAAGGGAGTATTACATGGACTACAAAGATAGTTTGAATCTGCCGCAGACAGATTTTCCCATGAAGGCGAATCTTTCCCAGAAGGAACCGGAAATGCTCAAGATGTGGGAAGAGATGCACATTTATGAGAAGATTAGAGAGGTATCAAAAGGGAGAAAGGTCTATATACTACATGATGGTCCACCTTATGCCAACGGAAATATCCACCTTGGCACCGCATTAAATAAGGTTATCAAGGATATGGTGATCAAAGCAAAAAATATGGCCGGCTTTGACAGCATTTTTGTTCCGGGATGGGATTGTCATGGTCTTCCCATCGAGCACCAGGTTGATAAAAAACTGGGGGAGGGACGTCATAGTATGTCCCAGGCGGAAAAAAGGCGTTTCTGCCGGCGCTATGCCGAGAAATATGTAGATATCCAGAGGGAGCAGTTCAAGCGGTTGGGTGTATTCGGCGATTGGGAAAACCCTTACCTGACCATGGCCTACGATTATGAGGCGACAACCGTGGAGGAACTGGGGAAACTATTTCTTGCGGGAAGCGTCTATAAGGGGAAAAAACCGGTGTACTGGTGCGCCTCCTGCAAGACCGCCCTGGCGGAGGCGGAAGTCGAATATGCCGATCATTCCACGCCTTCCATCTATGTCAAATTCCCGATGGTATCGGATATATCCCCTGTGCGTCCTAAATTGAAGGGAGAGAAGATCAGTGTCGTCGTCTGGACGACGACCCCCTGGACGATTCCTGCCAACCTGGCAATCGCCTTACACCCCGAGTTTTGTTATGTAGCCGTGAAGGTTGCCGGCGAGGTCCTCATCATAGCGAAGGAGCTGATGGAGCGGTGCCTGGCCGCCTTCGGTTATGGCGATAAAGTCTGTGAAGTTTTAGATGAGTTTTCCGGTGCGGCAGTGGAAGGACTGAGATGCAGGCATCCCTTGATAGATCGTGAAAGCATTCTCATCCTGGCCCCTTTTGTCGTGCTTGACACGGGGACCGGATGTGTCCATATCGCCCCGGGTCACGGGCAGGAGGATTACGAGATCGGCATGAAATATGGCCTCCCGAACTATGCCCCTGTTGACGATGACGGTAACTTTACCTCCGATGTCCCGGACTTTTACGGTCAGTTTGTCTTTGCCGCCAATGCGGGAATTGCCAAGAAATTGGGGGAAGCCGGCGCCCTTCTCGGATCTGCCGAGGTTGTTCACTCCTATCCCCACTGCTGGCGATGTAAAAATCCGATCATCTTCCGCTCCACCGAACAGTGGTTTATTTCCATGGAGAAAAATGACCTGAGAGAAAAGGCCCTCCGTGCCATAGACTCTGTGGAGTGGATCCCGGCCTGGGGACGTGACCGGATTTACGGGATGATCGAGAACCGCCCCGACTGGTGTATTTCCCGCCAGCGGTCATGGGGAGTTCCGATCACGATGTTCTACTGTGACCACTGTGGGAATGAGTTCCTGACGGAAGAGATCCTCGCCCATGTGGTGGAACTGGTCGGACAGCACGGCGCCGATGTATGGTTTGAGAAGGAACCGCAAGACCTGATGCCTGCCGGTCAAGTCTGTCCCGTTTGCCGGAAAAACAAATTTTACAAAGAGACCAATATCCTGGATGTATGGTTCGATTCCGGTGTCAGTCACGCCGCCGTGCTGGAAAAACGGCCAGAGCTCAGATCTCCGGCGGATATGTACCTGGAAGGCTCCGACCAGCACCGGGGCTGGTTCCACTCGTCTCTGCTCGAATCGGTGGGAACGCGGAAAAGGGCGCCTTACAAAAGTGTTCTGACCCACGGTTTCGTCGTGGACGGCGAGGGGAAAAAGATGTCCAAATCCTTGGGCAATGTCATTGATTCTCAGGAAATCATCGAGCAATACGGGGCCGAAATATTGCGCCTCTGGGTCGCCGCCGAGGATTATACGGATGATATAAGGATTTCCGAAGAGATATTGAAGCGTCTCGTTGAGGCCTACAGGCGGATCCGCAACACCAGCCGCTACCTCCTGGGGAACCTGTATGATTTTGACTGCAAGTCTGATATGGTTTCTTATGATTCCATGGAAGGTATAGACAAATGGGCTCTTTACAGGCTTGAGGAGATCGTCCGGCGGGTGAGGGAGGCCTATGATCGTTACCAGTTTCATCTCGCTTTTTATACCCTTTACAACTACTGCACGGTTGATCTCTCTGCCCTGTACCTCGATGTACTGAAGGACAGGCTCTATACCTCGAAGGCGGAATCGAAAGAACGGCGGTCAGCCCAGAGCGCCATGCACACTATTCTTGATGCCATGGTGAGGCTCCTTGCCCCGATCCTCACCTTTACCGCAGAAGAGATATGGGCGGCCTTGCCCGCCTATGAGGGGAAAGAGAAAAGTGTTCACCTGACCACATTTCCGGAAGTGAATCAGCAATACATAAATCCAGAGCTGGCTGAAAGCTGGAAGACGATGATTGCGATCAGGTCCGAAATCGCGAGAGCCGTCGAAATAGCCAGAAAAAATAAGGTGTTGGGCCATCCTCTGGATGCCTCAGTGGATATATCTCCCCCGGAAGACCTCCGCTCCTTTTTAGAGGCGCATCGGGAGGATATGAGGGCGCTGTCCATCGTCTCACAGCTTAATATCGTGGAGATGGACGGGATAAGTGAACCGTATCGGAGTGGAGAATTTGAGGGTTTAGTGATCGGGGTGACAAAGGCACGGGGCCAGAAATGCAACAGATGCTGGATCTACAGCGAGTCGGTAGGTGCAGACACCGAACACCCCGCCATTTGCGGCAGATGTCTGCAAACATTACGGGCTACGTAATAGAGCATTTCGGAAAGTAACTGTTCAGGTAGCCACCAAGGCACTAAGACACGAAGGATAGATATGAGTTTTTCCACTTTGTCTGAAAAGGAATAAGGCATTGCAAGAAAAATAGTAGATGCGGCATACACCGTACATAAAATACTTGGACCGGGTTTGCTTGAGAGAGTTTATGAAGTCTGTTTCTGTCATGAGCTTTCTAAACGAGGATTAAAATATCAAAGGCAGGCAGATGTCCCCATTGTATATGATGGGATAGTCTTTGACGAAGGCTTACGCTTAGATGTTTTGGTGGAAGAGCTAATTATTTGTGAACTGAAAGCAGTGGACGAGATGAACCCTGTGTGGGAAGCACAGATACTTAGCCTTATGAAATTGACTGGTAAGCGCCCTGGTTTTCTTATTAATTTTAATGTGTCCCTCATCAAGAAGGGTATTCAAAGAATAATTATATGATCTTAGTGTCTTGGTGTCTTAGTGGCTGAATAGTCACAAAAAGCATTACTATTCCGCCAATGGATGTCATAATCGCCCAGGTATGCCTGCATCACAAGGTTTCTCTCTTTACCCTGGATGAACATTTTCGTTCGGTTCACGGGTTGAAACTGTTCGAGCCATAAGCTATGGGTCAGGGGTCAGGAGGCACAGAGGGGCAAAGGCTTGAGAGGCACAATGAGACCTTTGAAAAACTGCCTTTTCGGTCATTCCGGGCTTGACCCGGAATCCAGGAACTATCTGAAAATACTGGATTCCCCGTATCAAGTACGGGGCAGGCTCTGCTTTCGCAGGAATGACAAGGTGATGTTGCTATGGAATTATTCAAAGGTCTCACAATGCTAATAATCTGTATTATGTCCCCGGAATACGCCAGACGCCTTGGAGTTTCTACCATTGGAACAGTTGGAATTTTAGTGAAGGCTAAACGCTCTGGAATCATTCCTTCTCTCAAGACTCTTTTGAGCGAGCTTGAAGCTAACGGGTTTTACCTCAACGATGTTTTAAAAGAGGAAGCCCTGCGCCTGGCAGGTGAGTAACGTAGCCTAACATCTCACTCATGTGTTATCTAAGATACCATTATATTATTACTCCAAAACAAAAAGAGAAACAAAAAGAGGGTCAGCGACTATTTATGGAAGCAAAACTAAAAACGGCAAACAATGAACGGTCGCTGTCCCTCTTTTTCCTCCCAGCAGTTCTGCTACTACCTGATAACCAAATGTCGGGGCTCTCCGGTGGTCGAACAGGTTCTTGGCATCCTGTTTGAAGGTATCCTGATCTGTGACTTCTGGGGAGCTTACAACAAGACCGCCGCCCTGGCGAAGGAGCCAAAACACAGGCTGTCCTTATGTCGTTATTCCGTTCTGCAGAACTCCAGGGAAACAATCCCATAGAAATGATCCTGACAATGGCAAAAATGGCAATCGAAAAGAAAGACCTCTCAATAGTGTTCTTAGAACAGGCCGCATAGTTTTTCAAAGAGCTAAAGTGTTACAACTTCTGCATAGATGAATGATTAACTTATAAGCTGATGTCCGTCCCCTATTTCCCCGTCCCCTATTTCTGCCTATTTCCCCCCGTCCCCTATTTCCCCCGATTTCCCTTTTTCCTCCCTTTTTCCCTGAGCGTTTTCATTGGATTATTTGCATTTAACATGTTAAAATGATAGCAAATGAATAATGGATCTCAATAAAAAGGGAAGGTGATACGCATGGGGAACGTCCAGGCAGTCATAGATTTGCCGGAAGAGCTTTATCTCTCTCTTTCTGCCTCCGGCTTAACCAAGGAGAGAATAGCGAGTGAATCGAGGAAGCTTCTTGCCTTGAAATGCTTCAGGGACAAAGTCCTTTCACTGGGAAAATCTGCCGAGCTGTCCGGGCTTTCGAAATGGGAGTTCATAGAATTTTTAAGCGAAAATGATGTCCCTGTGATTGACTACAAAGAAGATGAACTGACAAGGGAGTTCAAAACTGTGGAAAAACTGACCGAGAGGCTCAAGAAGTGATCGTTGTATGCGATTCTACCGTTTTGATCGGACTGGCAAAGATAGAAAAACTGGAGCTTCTAAGGGAAGTCTTTTCCAAGGTCTGCATTCCTGGGGCAGTCTTCCATGAAGTTACGGAGAAAGGGGCAAACAAACCCGGCTCTGAGGTCATAAAGAAGGCCCACTGGATTGAGACCATACCAATCAAAGACAGAACACAGGTTGGTCTCTTGATGGTCTCCCTTGAGATGGGAGAGGCTGAAGTCCTGGCCTTGGCCAGAGAATTGCGGGCCGACCTTATATTGGTGGACGAAGAGAAGGCAAGAAAAAGCGCGGTAATTGCCGGGTTCAATGTCATGGGATTGCTCGGCCTGTTTATTTTAGCCAAAAACCTTGGCCTTCTCAAGAAAGTCAAGCCTCTCATTGAAGAACTCAGGGCAAAGAAGCTCAGGATTAGTGACCGGGTTGTGACGGAGGCCCTGAGAAGGGCCGGGGAATAAAACCTTGAAGTAATATTGAAGTAATTTCCTTGCAGAAAAGGGGTAACCGTCCCCCCCCCTTTAAATACCTTATTATCAATGCCTGACCCCAGGGCCCACCCTGAAATTTGAGAATAACCTCGTGCTGTACGCGGACTGGGGCTCCGCTGCCACTCCGCCCCAGCCGGTTAGCCTGGGCGTTAAGAATATGAGTAAAATATGGATGAACAACTGGAATTTGTAAAATTGATAGCATCGCGGCTTGATTCCGCCGGCATTCTTTATATGATGACCGGCTCGATGGCGATGGCAATCTATTCTATACCAAGAATGACTCGTGATATTGATCTGGTTGTTGAGGTTACACCTGCCGATGTTGACAAAATCGTTGGTCTTTTTTCCGAGGATTGCTATATAGATCATGATAGTGTCAGACAGGCGGTACATGCCCATGGGATGTTCAACATCATCCATAATGACTGGGTGATCAAGGCTGACTTCATCATTAGAAAAAACGATGCATACCGCAGAGAAGAATTCGCACGGAGACAGAAAATAGATATCGAGAATGTGACTATCTCTGTTGTTGCTGCCGAGGACCTTATTTTGTCAAAGTTGGTTTGGGGAAAACGATCACGATCGGAACTTCAGCTTCGCGATGTTCGTCAGATGATATCTACTGTTTCAGAACTTGATTGGAAATATATGCAAAAATGGGCTACCATCCTTGGGATTGACGATCTCTTACGAAAGGCGAAGGGAAAAAATGAGTGACACTCCAACGCAAATAAAACAACGGTACGAAGAAATGTTATTGTCGCGAACGCCCTCAGAACGATTGAGGATGGCGAGTAGAATGTATGATTCAGGCAGAAAGCTCGTAATCTCAGGTATAAAAATTGGAAGACAACCACTCAATCCCTCGCAATTGCGTGGACAGCTTTTTCTTCGCATGTATGGGAGTGATTTTACGGCTGCCGAAATAGAGAGAATCATAAATAGGATTCCTAACATGCAATTGGACACGGATAGCAAATGGAATATGGCTTCCTCGATCTTTCCCTGAGAGGCCAAGGCAATACCCATGTTGTTGTGAGCTTCCTTGAAGTTTGGTTTGATCTGTAATGCTTCTTGATAATAGGCGGTAGCCTCGGGAAATCTGCCCTGATACGCCAGCACTGCACCCAGATTGAAGTAAGCATCCGCATATCGAGATCTAATTCGCAACGTCTCATGATAATGAGCAATGGCGTATAAATATCCAGATAAATCAGTTGCTGTTATGAATACATTATTGGGGTCTAAGGGGAATTAAGTTGGTCCTTGACATCACGTTGGGCGAACCAAAAAATAACAAAATGAAACATCCATGAGCCTTCGGCTCACAAAGGAGGATGAAAATAAGTCAGGCGAGACGCCTGACCTACTTTTAGAGGGCAATTATTCACCAGTAGGACAGGCGTCTCGCCTGTCAAAAAAGGGTATTTTCAAGTGAAATAAGTGCGATTTCACCTGAAAATACGTTTCTGTCAAGCGACTGTCGTGATGAGGTTATCAAGAGTGTGGACCTGATCCCCCCTTACTTCTTCATTCTAACTCCTGAATTCTAACTCCTGGTCCTGGGTAGTTACCTAATTTCACCTCTATATCGCAGTGCCAACCGCAAATTACAAGCTATAGTACGAAATACGCAGCGTACGCCGCAAAAGCCCAGCAGGCGATGATGCCATACACAACCGCTCTCAAAACCGGATTGCGCGTCAGAATTCCGAATCCTTCCGTACATAACACAGCAATACATGGAGTAATACCGAGGGCATATGTTGCTTTAGCTGTGCTGAGAATGGGGACGGTAAGAAAAAGGTAGATAATTGATAAAATGTAGATAACTACACAAAAGACGCAAAATAGAAGACTTTGCCGGCGTTGCCGGTTTGGTCTCACTAAGGAGCTTAGTATCCCGAGTACGATTGCCCCGGAGGGCAGCAATGACAGCCACGCACTTGAAAACATAAAACCATAATTCCATGGAGGGCGATTATATGCACTTAAATAGCCATCCATCCATAAAGTGGAATAAAGACCATCCCAGATACCGATGACTGCAGAATATACTGGATAGTACAAGGATTCACCGAAAGTTAAGAATTGCCGTGGTGTTCTGTAACCGGGATCCTGCCACCATATGATATTTCTCAATGAATCCCAGCCACCGATGACCATTTGCCCCATTTCGGTCCAATTACGAATATAATACCAACCGGAAATAACAAAGATAATACCAAGAATCAACGCGATAGATTTAACAGCTTCTGCTGTCCCTTTTACCTTCGACTGGATACCAACAGAAATCTTATAAAAGATAAAGGCTGCCGTTGGAACTACGAGAAGTACAGCGTTTGTTTTTGTCAGAATTGCGAGTCCCAGAAATAAACCGATAGATAGTAGATCGCTTTTCGATGGTGAAGCTGGAGAATAAAAGAATCTAATCAAGAGTAAAATGGCAACGCTCGAAAGACATCCCACCATCGGTTCATTTCCGGAAAACTGGGGCATGTAGAGGTTCATGGGGAGGAGCCCTCCTATCACGGTTCCGATAGCTTGAAGATCATCTCTGTCCGGATATACATACCGCAACACGGTAGCTTAGTTCCACCTGAGCAGCTCCACACAGAAGAGGAATTATGCGTATGATTCGCTCCAGGACATCGGGTGAAAAAAAATGGAGAAAAACTTTGTAAATAATAGCAGATATAATGTAGAAAAGCGGTGGTTGAAACATCTGCCATCCCTCTATAGCCAGGGGAATGCGCATGTTATCAACTATGTACATAACATATTGCATATGCCATTTAATATCCATGCCTATATCCAGCGGGATTTTACCAATATTGTTTACTGCTATGATCATCCACAGAGCAAGAAGCATCCAGCGCATTTTCTTAGCCGTGGGTCTGAGGTGAACAGACCAATGTGGTTGTCGAGGATGCATGAACAAAAGGCTGCCAAGAAACACCATCATAAATATCGGTGCGTATATATGTATATTCGAGATAAAGGCTTGATCCGCACGTTGAAAACTGCGCGAAAGCGGAAGAGGCGGTGTATCATTGACAGGCAGAGCCTTTTGCCATGTTTGACCGTCAATACTTGCCTCCCAGTGTTTCCCTGTGAATAATCCCAGTGGTTTGCTGTATGCGATGAGGGCTGGATGGCCATTTTGATTCTGAACTGCTATGCGTAGCTCGTGGACACCAGATGTAAGTTTAGAGGTAAGATTAATACGACGAACTTTTTTCCATTCATGAACAGGGAAAGAGGTCTCCTTATAGAGAACCTGATCGTCAAG
>Ga0210004_1000986_pt1 | contig 17231 bp, 19 predicted proteins | sample CryGey13umfilter_FD_185450 | JGI IMG/M metagenome (GOLD analysis project Ga0210004, IMG submission 185450) | Groundwater microbial communities from aquifer in Utah, USA - Crystal Geyser 4/8/14 3 um filter (SPAdes) (version 3) | ecosystem: Environmental > Aquatic > Deep subsurface > Groundwater...
ACGCTTCTTTTTCCAACTGGCGGTGTGCGTTCGAAACAATTCGAACAGATTTCGCCCAAAATTTGTAGGGCGGGCGGAATTCCCCCCAAATCCCCCTTCCGCCCGCCTGCGGAAGCGACCCTTTCGGATTGGACGATTTCAAGTTTTTCTTTTCTTATTGAGGCAAAAATTTCCCCGAATCATTGTTGGCATTACTTTGAGCCGGTTCGACTTTATAAATCATCAGCCAAACACTATCAATCTTAACTGGCGAGGGGTCGCAGACTGTTTCGTTGTTGGCTTGTTTTATTCTGATGCCAGGATCATCTGTCCAATTAAGCCCATTATTTGATGTTGCGCTGGAGATGCCATTGCGACAGAAATATTGACGAAATTGATTATTGTCTATTGGCACTGTTTTGGAAACGGAGCCATCTTTGCGGACGCTTTGCAAGAATTCAAAAGTAATACCATCAGTTGAGACCGTGGCTATGAGTTCTGATCCTTTGGCTAAATACATGTACCACTTTCCGTTGATTTTAATTACATCCGGATCGGTAATCTGCTCGCCAACAGATTGATACCTGATTCCTTTTTCTTCAATGAAATTAATGCCGTCCTCTGAAAGAGCGCTCTTAATCATAAAAGTGCCTTGGCTTATATTTACAGGCACTCCATTTTTCTTATCAGGCAAGCCAGTGGCGGTTAAATAAAATAGGCGTATTGAGCCGTCATCTTGTAATATCGCTTGTGGGTCGGCGGCCGACATCTCCTTGTATTCACTTTTGATTTGCACCGAACCTTGTTTCCAAGTAGCGCCATCATCGCTAGAGATCGCCACCATCACACCGGAGTTACTCCGTCCGGCACCGTCAACAGCATAAATATATAGTTTTCCATCGCTTCCTTTTACAACATCGGGAACGGAAGCTTTGTCAATGATCATTGTGCCCTTCCCGGTAAAATTTAATCCGTCGGATGACACATCCTTATACACCTGATGATAAAACGGCCCGTTGGGATCGCTTGAAATATCATTATTGCTTGTGGGTTGGTCAAACTTCAGCTTGGTAGCTGTTGACGTCGCCGGAGTGGAAGGAGACTTCTTGCTTAGCCAAGAATAACCGCCCCACCCGAGAAGTCCAATTGCAACCATTACCGTTAAAATAATTAACGGCCACCGAAACTGTTTTATAAATGATTTATTCGGCGCTGATTTGACTTGTTCTTCGTTCATATAGGTTTCACCTTTAAATATGGTTTGATTGCTTCAAGTATCGGTCTTTCAGTACCATCGAATCGGATTAGACCCCAATTTGCGCCATCACCGGTCTTCTCATCTTTTAATAAATGAGTGTCGCTCCAATAAAACCAGGTGACGGGTATATTATTTTTAGCCGCTTCAGCATAAAGAAACTTGGCCAATCTCGCCTGCTCTTTTTCGGAAACTTCACTGGCTGGTTGACCAATCTCAGTGATGACCAGAGGCCAGCGGTTTCCGTATTTAGTCAGTAACGCTTTCTCATGGGCAATCGCCGATTTGACTTGATCTTCCTGCAAATATGGATTGGCAGCATACGGATGAAAACTTAAGTCATCAAAATAATTGCCACCGCCAAGAGCCAAAACTTGGTCGTCAAAATCCGAGTCGCCCGTCGCTTCGGCGCCGAGCGTCACAATGACCTTGGCATTGGGATTGGCCGCTTTAATAATCGGATAGGTCGCCTTGAGAAGCTGAACAAATTCTTCAGGTGAGCCATATTTATATAAGCTGGGCTCACCCCATATCTCCCAATAATAAATAATATTTTTATTGGCGCTAACTTCATCTTTGATATAATTTTGCCACTCCGTCATCTCTTTGGGCGTAAAAGCCCGACCCTCCGGAATGTTATAGCTGCCCTGCAACGCGCCGATGGGATACAGTCCTTGCTCGGCGGCCTTGACGGCGATCTGATCAGCAACAGAATTATTGTTTTGAAAATGGTAACCAATCTTAACCCCATCGAAGCCGGCTGCCTTTATATTTTTCATGTCTTGTTTAGCTATGGCGTCAATTTTAGAGATAGACATATTCTGACCGCCAAAACTTGCTGCCAAACCGGATAATTGGAGTGAATATCGATAAAAGACACTGTGATGCGGATATGATGCTGTCGGGACTTCGAGTTTGGTTAATTTTGGTACGACATAGAGTTGATAAAAATAATAACCGGTTATCAGTAATATCATCATTGCGATGATTGAAAAAATAACTTTTAATATTTTTTTCATTATTTTATTAAATTCTCGATCGAAACACCCAATGCTTTGGCAATTTTTGCCATAGTTTGAACGCTCGGCTTATTAACAGCACCGCTTTCGACTTTTGTAAGCGTTGTATATTTAATGTCTGCTTTTTTAGCCAGATCATCTTGTGTTAAGCCAAGTTTAGCCCGTGCTTTCTTTATGTTTTCGCTGATTGTTTTTCCACTTGTCATATTAGTAAAGTTTTGGTAGTATTGTAGTAAGTATGATTATTACCTCTATTTTAATACTATCAAATAAAATGAATTTAGTCCAATTAAAAATGAGAGAAGCCCGCTTTTGGCCCAAAATGAAGTTCGAGACGATATTTTTTCAGGTTCTTTGGCAGTTTTTCAATCCGAAAGGGTCGCTTCTTCGGGCGGGCGGAAGGGGGGTTTGGGGGGAATTCCGCCCGCCCTACAAATTTTGGGCGAAATCTGTTCGAATTTTTTCGAACGCACACCGCCAATTGGGAAATGTCTTTGTTGGCTCGCCCTCTGCGAGGGCTCGCCAGCCGATTTTAAGCGCAAATTGGAATTTTTTATCTTTGCCCCGCTACTGCGGGGCTGGCCAAAAGCGGGCTTCCCCCATTTTTAATTGGACTGTTTTCATTTTATTTGTTATCATATTTATGCAAGGTTAGATAAGCACCCATACTAATACTATCATACTTAGAAAACTATGAAAAGTCAAAACAATAACGAAACAATTGGGGATAAGATAAAACAGCTTCGCAATAAGCAAGGATTGACGCAGGACGAATTGGCGAGAAAATCTGATCTTCCCTATACAACGCTGACCAAAATTGAAACAAATGTTATCACCAAGCCCTCTATTCAAACGGTTATGAAGATAGCCAAAGGTTTGGGGATTGGTCTTGATGATTTAATGAAATAAACTTTATGAAAAATAAACTTGGTATTTCTAAAAATGTTTTTGTTTTGGGACTAGTGAGCTTTTTTAATGATATGGCCTCGGAGATGATTTATCCCATCGTTCCGATTTTTCTCACGAGTGTCTTGGGCGCGCCAGTGGCTGTTGTCGGTTTAATAGAGGGCATAGCTGAATCAACCGCCAGCATTTTAAAGGTAGTTTCCGGCTGGCTTTCCGACAAATGGCGAAAAAGAAAAATTTTTGTTGTCGCTGGATATTCATTTTCGACGATTTCTAAAATACTTTTAAGCTTAGCTTATAGCTGGCCATTTGTTTTGTTTGCTCGGTTTATTGACCGTTTTGGCAAAGGTACACGCACTTCTGCCAGAGACGCTTTAATTGCCGAAAGCTCAGAGAACTCGGCTCGCGGAAGATCATTTGGTTTTCATCGCGCCCTTGATACTTTGGGAGCGGTAGTCGGTCCGCTCATAGCTCTTTTGGCAATTCATTTTTTAGATAATAATTTTCGTTTGATTTTCTTTCTCGCCTTTATCCCCGCTTGTATTGGCGTTCTCTTACTTATTATTTTTGTTAAAGAAAAGAGAAAAGAGGAAAATCTTTTTCCTGCCCTTAATTTTAGTTGGCGCAATCTTGATTCTTCTTTTAAGATTTTTCTACTCATCAGTTTCGTTTTTGCTTTGGGAAATAGTTCGGACGCTTTTTTAATATTGCGAGCGCAAAATTTAGGTTTGTCGGTAGTATTGGTTATACTTGCTTATGTTCTTTTTAATTTTACCTACGCCATTTTTTCAATGCCTGCCGGTATCATTTCTGATAAAATCGGGCCCAAAAAAGTGCTGTTGACTGGCTTCTTGCTTTTTTCCTTTATTTATCTTTTTTTCGGCCTTACAAATATCAGTCTTTTTCTCTGGTTTCTTTTTCCATTTTACGGAATTTATATGGCTATTACCGAAGGAGTGGGAAAGGCTTATATTTCTAATTTAGTTCCCCAAGAAAAGGCAGGCACCGCTTTTGGCATTTATCAGACGACAATCGGCCTTTGCACTTTTTTTGCCTCTCTTATTGCCGGATTGCTTTGGACTTATATTGGTGTTAGCGCGCCATTTATTTTTGGAAGTGTAATGGCGGTAATCTCGGCTCTTTTGTTTGTTATTTTGGAAAAAAAGATAAAACTTGCTAAAATATAAAAGGGTTTCCCGCCAAACCTGCCTGCCGGCCAGGCAGGGAAAAACTTGAAATCGTCCCCCCGTTAGAAATTTTACCGGGCCGGAGTATGATGGTGGTACGCCTGGTTAGTTAGCTATCCTTTATTATGTCCACTTCCATCTCGAAATTATGACTTGAGAATCGATTATTGTATTTATCAACTTGCTAAATAGCATGTAAGTGCTAAAATTAATGTATGAGACATAATCTTAGGGAAATTATCGGACTAATAATTTGGTGGACAGAAGGAACAAAAGCTTATAAAGATAAGCGTGGGAAAAATACTTGGGTTTATAATGTAGATGTTACAAATACAAATCCAGAAATAATTAAGTTGTTTTTAGATTTTTTGAGAAAAGACGTAAAAATAGATGAATCGCGTTTAAAATTACAACTCCAAATTCATAAAGGAGATGATCAATGCGCAATAGAAAACTATTGGTCTAATTTAACTAATATACCAAAGCAAAGATTTACAAAAACAATTATCAGACCTCAGGGAAATAAAATAGGTAAAAGTAGAGGAACTTGTAAGATTAGATACTCCGATAAATCTATTTATTTAAAATTAGATTCTTCACTAAAGAGATTGTTACAAAAAAATTGACGGGGCATAGTGTAATGGCAGCACGAGTCCTTTGGGAGGATTTAGTCAGAGTTCGAATCTCTGTGCCCCGACAAAAAAAGAGTGAGGGGTGAAGGAGCATGCGGTCTGGGTTCGATTCCCAGCAGCCCGACAAAAAAACCGCTCCGACCGCGGTCGGAGCGGTTTTTTAATTATTCTATTTTAAGTCAAATTCATTCATTGTATCGTTAAATTTCTGGTTTAAATCATTAATTGCCCGCGCTTCGTCATTTATTTTAGTAATTAATTCGGCAATTCTATCACCATCAGTTTTCCCTAAAAATTTCCCCCTCAGTATTTCTAAAAGCTGAGTAAGATAATCATTATAAGTAATCAAGCGACTGATTAGAGCGGTTTCAGAGCTAATTGCCTCTAAAGCTTTTTGTCCGGCTGAAGCCGGAGAAATCTCGGCCAGATTTTTTGCCATTGTTTCCAACTGAACCGAAAGTTTAATAGCCCTCTCTCTGGCTTGGCGATTACGCTCTAATTCCTTGGATATTAAAACAAGGGCCTCGGTATATTTACGTTCTTTGTCAAGTCTGACAATCTCGCCAAGGCTGTTGGTTGATTCATTTGAAATAGTCACAATATCCTGGGCAATCAAAGAGGCCTCTTGCCGAGCCCGCAGAAAATCTTCCGGAACGTTCTTTACATCTACAATCAAAAACCGCAGAACGAAATAAGCGAGCAGAATAATAAATATAAAAAGGATCAGTATCCTGACCCGCTTTGGGATTTTTGAATAAAAATTAGAAATCATTTTGATTTTATTATAACACCCCCTATTCAAAAATACAAGAATTGCGTTATAATTTAGAAAAATTGCGGGTATCGTATAATGGCTATTACTACAGGTTTCCAACCTGTTAATAGGGGTTCGATTCCCCTTACCCGCTCAAAGACAAGTCAACCAAAACTTCTTCATAATCTAATTTGCCTGATTTCACCATCCCATCGTAATCAGCCAATTTTTGAAGCAGTTTTTTGGGCAGCCAATTCAAACTCGCTAAAATATTAAAAATTTTAACCGGCTCCTCCTGACCGATAAATAATTTCTCTAAAGTTGTAATTCTCTGCGATAAGGACCAATTTCTAATAATCGCATTGATAAAAGTAAAAATATTAGGAGATTGATAAGGATAGTCGCCGATTTTCTTCAAATCTTTCGTGTCAATCGGACCTTTTTGGGAAAGCAGACTCAGCTTATCCAGTTCATTAATCAAACCCCAACCGTCTCTTTTAAAAGCTTCGGCCAAAAAATTTACGGCTTGCAGAGTGAGCAATAATTTCCGCTCGCCAGCCTCTTTTCGGATAAAAAACCGCCAATTTTCTTCTTTAAGTTCTTTAAATTCTTCGACCGAAAACGATTTCTTTAATAAAAATTTTAATTCTAGCGGCGGCGACTTCTCTTCAGAAATTAAAACGGTAAAATTTTCGGAATTTAAATATTTCTTCAAAAATTCTTGTATTTTTGGGGTGTCAATTTCATAGACGCTCTTCAAAACCGCTAATTTTTTATTGTCAAAAATCAGCATTTGGGCCGCGAATTCCTTTAACCTGAAAAATTCATCCAGATTCTCTAAATCAAAATAATCGCAAGAGAGATTGGAGTATCTATTGCGGTATTCCTCAATAATCTTATTCAATTTTTTCTGCCGGCGATAAGAATCCGGACCGTAGAGCAAAATGACCATAAAGATGAGAATTTAGGATTTAGAATATAGAATTTAGGAAATTTTTTAATCCCTAAATCCTAACTCCTGAATTCTAAATCCTTTTATTAATAGCTGCCTTGATAAATTCCCTGAAAAGCGGGTGGGGTTTTAAGGGTCTTGATTTAAATTCCGGGTGGAACTGAGTACCCACAAAAAACGGGTGTTTTAATTTGGGTAATTCCATAATTTCCATCAGCCGGCGGTCCGGCGAAAAACCGGAAAAAACAATCCCTTTCTTTTCTAATTTTTCAACATACGCCGAGTTGACTTCATAGCGGTGGCGATGCCGCTCGGAAATCAGGTGCTCTTTATAAGCTGATTGGGCAATCGTCCCCTTTTTCAAAACCGCCGGATAAGCCCCTAGTCTCATTGTTCCGCCGAAATTTTTCTCCGTCAGATTTTTCTTTTGTTCTGGCAAAATATCAATGACCGGATGTTTAGTTTTAGGATTAATCTCCGTGGTATTGGCATCCTTATATCCCAACATTGAACGGCTGTATTCCACTATTGCAAGCTGCATTCCGTAGCAGAGACCCAAAAAGGGAATTTTTTTCTCTCGCAGATAACGGATGGCGGCGATTTTTCCTTCTACTCCCCGACTCCCGAAACCGCCTGGAATAACAATACCTTGATATTCGGAAAGTTTCTTTAAATTATTAGAATGAGTGAATTCGTCGGCGTTTAACCAGTGGAACTCCGGCTTTCTTTTAAAAAAATAGGTAGCGTGCTTCACGGCCTCAATGACTGAAATGTATGAATCCTCCAGAATAAAATCACCAGCATCGAAATACTTGCCGACAATGCCGATCTTGACTGGTTTTTTGGCACGACGGATGCTTGCAACCAGCCTATTCCAGCCTCTTATGTTTTTACCTCGCGGCTTCAGATTCAGCTTTTTCAGAATCACTCCGCTTAAATTATCCTTTTCAAAATTAACAGGCACTTCATAGATGCTGGAAATATCCGGAGCGGATATAACATTTTCTTCGGGAATGCTACAGTGAAAAGCTATTTTTTCTCTCCGTTTTTCATCAATCGGAATATGCGCCCGAGCAAGAATAATGTCGGGGTGGAGACCGACGCTGTTTATTGCCCGCACGGCGTGCTGCGTAGGTTTGGTCTTTAATTCTGTTCCACCAGCTCCGAGCGTGGGAAGAAAACTAACCAAAACCAAAAGAACGTCCGCCGGTTTTTTTGATTTCAATATACGAATCGCTTCCAGAAAGAGAATATTCTCGTATTCGCCGACCGTTCCACCGATTTCAGTGATTACAACCTGGGCCTTACTCTTGGTCGCCGCTTTATCAATTCGATCGATAACCTCGAGAGGGATGTAGGGTACGACCGAAACAAACTTTCCGCCATAACCCAAATTTCTCTCCCGGTTGATGACCGCCTGATAGACGCTTCCGGTTGTCATATAGTTGGCGCGCGTCAAGTCGCAATCCAGAAATCTCTCGTAGTTTCCCATATCCTGATCACATTCCATTCCGTCATCTAAAACAAAAACTTCCCCATGCTCTGTGGGATTCATGGTGCCGGCATCAACATTGACATAGGGATCAATCTTAATAGCCGTGACCTCAAAACCCCGGGACTGTAAAATTTTTCCGATTGAGGCGGCAGCTACACCTTTGCCAACCCCGGACATAACGCCACCAACAACAAAGATATATTTGAGCATAAAAAAATAACGCTAATCTACAAGATAATACTAATTAATTTAAAACTTTTTGACAGCTCGGGCAATAGTGGGCTGAACGACCGCCAATTTTGAGGCGCTGTATTACGCCGCCGCATTTTTTGCATTTTTCTCCTTCCCGGCCGTAAACTTTCAGTCGCGGTACATATTCCCCTTCTTTGCCTAAGGCATTGAGATAAAGGTCAACGGATGAACCTTGTAATTTTAACGCCTCTGTTAATATTTTCTTTATGCCTTGAAAAGTTTTTTTGGTTTCTTTGGGTTTAAGCTCACTGATTTTTCTTAACGGATGCACGCCGGCGAAAAACAGAATCTCGTCAGAATAAATATTGCCGATACCGCTGATATTCTGCTGGTCCATTAAAAATTGCTTGATTTTTGCTTTGGGTTTTCGTTTCAAGATAGCCGAAAAATCCTCAAAAGTAAAATATTTTTTAAGCGGTTCCGGCCCTAATTTCTCTTTTTTAAAAAAATCAGCCAGTTTATCGGTTTCTATAAGTTTGACATAGCCAAACTGTCTTAAATCATTATGAAAAAGCCGGCTGCCATCTTGAAAATAATAAATTAAATGATTCCACTTTGCGTCTTCGTCTTTTAATATCTCGCCTTTTTTGCGAAAAATCAATCTGCCGGAAAGTTTCAGGTGTATCAGCATACTCCAGCCATTGGATAGCCCAAAAATCAAAATTTTTGCTCTCCGACCGATACTTTCTATTTTTGCGCCAACAACAATCTTTCGGAATTTATCCAAGGATAACTTGACCATTCTTGGCAAGCCAACATCAACCTTTGTAATCTTTTTGCCAACAATTAATTTTTCAAGTTGGCTTCTAATTGTTTCAACTTCGGGAAGTTCCGGCATATCCTTTATTCTTCTCCGTACACAATCTCCTTTGGCGGTATTAATTTGGGGTCAGTCGGCAAAGTGAAGTAAAAAGTACTGCCGCGGTTAATCTCGGATTCTACCCAAATCTGGCCGCCGTGACGCTTAATGATATTTTTAACAATATAAAGCCCCAAACCTAAGCCCTCTGGATAGAATTTCGTTGCATTCTCGGCTCGGAAAAATTTGCTGAATAATTTGTTCAACTCATCAGCCGGAATGCCTATTCCAGTATCTTTAACGCTAATTTTAATATAGGACTGATTTTTTACCCGTTCAACAGCGACCGTCACCTCGCCATTTGGCACATTATATCTAATGGCATTGTCTAAAAGATTGGAAACTACCATTGATAATTTCTGGGGGTCAACCGAAAGAGCGATAGAGGGCTCGGTTGGTTTTTGAAAATAAATTTTAATACCGAATTGCTTGGCAAAATCTTTCATGCTTTTAATAATTTCCTCAATGAAACTGATAATATTGACATTCTCAAATTGATAACCAAAGCGTCCCTCCTCAATTTTAGAAACATCTAATAAATCATTGACTATTTTTAAAAGTTTAACTGACGCTTCTAAGCCGGTATTAACCAATTCTTTTTCGCTTGCTTCAAGGTTCTGCTTGGCTAAAGACTCAAGCGCCCAATGAAGGCTGGTTAAGGGCGTTCGCAATTGATGGGAAGCCACGGCAATAAATTCGGTTTTTGAGCGAAGCAGCTCAATTTCTCTGCTTCGGTCATGAACTATTTTAACAAAACCCAGAAGTTGGCCACTGGAATCGATAATTTTATCGGTAGCCACCCGAAGTTCCATTTTTGGTTCATCAAAAAAAAGGTCAACAGCCTGAGGATAAATACCGGCCTCTGACCGCCTCATCACCACTGGCGCCAAAGAAGGAAAAATGACCTGGCTAAGTAATCTTAAGTGCGATTCCTGAGCGCGTTCCGGGGCAAAATACTGACCAATAATTTCTTGGGCTTTAAGATTAAAAATCTGCTCAGCCGCCCGATTAAAAATTAAAATTCTGAAATTCGGGTCATAAGCGATAATGCCGTCCGTAAGATTAGAAATAATACTCATCAGTTCATTACGTTCAATTTTAATCTCCAAGTTTGAGCGGGCTAAACGAAGATTATTGACCAAAATAATGGCTCCCAAAACCAAAAAGACTCCCAAGTTAATGAAAAACCACAATTGAGGAAGATAAAAAACGTTAACAGCTAAAAAAATAAGAGCAACCGCTAGAAAAAACCAAAATAGCCGCATCTCCGGCAGCTTAGCGTATAAAAGAAGTTTTTGAAAAAAACGTTTCATTACAATTCCAAACTATAAAGCCCGTTGTCGTATCTGTTAATGAAAAGCAGTTTATTATCAACTAAATTCAGACGGGTGGCATCAAGGGTTGGTTCGGTTCCGGCCAGAATTTCCGAAAGAGAATTTTGAGTGATATCAATCTGATAAAAAACATCTTTAAAATAGACGGCTCTTTTCAGATAATCGTCCGGCAAAACAGTTTTTGCGGGGATACTCTCGGGAACTGCGCAATAAATTTTTGGTTGAGAAATAAAACATTTGTCCGGCAAAGTAATGAAATCTAAAACCGCCTGAACCGCCCCCTGTTCATTGATTAAATTTAAGCGGCCCTCTCTTCCCTCTGATTGGCTGGAAAATTGCAGACCCGCCTTCCCGTCTGCAGACCATTTCATCATTAAGCCGTTAACTTCTGTTCCCAGGGCAATTAAGGTTTTTTTGTTGATATCAATCATCCAACTTGAGGTTCGGTAGAAAGCCGATGGTTTAGGGGTGAGAACGATTTTTTCCGCTAAAATCCAATCCAAATCAAAATCTTTTTGGTTAAAAGACAAAACTTTTACGGTTTTGGGTTTAGCGCCTATTAAATCTTTAATCATTAAATTGCCGCTATTCTTTTCCAAATAGGCAATTTTCTTAGCATCCGGGGAAAAAGCCGCGGCTGTAATATTTTCCGGCAAAAGTTCAAAAACTTTGGCTTCGGTGTTAAAAATTATGAATTTAGGGGAAATAAAATCGCCGAATTTGATAAGCACCCGCTTTCCGTCAAAAGAGGATTTAATCATTTGTATATTTCCAATCGGCTCTGAACTGACCGCTTCGCTTTTACCGCCTTCTAATTGAAAAATTTTACCGTCTTGGCTGAGATAAAAAATTTTGCTATCGGTCGAAGTTGCAGCCGGATAAAAAATCCAATAATCAAAAATCGGTTGATCGCTGAGAATTTTTAACTTCTGAGCTGCTGCTGGCTGCTGCTCGCCGGTTGTTGATTGTTGGTTGCTGGCTGTCGGCTGTTGGCCTATGCCTGGCGGCGTTAAAATTGTCTTGGTTTTTTGCCAGGCAAAATAAACACCTAGCCCCATGGCAACAATTCCCAAAATCACACTAATGATGATAATGATTTTTTTCATTGATTAAAATGGATTGTGTTTTTATCTTTTTGAAGGGCACTGGAAGCAGACATCCCAGTGATTAGTTTCATATCGATAAGTATTTCCGTCTAAGCCTGCACAGTTGGTATTAGCTGGTGGCGGAATCCGACAAGAAGTGGCAATACGGTTATAAATGGCGCTGTTTAGATCGTCGGTCGGCCTTAAATCAACTTTGTAGCCAGAGGCGTGACCAAATTTACCAGGCGCATGATAAGCTGTTTCAGTTCCTGCGGTGATAACCAAATCACATTTGCCACAACTATTCCAAAGTGAAAGAACGCCAGAAATAGTGCTATCGCGCAGGCCATTAAGACTCGTCCGGGGCTCTGGGTAATTAACCGTGATTTTGCCGCCACTAATTTGACTCAAATATTGACGAATTTGGGCATCAGTAGAAGTGCCTGGCGTAGGCGTAATCGTTGTAGCGGTTCCGGGCGCTATCGGCTTAAATAATTCTTCCTGGCTTTTTAAATTCACCAAATCCGGATTAATAGTCCAAAGAATCAGGTAAGCACCAAGCAAAAGCACCAAGCCCCATAAAGCGCCTTTAATCCATTCCAGGGCGTCTTGTTTGCTGGTGACTGCTCCGGAAACCGTCCATAAAATTGCTCCGTAAATTAAAACTCCCAAGGCAGCGGCGCCAGCCAATCCCAAAGCAATTTTATAAAAACGAGATACTAAACCAGCTGGAGATTTTTCCTCTGACCAAGGATAAGTAAGCTTTATTTGAGGCGAGGATTCGGCAGCTAAAACTACATTAGCCAATACAACTATGACAATGACTATGATAGTAACTGTGCCAATGATAAATTTTATCTTTTGCATATCATTATTTTACTTTTAATTGAATAGTCTTACTGGCGGTTTCTAGTTGATTTAAAATATTTTGAACTGTGGCGCGAAGACCGACAACAAAACCAGAAGGGGTTCGGGGATCTATATTCAAATTCAGCGACCAAGGATTGTCAAAAGCGCCTTCGGCTTTTTGCTCATTAGCCGACCATTCAATAGAAAGGCTATTTCTATCTTTAATATTAAAGAAAAACGGGGTTGCCTGAAAAATCGATAAACCAGTACTGATTTTGGCATCCGGATAAGGAACATTAATTACTGCCTCTGGTCCCCTAACGGGAATTCTGATGATTTTATCTAATATTTCTCCTCCTTTATAATCAACTATTGATATTCTTATTTCCGTTTCCTGACCGGCATAATCAGGAACAGTGATTTTTAAAGATTTTATTCCCAAGCCGTCATTTTCATTCTTAATTAATTTGTCGTTGACATACCAGCGCACTTTGGTTTTTGAGAGGTCGGCTATTTTAGCGTTGTCAATTAATTCAAAACTAATCGAAATCGGCGTTCCGTTTATAGCCAAAATTTTTCCTTGATACCAACTCGGCGCATAACTCTCAGCCTGCCAAGAAATTAAAAATTGAGGCGAAGATTGAGCTTCTACCAAATAGAAAGTAGAAAGTAGAAAATAGAAAATAGAAACTGAGAATATAAAAATTTTAATATTTGATATGCTCATTTTATTTCTTCTCTGCTCCGGCTGCTCCCGCTACTCCGGCTGCTCCGGCTTTAGCAGAAATAATTTTGCCGGTGGCTACCTGAGCTATCTTGGCAGATTTCGGGTGGTTAGCCATATAAATTGTGATTGCCACGCCAATGGTTTTTATAGGCAAGCCACCAATATAAGGAATTAACTCCAAAATACCGGCGATTAAATCATATGTTGATTTTACTCCTTTAATTCTAAAATAAAATTGAGTAACTGGGAAGGTTAAAATATCAAGTATAAAGAAATCATCTAAGCCGAAAAAAAGAAGAATTAGCCCAATAATATCAAGCGGAACTATATATAACATCAAAATAATGGTTTCGGGCAGAGAAATGATTTTTTGTTCTTCATCCATATTCGCTTCGCTAATTAGCATCGCATTTATTCTTTCATTTCCAATAATTCCTCCGGTTTTGTCGTAATAATTTTATTTTCAAAGTAAGAAGCGATAATCTGAATGGCCACATGTTTGAGGCCGGCGAAAAATACCCCTTCGCCCACATCAGCCCCCAAAAGCAATCCCTTTTCCGCTTCCGAAAGATTGAAAGTTTTAGCTACCACGTCAATGCTGGCCGGCGCCTGTTTAAGTAAAAGCTGAATTGCGGAATTGGTAATAATCGGCCGTCCGTATGGCGATTCCAAAAAGTCCTCAACATTCTGGGTGATGGTGGTCAGACCCAAATAATATTTCCGGCAACGTTTAGCCAAGGAAAAAAGAAAGGCGGCGCTGTCAGGGTATTTCATCAACCACCAGGCCTCATCAATCACCATAATCCTTTTTTTCATTTCCGCCCTTATCAGATTCCAGATGAAATTCAACACAATATATATGGCAATCGGCCGCAACTGCTCTTCCAAATCCCGGACCGAAAAAACAATCAAGCGATTTTTAATGTCAATGTTGGTGGGTTTATTGGTAAAGCCGGCATAACTTCCCTTGGTAAATCTTTCCAGACGCCGAGCCAATCCCCTGCCTCCTTCCATACTCCCAAGCACTGTTTGAAAATCCTCTAAAAGAGGCGGCTGAAGATTGGTAAAATCTTTTTTGTCTGGGGTAATGTCTTGGGATTCATAGGTGGCGGTAATGGCCCGGTCTAAAATTGCTTCTTCTTCGGGAGTAATCGTCCCAAACATTAATTTCATCAGGCCAGCTAGATTAAGAATGTGGGATTTAAAAATGTCGGCCGGGTCCTCGCCTTTCGGTATAATCGGAATGTCAAAAGGATTAATTTGATTTTTCGAGGTCAGAGAAATTTTAAAGAAACTACCCCCCACTGACTCGGCCAATTTCTGATATTCGTTTTCCGGGTCAATAATCAAAACGTCAATGCCCATCATCATTGACCTGATAATTTCCAATTTACAAGCATACGATTTCCCGGCTCCGGCTTTAGCGAAGACAACCGAATTGGCATTTTCCAAAGAGAAGCGGTCAAAAATTACCAAAGTATTATTATGGCGATTAACGCCATAAAGAATTCCTTCGTCTGAAGTAAGGTCCACCGAAACAAAAGGAAATAATGAAGAAATCGGACCGGAGTTGAGCGGCGTATGGATTAAAAGCTTGTCTGAGTTAAGCGGCAAAGTTGAAGCGAAACCGTCTAACTGCTGGAAGGTAGCAGGTTTGGCATAAATCAGCTGGGATTCAAACAGAGAATTCAATCTTTCTTCCAGCTTGTTTAATCCTTCCAAAGTATCAGCGTAGATGGTGACATAGACACCGGCATTAAACAATTTTTCCTGAGCCTGCTGAAGCTGGTCCCGGAGTGTCTCAATATCCTGAAAAGCGGTTTCCAGCACCGGGTCCCTAACCAATCCCTTTTCCTGCCGTTCAAGAAGCTGGGCTTCTATCTGAGCGGTTTTTCTGCGGAGATTTCTTAAGGCCAAAGCCGTATCAACTGGATGGACAAAAATAGAAATATCCAAAAGTTCGGGAAGGTTAATAATCGGGTTAAACCAACCAGTAGCCAGATAGCGAGGATAAGTAAAAATGAAAATAGTTTTAACGAATTTATCGCCAAGTTTTAAATATGCCGGGTTAACTTCCAATCCGGCCGGGGCGATCACATCTTTGATGTCTTTTTCGCCTGCCTTATAAGGTTGGGGAATTTTTATGTTTTCCATCGCTTCGCTAAATCGATGCCAATATACAAATGGATACTAATGATACTAATATTCGTATAATTCGTATGAATTAGTATATTAGCATCGCGTTATTCTTTGGCAATTTTTAGTTCTTTTTTCTCCATGGTTTCCGGATTGTAAAGATTATAAAATAACTCCATCAATTCTTCGTCATTCAGGGCAACTACTCGCAAACCAATCTGGCTTAAGCCATTAATTACCTGCTCGGTTCTTTGGTTAAGCTGAGTTATTTTTTCCTCTAAACTTTCCTCTAAAGCAGAAATTTTGGTTTTGCTGCCAAATTTGAAAAATTTAAGCAATTTTTTACCGCCCGAAGGAATTACTATTGGGTCATAAGGCACGACCGCAAAGAAAGTTTTTGCCATTACCGCGTTTAATTCCACGAAAGACTTAATAAATTCAATATATTCTGAGATTTGGTTTTTCAACAATTCGTTGGCTTCTTGATTCTGGCGTTCCGCCAATTTATTAAGATAATTTTCGATATTCAATTTCCGGGAGTGAATGACAAGTTGAACCGAAAAATCTAAAGTGTTCAGAAAATTTTGATAAGCATAACTTATAACGTTTTGTTCTTCTTCCGACTTTAATTCAAAATTGATTCCGGAAACCATCAAAACAGTGCGAAGCGAGCCGTTTTTTAAAATCACCGCCCCGTTTCGGATGTCTTCAATTTCAACAAATTGTTGCGTTGATTGAGCTTCTTTCATAAAATCGATGCCAATATACAAATGAATGCTAATTATACGAATTTATTTTTAATATCAGTATCTATTCTGATAATTCTTATCGGCTTGAGATAACGATTTCTAAAATTTATAATCATCTCTGCCGATAAATCTCTTAGATTTTAATTCAATAATGATTTTATTATCTATCAAAAAATCGATTATATTTCCCGTATTTTTGATATTATACTCTCTTTTATAAGGAATATGAACGGCAATTAATTTCTTCTCAATTAAATCTCCATATTGTTTTTCTCGGCTATATCGCCCCAATTCATTGTGAGCCTCGAAACAAATTCCTGTGATAAGATTAGTATCGCATTATCTGTAATCTATTCTTCTCGCAATTTCTCTTTCTCCTGTTAATTTTCTAAAAATCTCAAATTTCTCTTTCGGCTGCCTACCCCAATAGGGCGTCCGCAGACCTTTTTCTCTTTTGGGAATAGGGGTTTTGGTCGTTATTAAATCCTGCCAAAGTTTTTTGACAGACGGCATTTCTGAAAAAAATTGTTGGAGGGTTTTTCTTTTTTCTTCAACCTCGGGAATGGAAATAAGTTTTGCTTCTCTCTGCCAAAGATAAAATTTCGGTCTCCAAAAGAAACTGAAAGCTATCCAGGCAATCTTTGGCAGTGGCTGACCGTTATATTTAATAAAAGCCAAAGATATGGCGATTGCTCCCATAATTGCGGTAATCAAAAGCCAAAGCCAAATTTCCAAGACAAAATAAAATATAAAGCTGAGAGCGCCGGCCCCTGCCAAATATAAAAATTGCCTTAGGGCCAAAGGTCCGACAATTTTATTTTCAACTTCAATAAATTGAGGGATTTGAAATTGCATCGCTTCGCTAAATCGATGCCAATATACGAATGGATACTAATTATACAAATATTTATAGGTGGGTTTACCGAATCATTAGCATCATTAGCATGAATTAGTATATTAGCATCGCGTTACTTAAAGGTGCTTAAATCAATCATTTCCTCTTTTTCCCCGACGCGCTTCGCGGTCGGGACCCCGACTTCGCCTTCGGCGAGCGTCGGGGC
>Ga0210004_1001004_pt1 | contig 17035 bp, 18 predicted proteins | sample CryGey13umfilter_FD_185450 | JGI IMG/M metagenome (GOLD analysis project Ga0210004, IMG submission 185450) | Groundwater microbial communities from aquifer in Utah, USA - Crystal Geyser 4/8/14 3 um filter (SPAdes) (version 3) | ecosystem: Environmental > Aquatic > Deep subsurface > Groundwater...
CGAATCCCTGCGGCGAGCAACCGCTGTTTCCTTTTGATGTTTGCAACTTGGGCTCTGTTGCCCTTGTGAGATTTATGTCAAAAGAAAAGGGCAAATATGTTATCAATTGGGACGATCTTGAAAAGGCGGTTCGATTATCGGTTCATTTTCTGGATAACGTTATCGATTTAAACCCTTATCCTTTGCCCCAAATTATGGACTTAGCCCACAAAATCCGGCGAATTGGCCTCGGAGTGATGGGTTGGGCTGATATGCTAGCATGTCTTAATATTTCGTATGCCTCAAATGAGGCTTGCGAACTTGCTAATAAAATTCAAGGCTTCATCAATAAAATCGGCCACGATGAATCCGAACGCTTGGCGGAAGTTAGAGGGCCTTTTCCACTTTGGGATAAAAGCATCTACAAAAACGGAAAGCCCGTAAGAAATTGTACCATTACAACAATAGCTCCAACTGGTGAGATCAGCATCTTAGCCGGGTGTTCCAGCGGTATTGAACCGCACTATGGACTCACTAAAGTCCATAGATATGAAGACCGTGTTCTATACATAATTGGTCCGGGATTTGAAAGATTTGTTGAAGTGGCAAAAGAACGTGGATTTTATTCTTCTTCCCTTGAGGAAGAAGTGAAGAACCGTGGGAAAATCGGCGACTTGGACGGCATTCCGGACGATGTAAAGAAAGTCTTTATCACGACACATGAAATCGCTCTCGAGTGGCATGTCCAAACCCAGGCCGCTTTTCAAGGCTACACCGACAATGGTGTTAGTAAAACCATTAATCTGCCAAATTCAGCCGTACCGGCTGACATAGAAAAAGCCTATTGGCTGGCTTATGAAACCGAGTGTTTGGGGATCACGGTTTTTCGGGACGGTTGCAAGGGACAAGTACTCTCAGTCGGCATCGGAGAAAAACCAGAAACTAAAGCCTTCAGAGATTTTGTCCGTTTGCGTCCCAATGTTTTAGGCACTACGATTAAAGTGGAAACTCCCGATGGTGCGGCTTTTATCACTATAAACTGGGACAGGGATATGGGACCGAAGGAAGTATTTGAGATTTTTGTCACTGTTGCCAAAGCCGGCACCGACGCCGCGGCTGACGCGGAAGCTATCGGCCGATTGGCGTCGGAAATTTTAAGAGAGGATTCCTCCTTGACGCCGATTGAAAAACTGATGCGAATTAAAAATCACCTTAGCGGCATTGGCGGCAGCAGAACTATTGGCTTTGGCAAGAACAAAGTCACGAGCTTAGGTGATGGCATCAGCAAGGCAATTGATATTTATCTTAAGCAATTCGGATTTACGGAACTGACAGACAAAAAAATCACCGATCTGGATCCCGTTGACGATGAATTAAATGGAAAAGAAACCGTATTGCTTCGCGGCAATTACTGCCCGAAGTGCCACAAAGGCTCTCTTATTTATGAGGAAGGGTGCACGAAGTGCAACAGTTGCTCCTACACAATCTGTTAACCTATGTTTCCCGCCGGGCTTTCCGAAGCCCGGCTTTATTTTTTTTGATATATTGATATAATACAGACACATTTATAAATATATGCCAATAACGCGGAAAAAATTGAAGGTTTTCGTGGCAATGAGTGGGGGAGTAGATTCATCCGTCGCCGCTTTGTTGTTAAAAAACAAAGGATATGATGTTGTCGGGGTGTATATGAAAGGATGGTCTTTAATCGATTGTGCCGCAAAAGACGCGGAAGACGCCAGAAGAGTCACCGGCGTTTTGAATATCCCGTTTTATGTTTTTGATTTTGAAGATGAATACAAAAAATCGGTAGTTGATTATATGGTTTCAGGATACGCTTCCGGCATTACTCCCAATCCCGACGTGATGTGCAATAGAAAAATTAAATTTGGTTTGTTTTTAAAGAAAGCGCTGCAGCTGGGCGCGGATTATGTCGCGACAGGGCATTATGTCCGAAAGGCAAATAATAAATTATTGCAGGCCAAAGATTTAAATAAAGACCAGTCATATTTCTTATGGACTTTGACGCAAAATCAGCTAAAATATTGTCTTTTCCCAATCGGGGACTATGTTAAATCCGAGGTGCGGGCATTGGCAAAAAAATATGGTTTGCCGACAGCGGAAAAACCTGATTCGCAGGGCGTTTGTTTTATCGGTGAAATTGACGTGGCAGGATTTTTAAAAGAAAAGCTTGGGAAAAATCCTGGACCAATAAAAACAATTGACGGCAAAATTATAGGAACTCACGACGGCGCGATTTTCTATACTATTGGCCAAAGAAAGGGGATTGGCATTAAAGGAAGTTTGCCTGGCGAGCAGGGAAAAATTTATTATGTTGCTGCAAAAGATGTTGACGCTAATACATTATGGGTTGCCGAAGGCGAAAGCCAAAAATTATTTTCAAAAGAATTAATCGCTAAAGATATTAGTTGGATTTCTGGTAAGCGACCAAAATTGCCCTTAAAATGTTTGGCAAGAATCAGATACCGCCAACCCTTACAACAAGCGCAGCTTGTTGAAATTCGAAATTCGAAATTAGAAATTCGAAACCTGCGAGTTGTTTTTGACAACTCGCAGAGAGCGATAACTCCCGGCCAAAGTGCAGTTTTCTATAAAGGCCCGGAAATGCTTGGCGGAGGAGTTATTGTTTGTTAATATATGAAATATGACTTCAAAGGAAATAAGGAAAAATTTTTTGGAGTTTTTTGAGAAAAGAGGACACAAAATTGTGCCGTCTTCTTCGCTTTTGCCAAAAGACGACCCATCGGTGCTTTTAACCACCGCCGGAATGCAACAATTTAAATCTTATTATACCGGCGAGAAGGACCCAATAAAAGATTTTGGTGCTCGTCGCGCCGCTTCAATCCAAAAATCATTTCGAACTTCCGATATTGATAAAGTCGGTAACGAATCCCACCTCACTTTTTTTGAAATGCTCGGTAATTTTAGTTTTGGGGATTATTTTAAAGAAAACGCCATTAAGTGGGCCTGGGAATTTATAACGAAAGAAATGGGAATATCGCCGGAGCGTTGTTATGTTTCAGTTTTCAATGGCGACAACGAAGTTCCTGAAGATAAAGAATCAATAGAAATTTGGAAATCTTTGGGTTTATCGGATAATAAAATAAAAAAAGCCGGCCACAAAGATAATTTCTGGGGGCCGACCGGCAATGAAGGTCCTTGTGGACCGACAAGTGAAATATATGTTGATAATATTGAGATTTGGAATTTAGTTTTTAATGAATATTATTGCAATCCTGACAAAATTTTAAAACCTCTTAAACAAAAAGGTGTTGACACTGGAATGGGTTTGGAGCGCTTAGCAATGGCTATACAAAATACTCCCACTGTTTTTGAAACAGATTTATTTATGGATATTATTCCGGAGGGGCTTCCTGCAATTATGGATGAAAGAATTAGACGCATTATACTCGACCACAGTAGAGCTGTTGTTTTTTTGATTTCTGATAAAGTTCGCCCCTCCAATAAAGAACAGGGATATATCTTGCGCAGGCTTATGCGCCGAATGATGGTGCATTTCTATAAAGAAATAAATTTTTTGGATATTGAAAATTTATTGAAAGGTGTAGTGCGCAAGTATAAAGATTTTTACGATAATTTGGATGAAACAATAGTTTTACAGGTATTCAGAGAAGAAAATGAAAAATTTCGGCAAGCAATGCAAAATGGAATTCGAGAATTAAAAAAGATTGATATTTTAGACGCGGTAAGGGCATTTAATCTTTTTGAGAGTTATGGGCTGACTTTCGACGTTATTAAAGATTTTGCCGGAACTAAAGCGGCAAATTTAAATCAAAAAGATTTTGACGCCGAATTTAAAAAACACCAAGAACTTTCCCGCACCGCTTCGGCTGGAATGTTTAAGGGTGGCTTGGCTGATGCTTCAGAGGAAACTATAAAGTATCACACGGCTGCGCATTTGATGCTGGCGGCGTTGCGCCAAGTTTTAGGTGATCAAGTGTCGCAAAAGGGCTCGAATATCACGCCCGAGCGTTTGCGTTTCGATTTTTCGTATAATCAAAAGATGGCGCCGGAAGAAATTAGGCAAGTCGAAGATTTGGTGAATGATAAAATCAAAGAGGACTTGCCGGTGAAAATGGAAGAGATGACATTGGAGGAAGCAAGGACGGCGGGAGCGACCGGCGCGTTTGAATCTAAATACGGCGAACGAGTAAAAGTCTACAGCATTGATAATTTTTCAAAAGAAATCTGTGGCGGGCCGCATGTTAAACATACGGGCGAGATAGGTAAGTTCAAAATAATTAAAGAAGAAAGTTCTTCAGCCGGCATAAGACGGATAAGAGCTATCGTGGAATAATAAACAAAAATGAGATATAATTACATCAATGTCAGAAGGTTTTGAAATAATTCGCGCCAGAACTAAAGATAATGCGGCAATTTTAATTGACCGTTTAATGAGGTCAAAATACCCCGAGGTCGTTTTAGTTTTGCCGAAAAACTCAATATTAGCGATCGATTTAAATTCGATTAAAATTTTAAAGGAAAAAGCTGAAAGTGTAGATAAAAAATTATTTATAAGCACGGAAAATAATGAAATCAAAATTTTTGCTGAAAAAATCCAATTGCCAATTTATAATTCTAATTTACACAAAGGAGGAAAAGAATTAAAAAAAATGTTGGACATTGTGCCCCCATCTTTTAAAACGCACGATGAGATTGAACCAAATTTTATTCCTCAACAAGAACCAGTTATTTATGAAATAATAAATGAAAATATTGTCCCTGAGTTAAATAAAAATAATGATTCGGAATTAGAAAAGAATTTAGAAGATTTTTATAATGAGCCAAAAAGCAAATCTGAAAATAAATTTCCGACTATTGGTTCTAAAAGATTACTTTCTTTTAACCGAATAGTTGTGTCTTTTGTCGGCATTGGAGTTTTGCTTTTAACAACGGCAATGTACTTAATATTGCCAAAGGCCAACATTAAACTTTCATTAAAAGAAGCCCCCATAAAAGTGACTATCCCAGTTGCCATTAGCAAAAACATAAGCTCGCCCGATCTTGCGAATGGAATTATCCCGGGACAGTATTTTTTATTATCAAAATCTGGTTCAAAAATAATAGAAACATCTAATGAAAGCGGCAATTCGCCTTTAAAAACCGGCGGGTTCATTTTTATATACAATGCTTATAGTACTGCCCCCCAAAAATTAGTTGTTCAAACCAGATTCGAAACAAAAAACGGAAAAATTTTTAGGATTCAAAATCCGGTGATTGTTCCGGGAGCAAAAATGTCTGGCACCCAACTGATCCCCAGTTCCATTAAAGTAGAAGTGATTAGTGATGCGGCCGGAGAAGAATACCAAATCGGACCGTCTTATTTCACGATTCCGGGTTTTAAGGGGTCTTCAAAATACGCCGGTTTTTACGCCGAAAGCACCGAACCAATGACCCTCGTACAAAATAGTTCGACGCTTTCAAGTCAAGAAATCGAAAAAACTAAAAAAAATCTTGAAGACGCATTAGTGAACGAACTTAAAAACGATACTCTAAACACCTTCAAAGATTCCGATTTAAAATTAATTGACGGCGCGTCAACTGTCAAAATAGATGAGTTCAAAGTCAATTCTCAAATTGTTAGTATGAAAATTACTTGGCAGGCAATATTTTTTAAGGAAAAAAATTTTAGAGCATTAGTTGATTACTCGGTGTCCAATAAATACCCCGACTTGAAAAATTTTGATTTTGAAGACGATATAACTTATCCTCAAGCTACAAAGTCAGATTTTAAAAAAGGCGAGATATTTTTTACTTTTGAACTTGATAAAACTAATGCTTTCGCTGTTGATTTAGCCGGATTAAAAAAAGAATTGGCCGGGCTTGATGAAAACGGCATAAGAAGTATCATTTCCAACAAAAATTTCATCAACAACGCCACAATTTCCCTGTGGCCATTCTGGGTTAAGCAAGCTCCGGGTAACCCAGATAAGATTAATATTACTCTTGACAAACAATAATTGCCGTGATAGATAATAAAAAGCCAACATTTAACGGCACAGTCATTGAGGCTTTGCCAAACACCACTTTCAAGGTGAAAATTGATAACGAGACAGAAATTTTAGCCCATTTATCAGGCAGAATGAGGCTAAATTTTATTAGAGTTCTCGTTGGTGACAGAGTAGAAGTTGAGTTGGCCATTGATAAAAGACGAGGCCGGATTATTAGAAGATTATGAAAGTTAGAACAAGTGTTAAAAAAATTTGCGCCAAATGCAAAATTATACGTCGTCGCAGGCGTCTTTATGTAACCTGCGTAAATCCTAAACATAAACAAAGACAAGGCTAAAAACATGCCGAGAATTGCCGGGATTAATATCCCAGAAAACAAAAAAATAATTGCTTCTTTATCTTATATCTACGGTCTAGGTCAGAGTTTGGCAAAAAAAATTGTTTCGGACCTGAAAATTAATCCTTCTAAAAAAGCCTCGGATCTGACCAATGAAGAACTTAACCGGCTAAGAGACCTGATTGAAAAGAAATATAAAATTGAAGGCGAGCTTAAAAGAATAGTTCAAAGTAATATTAAAAGACTAAAGGAAATAGGCGCTTACCGCGGATATCGCCATAGTCGCGGTTTACCGGTAAGAGGTCAGAGAACAAAAACCAATTCAAGAACTCGAAGGGGCAACGTGAGAAAAACGGTCGGTTCGGGCCGCAAAAAATCATCAGAGAAAACGTAACATCAACCAATAACTAATCAGTTACGAATAAACGAATTCGTAAATTAGTAAAAGATTCGTTATTCGTTGATGATTATCAATCATGGGAAAAAAGAAAATAAAAAAACAAACTGAAGAAGAACTTCTTAAAGAGAGCGAACACGTCTCAAGTGGAGCAAAACCCCAAGAATCTGCAGGTGTTAAAACCGGTCGCCAGATTGTCAGAGGAAGAATTTATATCCAAGTCAGCTATAATAACACATTTATCACGGTTACCGACGAAAAAGGCGATGTTTTAGCTTGGTCTTCGGCCGGCTCATTGGGATTCAAAGGGCCCAAGAAAGCCACGCCTTATGCCGCTTCAAAAGTAGCTGAAGCTATAATCGAAAAAATTAAAAAAAATGGCTTTGCCGAAGTTGAAGTTTTTGTTACAGGAATCGGTTCCGGTCGGGAATCTGCAGTGAGATCTTTAGCTAACCACGGTTTGAATATTGTATATATAAAAGATACAACGCCTATTCCTCACAACGGCCCGCGGCCAAAGAAAGTTAGAAGAGTTTAACCACGTAAATTTATGAGATACACAGGACCAAAAGAAAAATTATCAAGAAGAATTGGCGAGAACCTCGGGCTAAAAGCCGAAAGATCGTTTTCGCCAAAATCAGCTTTTTTAAAAAAACCGTATAGACCGGGCATGCATGGAAAGTCTAGGCGCCGGGCTTTATCGGAATTCGGAACGCAACTCTTGGAAAAACAGAAAATAAAATTCACCTACGGCCTTACCGAAAGACAACTCCAAAAATATTTTAACGAGGCCAAACAAAAAAAAGGAATTACCGGAGATTTATTACTGAGCGCTCTTGAAAAACGCCTTGATAACGCGATTTATAGAAGCGGCTTGGCTTCTTCAAGAGTTGTGGCTCGGCAATTAGTGAACCACGGTCACTTTTTAGTGAATAATAAAAAAGTGAACATTCCCTCTTACTCGGTCAAGACGAGCGATATTATAGCTATCAGACCAAAAAGCCGTTCCAAGACAATGTTTTTTGATCTCGCCAATAAGCTCAAAAAACATGAAGCGCCGGCTTGGCTAATGATTAATAAAAAGAACTTAGATATAATGGTAAAAGCCGAACCTAAAAATGACGACTTGCCGAAAAATTTCAATATGAATGTGGTCACCGCTTATTATTCAAAATAATTATTAAACGAGCGACTAGCGACTAGAAACTAGTGGCTAGTGGCTAAATATTAAAAACATGGAAACAAATATTTCTTTGCCAAAAGCGCCGAAATTAGTTGAACAAATCTCATCGCATCGAGCAATTTTAGAAATTGAAGGACTTTATCCCGGCTATGGCTTAACCATTGGCAATGCCTTGCGCCGCGTGATGTTGTCATCTCTTGCCGGTGCCGCTATCACTTCAATAAAAATTAAAGACGTGGGCCATGAATTCTCAACTCTACCCGGCGTTCTCGAAGACGTGGTTGAAATAATTTTAAATTTGAAACAAGTTAGATTTAAAGTTTATAGCGACGAACCACAAATTATAACTTTAAAAGCTAAGGGCGAAAGGAAAGTTCTAGCTAAAGATATAAAAACGGTCTCCCAAGTGGAGATTGTAAATCCCAATGCTCATATCGCCACTCTAACTTCAAAAAATGCATCTCTAGAAATGGGAATTAGAGTTGAAAGAGGTCTTGGTTATTCGGCAATTGAATCGCGCAAAAGGGAAAAACAAGAAATAGGCACTACTGCGGTTGATGCTATTTTTACTCCGATTAAAATGATTAATTTTAAAGTTGAAGATATGAGGGTGGGCGATAAAACAAATTACAATCGATTAAGATTTGATATAGAAACCGATGGTACCGTGACTCCGGCCGAGGCCTTAGCAAATGCGGCTAATTTGCTTATTGAGCATTTTAAAATTGTAACTGCTTCAATAAAAACAGTTAAAGCTGAGAAAAAAGAGGAAGAAAAAGAGGAAAAACCCATAAGAAAAGAGGCCTTAAGAGAAGAATTTGACATTACGAAAACAAAAATTGAGGATTTAAGACTGTCAAATCGCACCCAAAATGTTCTCTTAAACAATCACATAAAAACTGTGGCTGGTCTTTTGCGCTTAGATAAAAGAGAATTATTAAATCTTGAAGAAATAGGAGAAAAGGCGCTTAAAGAAATTAGAAAAGCGCTCGGCAAATTAGGCCTCACTCTTAAACAGAAAGAATAATTAAAACAAATGAGACATCTTAGAAAAAACCGAAAATTTGGCAGGCCGGCTGATTTTAGAAAAGCTTTTTTATGGAATTTGGGGAGCAGCTTGATTTTGAAAGAACGGATAAAAACCACCGAAGCGCGCGCTAAAGAAATTAGGCCGCTTATTGAAAAAGCTGTCAGTGCGGCAAAAAATGAAACATTGGCCAATCGGCGCCTTTTGCTGAAGAATCTGACCGTAAAGACGGTGAATAAATTATTTAAAGAACTGGTGCCTCGCTTTAAAGAAAGAAAGGGCGGCTATTTAAGAATTTTAAAGCTTGGTGCAAGAAAAAATGACGGCGCCAAAATGGCAATAATAGAATTTATTAAGTAATATGCCAACTAAATCAAAGAATTACAATATTGATGCCGCTGGCAAATCGCTTGGGCGCCTCGCAACAGAGGTTGCCACTCTTTTAAGAGGCAAGAAGGAAGTGGATTATTTGCCCCATTTAGATCCGATGATAACAGTTCGGATATTTAACTTTAATAAAATTGTTTTGACCGGAAAAAAAGCTTCTCAAAAAATATATTACCACTACACGGGTTATCCCGGAGGACTAAAAAAAGTAAAGTATCCTGATTTAATCAAGAAAGATCCTAGTCGGGCCTTAAGATTAGCGGTTTTAAGAATGCTTCATAAAAATCGCCTGCGAGCCAAATTGATTAAGAGATTAATTATTGAAAAATAATATGGCAATAAAAAAGCAAAAAAAAGAGAAGGTAGCCGACAAATATTACGAAGCCGTTGGTAGAAGAAAAACAGCTATAGCCAGAGTTCGCTTTTGGCCCAACACCAAGAAAAAAGAAATTGTTATAAATGGCAAAAATTTCACAGAGTATTTCAAACAAGAAGAACTACGAAATGTCCTAACAAGTCCGTTTGTTAGAACCGGTGTCTTGGGATTTGTGGTTTCAATAAAAATTTACGGCGGAGGCCTGCGGGCCCAGGCCTATGCCTCGCGTCATGGTTTGAGCCGCGCTTTAATTTTGGCCCATCCGGAATTCAAGCCGGTTTTAAAAACGCTCGGATTTTTAACTCGCGACCCAAGAATGAAAGAAAGAAAAAAGCCCGGTCTCAAAGGCGCCCGCCGCGCCCCGCAGTGGAGCAAGAGGTAAAATCCCTCTTGGGGGCTAGGACTTAAAATTTATTTTATACAAAATATTTTTTTCAAAAAAATAAAAATCGGAATTGCCGCGGTCCCAAAAAACCGGCGAATCAATATTAAGGTAAAATTTAATACTGTTGCGTTTACCGCCCCGATTGTCTAATTCGGCAACGATTAATTCATTGTTGTTAGACCAGATTAAATGTTCGGAATCGTTAAACCAATCAAAAAAATTAATCGGCGGCACATAAGCAGCAATTAATTCTTTCTCTCCGGCGTTTTTAATCGGCTCTTTTTTTGTGCCATTTAAGTAATCAATCCATATTTGATTATTTAAAATATAAAGTTTTTTGTTTTTATCCGGCGAAATAATTTCTTCGGATGAAGTGGCTATTTTAAATTTTTCGCTTGATAATAACTTGCCGTCACTCAGGTTATAAACATTAATTATTTTGGTTTTGTTATTTTTAATTTCTATCGTGCTATTATTTATAGCAAACTCAGAAATTACCTGGCTGGGCAGTTCAACAATCTTAGTTTTTTTAAGCTCTAATGGAAATAAAATTATGCTATTTAATTCGGTAACCATTCCATTTTTAACTTTAACAGTTTTATTCCAAGGATAATAATTTTCTTTATAAACAAAAACATTATAGTTTTTGGGCGCGAGGCCGCTTATCAGAGCGCTATAATTCAAAATTCCGCTGGTTGATTCAACATACTTATCATTAATATATATTTTAGCGCCGTCGGCAGAGGTTTTAATGAAAATTCCGCCGGTTTTCACGATTTTTAAGGAATTAAAATCAAATCTATAGCCTTGAGCAAAAAGAATCACAATAATACTGCTAACAACAAAAAAAATAGTAAATATTAAAAAAATAAAACGTCTAAATTTCTTAGTCATAGTAGTATATTTTGAATGATTATTCTGTATAGAATAGCATTATTTTAGAATATTTACTATATATTCGCCTTGACATACGAACGCAATTACCGCCTATAGGCAGTAATTGCGTTAGAATTAAATTGGAATTAAAAAAGCGGCAAATTAAAAATTTTTCTTAGTTTGCCTTCTCTTTTATCTATAGTCTCAACAATACAATAAACCACATAACGATCTACTGATAAAAACGCGCAAACAAAATCTATTTCATTACGGCAATCATAAGGATAAATAAAGACGCTTTCTTGCAGGGGATAGAAACCCAAATCTTTTAATTTTTGGGAAAGAGCACGACGTTCTCTCTTTTTCTTTTCCGGGATATCAAAAATAACCAAACGCCATTTTTTATCCCATTTTTTCGGCTTTAATAATTCCAGATTGTCATAATCAAAATTCTTTATTAATTTTTTACCATTCTCGGTAATTTCTATATAGAGATTATCGCCCTTTTGGGTTAGTTCAATTAATCTTTTTTGATTAAGGCGGTTGATGGCTTCACGAATACGTTGGCGATCAGTCTTGTCCCAATTCTTGCGCCATTTCATTATGGGTCTTAACATTTGAGGAGCATTAGGCAAAAATAATGACGCTAAAATAATTGGGCCGGCAGCGGCTATAAATAAAATTTCTCTGGTTAAGGACTTTCTATAAAGCATATATTTTTCTCGTTTTTATCTATTATAACTATAACGCAATTACTGCCTATAGACAACAATTGCGTTCGTCTGACGCAAATATATCCTATAGGAAAATTTTGCGTTCAGCAAGTGCGTCCCCCTTATAAATGAATTTCTAATGGAATTTGCCAAATAAAATAATTTATCGTAAAATAATCATATTATGGACGAACAATTTATTATAAACGGCGGGAAAAAATTAGAAGGCAAAATTATTGTTTGCAATGCTAAAAACGCGACTTTAAAAATTTTAGCCGCTTCAATTCTTGCTTCAAAACCGATAAAAGTTGCAAATTTACCGCAGATTGAGGATGTTAACCGGATGAAAGAGCTTCTTATTGATTTGGGAGCTGAATTTTATTCTGACACATTCGATTGTTCGCGTCTTAAAAAAACCGATTTAAATTACAAAATTGCCGATCGTTTTAGAGCTTCTATTGTTTTAACGGGTCCCTTACTGGCGCGCTTCGGCAAAGTTTCTTTTCCTCATCCTGGCGGCTGTACTTTGGGAAAGCGGCCAATTGATTTGTTTATCGAGGGCTTCAAAGCACTCGGCGCCTCCGTTAAAAAGAGCGGTTCAATTTTTACTGCAACTTCAAAAAATAAAAAACTTATTGGCAACAAATTTATTTTTCCAATAGTAAGCGTCACGGGTACCGAAACCCTTATGATGGCGGCTACTTTGGCTGAAGGAAAAACTATTTTAAAAAACGCGGCTTGCGAACCCGAAGTGGAAAATCTTGCAAAATTTCTAAATTCGCTCGGCGCCAAAATTTCCGGTGCCGGTACGCCAATAATTGTAATTGAAGGTGTAAAATCCCTTAAAGGAGGGGAATGGGATGGCATGCCAGATAGAATTGAAGCCGGCACATTTATAATCTTAGGAGTGGCAACCAATAGCCATATCAAAGTAGAAAATTGCGAACCCAATCATTTAGATGTTTTATTGGCGATGCTTCAAAAAGCCGGTGCCAATCTTGAAATCGGGAAAAATTATGTTATAGTAAGGCCCGCCAAGAAACTAAAATCTGTTGATATAACAACGCGCGAATACCCCGGATTTGCCACTGATCTTCAAGCTCCTTTTACGGTTTTAATGACTCAAGCAGATGGTGTTTCGTTGATTCATGAGACAATTTATGACGGCCGGCTGTTTTATACCGATGTCTTAAGCCAGATGGGAGCCGACATTATTATGGCCGATCCGCATCGAGTCATTGTTAGAGGCCCACATTCTCTTCACGGTAAAAAAATTTATAGCCCGGACATCCGTGCTGGCATGGCGCTGGTAATTGCAGCTCTCTTGGCTAAAGGCCAAAGTACAATTGATAATATTTATCAAATAGACAGGGGATACGACAAAATAGATGAGCGCCTCAGAGCTTTAGGCGCCGACATTAAACGCGTATCATACAATACATAATTATGAATTTATTCACTAGAAAAATTGGGATTGATTTGGGCACAGTCAATACTTTAGTTTTTATTCCGGGTCAAGGAATTATTTTAAACGAGCCGACAGTGGTAGCGATTTCTCTTGACGCTAATACGGTTTTGGCCGTTGGGATTGAAGCCCAAGCAATGCTCGGTCGAACTCCGGAAAATATTATTGCCAAAAAGCCCATGCGCGATGGCGTTATTGCCGATTATAAAATCACCGAAGCTATGCTTAGGTATTTTATCCAAAAGAGTTTAGGAAGATTTCAATTGATAAAACCCGATGTTTTAGTAACCGTGCCATCCGGCTCAAGCTCCACCGAGAAAAGGGCGGTCATTGACGCTACCATCAATGCCGGTGCCAGAGCGGCTTATATTGTTAAAGAGCCGGTTTTAGCTGCTATTGGCGCCAACGTACCCATTAATTCGCCTTCCGGCAATTTAATTATGAGCGTTGGCGGCGGTACCACAGAAGTAGCGGTAATTTCTTTGGGTGGAATTGTAACCTCCCATTCAAGAAGGGTGGGAGGCAATAAATTAGACCAAGCAATCATTGATTGTCTTAAGCGAAGACACAATCTGGCCATTGGCGAAAGAACGGCCGAAAGAATAAAAATTGAGATCGGTTCGGCATTACCGGTTAAAGATGAATTATATATAGGTGTCCGGGGCCGCGACATTCTAACCGGTCTCCCCCGCAACATAACTATTGGCACTAACGAAATTGTTGAGGCGATTTCCGAGCGCCTCAAAGAAATTATTCAGGCCGTAAAGCTGGTTTTGTCACAAACGCCGCCGGAATTATCAGCCGACATTATGGATAAAGGAATAATTTTATCCGGCGGCACGGCGCTATTGAGAAACTTTGATGAATTAATAGTTAAAGCCACTGGCGTTCCGGTTTATGTCGCTGAGGAACCTCTTTTTTGTGTTGCTAAGGGCGCAGGCTTGGTTTTAGAAAACCTGGAGCTTTATAAGCGAAGTATTATGGCAAGACGCTAATGCGTAATTTTCAATTTCTAATTTTCAATTTTCAAACATTGATAATTGAATCATTGAAAATTCATTGTAAATTGTAAATTGATAATTGTAAATTAATTAAAAATTGATGAACGAAACTGGATATAAAAAAATTATAGATTATCTTAATAGATGCATTGAACGGAACTGTTTGTCTCATGCTTATATTTTCTATGGGCCGGATGAGAATCCCAAACACGAAATAGCTCTTTGGTTTGCTAATACGATTTTAAGAAATAAAAATTTTAAATTTCATCCCGATTTATTTTTTATTAAACCGGGGTTTAACAAAGAAATATCCATAGATTGGATTCGCCAGTTAAAAAATTTTTTAACATTAAGACCATATTCAAGTGAGTTTAAGATAGTGATAATAGAAACAGCCGAAAAACTAAATTCTTACGCCCAAAATGCCCTTCTTAAAATTTTTGAGGAAGCGCCAAATCATGCCATCATCATACTTTGCGCTAAAACTTTAGATTCTATTTCGGATACCATTGTTTCGCGGGCAATAAAGCTGCCTTTCTGGCGGATTCAAACCGAGGTCTTGCCGCCGGATAAAATCATCTCTGATATTTTTGAACTCCTTCTTAAAACCGACTTTTCAAATAAATATGGCTGTATTGAAAAACTCGGTTCAAATAAAGTGTTAGAAATTTTTAAGGCCTGGCTTAATTTTTTAAGAATAAAATTTAAAGCCAATCCGACAAAAAAAATAACCGATCTTTTGACAAAAAGCCAGAATATTTATTTTAAGTTAAATGAAACTAACATTAATCCAAAATTCGCTTACGACGAATTGGTTTTATCATTATGGAGAATTTAGAAAAAATCAAAACTAAACTTAAGAATATAGAAGAGTCCTTAAAAACGGAATTTTCGGCCTTAAGAGTCGGCCGAGCTACTCCGGCATTAGTGGAAAATATTTTAGTTGATTGCTACGACGCTAAAGCTCCTTTAAAACAATTGGCTTCTATTTCCGCGCCTGAGCCCCGATTACTAATTGTTGAGCCATGGGATAAAAACGCCATTGCCACCATCGAAAAAGCGCTACTTTCATCCGACCTCGGCTTAAATCCAATTGTTGACAAAAATCTGATTAGAATCAACATCCCGCCATTGACTGAAGAACGGCGAAATTCTCTTATCAAAATTACGGGCGCTAAACTTGAAGAGGTTAAAATTAAGTGCCGGACGGCGCGCGACGAAGCGATAAAAGAAATTGCCGATTTGTTCAGCGCCAAAAAAATTACCGAAGATGAAAAATTTGAAATAAAAGAAAAGGTTCAGGAATTAATAAACACAACCAATAACAATTTAGAGAATATGACCAAATTAAAAGAAAAAGAAATCAAAGAAGGATGACGACATTAATAATTTTCATTTTAGTTTTGGGGGTTTTAATTTTAGCCCATGAATGGGGACATTTTATTATTGCGAAAAGAAGCGGTTTAACCGTTGAAGAATTTGGCTTTGGCTTCCCACCGCGAATTTTCAGTATAAAAAGAGGCGAAACCCTATACTCCATCAATCTTCTGCCCTTGGGAGGTTTTGTTAAAATCTTGGGCGAGGACGGAACTGGGCTCGAAAATCCTAAAAGTTTCTCATCAAAGTCGGTTGGCATTCGCAGTTTAATCACTATCAGCGGCGTTTTTATGAATTTTTTATTGGCGGCTTTTTTACTAGTAATTGGTTTTTACATCGGCCTTCCTCAAATTATTGATAAAAATAATGAAGCCTTGGCGAAAAACGTAGAAATTCAGATCATTGCCGTAAGTAATGATTCGCCAGCGGAAAAATCCGGGATAAAAATGGGTGATGTTATAAAATATGTAAAAAGCGAAAATAAAAACGTCACTATTAACGAAATTTCAATTCTTCAAGAAAATATTAATGACCGTAAAGGAAAAGAAATAACAATAGCCATTCAGAGAGGCAAAGAAATGCTTGAAATTAATGCGGTGCCGAGAATTAATCCTCCCGAAGGGGAAGGGGCTTTGGGAATCGCTTTAGCTAAAACCGGCATCATTTCTTATTCGTGGTATAAAAGCTTTTGGCTCGGCATAAAATCGGCCTTTGTCATAAGTTGGGAAATAATCAAGGGATTTGGGGGCTTGTTAAAAAATCTTATAACTTCCGGAAAAATTCCCCAAGACATATCCGGACCGGTGGGAATCGCCGTTTTAACCAATCAAGCGGCTACTTTGGGATTTATTTATCTTCTTCAGCTGGTGGCTATTATTTCTCTTAATTTGGCGGTCTTAAATCTTATACCGTTTCCGGCTCTTGATGGCGGCCGACTTCTATTCTTGGGCATAGAAAAAATTAAAGGCAGCAAGGTCAATCCCATGGTTGAAAATGCCATCCACTCAGCTGGCATTATTTTGCTTCTGGCTCTTATTATATTAATAACCTATAAAGATATACTAAAATTAAAATAAAAAATTCTTTAATAGTGTTTTTCATTTGGAATAGGGATAAATATAAATTATATGACCGCACAATTTGCCTATAGGATGAATATGCGGCAAGGATTTATGTTGTTTTAAGTTCGTTATTATCTAAACCATCAAAAAAACTTTCTGACCGCATGTATATCCTATAGGTAAGATTTGCGGCCGAATTTATTAAAATTCTTTTAATAAATCAGAAAGTTTTTTTGACTGTTTAGATAGTTTAAATTAAAAAAGCGGCAAATTAAAAAATTTTCGTAAATCACCCTCCTTTTTATCCAAAGTATCAACAACACAATAATTCACGTAACGATCAACAGACAAAAAGCTACAAACAAAATCTATTTCATTGCGGCAATCGTAAGGATAAATAAAGACGCTTTCTTGCAGGGGATAGAAACCCAAATCTTTTAATTTTACAGAAAGAGCGCGACGTTCTTTGCTTTTTTTC
>Ga0210004_1001009_pt1 | contig 17016 bp, 20 predicted proteins | sample CryGey13umfilter_FD_185450 | JGI IMG/M metagenome (GOLD analysis project Ga0210004, IMG submission 185450) | Groundwater microbial communities from aquifer in Utah, USA - Crystal Geyser 4/8/14 3 um filter (SPAdes) (version 3) | ecosystem: Environmental > Aquatic > Deep subsurface > Groundwater...
TTACCAGCCACAATCGTGGTTTTATCTTTATCGGAAACTACCCGGTGCGCCTGACCCAAATCAGAGATTTCAATATTTTCTAATTTTTTGCCTAAGTCCTCGGAAATGAAATTGGCAGCAGTAACAATAGCAATGTCCTCCAGCATTTCCTTCCGTCTGTCGCCAAAACCAGGTGCTTTGACCGCCAAAACGTTGAAAATGCCGCGGAGTTTATTAACCACTAAAGTTGCCAATGCCTCGCCTTCCACTTCCTCGGCAATAATCACCAATTCTTTTTTGCCCGCCTGAACCAGTTTTTCCAAAAGTGGCAGAAGTTCGTTGATGGCTGAGATTTTTTTGTCCGTGACCAAAATATAAGGGTCTTCCAAAGAAGATTCCATTCTCTCTGGATTCGTCATCATATAGGCAGAAATATAGCCGCGGTCAAATTGCATTCCCTCAACAATTTCATAAGAATTGCCGATGGCGTTGGAATCTTCAACCGTGACCACGCCGTCTTTTTTAATCTTATCCATTACTTCGGCAATTAATCTCCCAATTTCCCCGTCTTTAGCCGCCAATGTGGCGACTTCTTTTATTTTTTTGCTTTCGTTAATGAGTTCTTTCTGGCTTTCCAGGTTTTTAATGATTTCTTTACTGAGTTTTTTTAATTCTTCGGCTAGCCGAATGACGTTAAATCCTTTTTCGCGAATCAATCTTTCGCCTTCATCAATCATCACATGCGCCAGAACCACGGCAGTCGTAGTGCCATCACCAACGTCATCGTTGGTTTTTTCCGCTGCCTGCTTGATAAAATCAGCGCCGAGATTTTCATATTTTTCTTCAAGTTCAATTTCTTTGGCAACGGTCACGCCGTCAAAAGTGACCTGCGGCGCGCCATAACCTTTTTCAATTACTACTGCCCTGCCTCGCGGACCCAAAGTCATCCGCACCGCGTCAGCCAACTTGTCTATACCCTTTTTGAGCGCTTGTCGCGCTTCTTCATTAAATAAAAGTTGTTTTGCCATATTAAGCTTCGCTAATTAAAAATTCAGAATTTAGAATTAAGAATTCCATTATAATGTTTTCCTTAAATTCTGCATTCTGCGTTCTTAATTCTTAATTATTCTTGCGATTTTATTCTAAAATCGCAAGAATGTCGTCTTCGTCCCCGACCAAATATTTTTTATCATCAATTTCAATTTCGTCGGGTCCGTATTTCTTAAATAGAACTAAATTACCGACTTTTACCGACATCGGAATTCTCTGACCTTTATCATTGAGTTTTCCCGAACCAACGGCAACGATTCTACCCTTAATCGGCTTTTCTTTTTCAGCTGTCTCGGGCAAAACAATTCCGGATTTGGTGGTTTTTTCTTCTTCTATCGGTTCAAGAAAAATATGGTTGGAAAGAGGTTTGATATTCATATTGCTTAATTTTATAACTAAAAAAAAACTTGTCAAGCCCCCCCATTTAAAATAAACTTTCCGATTCTTCTTCGGCTTCTTCTTTTGGTTTTTCCAAAGCCATTGGTTCAATGCCGGCTGCTTTGCCGGAGATTTTTAAAACATCTTTGTCAATTTTGCCCAATTCTTTATAGGCTTGATTATACATACCGATAGAAGTGCCAAGATGAGTGCCTAATTTTTTCATATAATTTTCGTAACTGCCTAAATGTCGTCCTAATTCAATAACCCTTTTTCTGATTTCTTTTGCCGACTCTTCAATCTGCAAAGCCTTTAATCCTTGAAGAACTGTTTGTAAATAAGCCAAAAATGTCGTTGGTGAAACAATCATCACTTTTTTCTCGCCAGCCGCGTATTGGATTAAGTCGCGGGTATTGGATTTGACAGCGCCGATTTTGTTAACCAATAAATCATAATAAACCGCCTCCGAAGGAATAAACATAAAAGCGAATTCCATTGTCCCTTCTTTCGGCTTAATGTATTTGGCGGTTTCATCTATGCGGGCTTTTAAATCGTCGCGGAAAGCGGATTCAAGCCGTTGCCTCTCAACCGCGTCTTTTGTTTCTAAAAGCCGATTGTAATTTTCCAAACTGAATTTTGAATCAATCGGAATAACTTGGTCTTTAATGAAAATAACCGCATCAACTACCGTACCGTCTTTAAATTCGTATTGCATCTGAAACTGACCGGGCGCCATGACATTTTCTAAAACGGTTTTAAGATAATATTCGCCCAGCACACCTCTTTGTTTGGGATTTTTCAAAATATCTTGGAGATTTTCCAATTGCTTGGCGATATCAACCACCTGCTTTTGGCCCTCGCCGACTTTAGTCAGTTCAGTGGTAATTTCTTTGATAATCCTGGCGCTTTCGCCGAATTGACGCTGAAGAATCTGGGTTGATTCGCCTAATTTACTGTCTAAGGTCCGGGTAATTTCCTGAATCTGATTTTGAAGCATCAGCATCGCCTGCTCGTCGCTTTTCGGAGCCGACAGGCGACTTTTTAAAAACCAAAAAATCGCGGCTAAACCAGCGAGTAAGATGACTAAAATAATAATTAAAATGACTATTTCCATTTTGTTTTTAATAATTTCCAAGCATCGGGGTGATTAACCCTATGATTTATTCGCGAAGGAGTATTTAAATGATTGGTAGCGTTCTCGTTCAATTTCTTTAAATTCTCTGCTTTCTGATAAATGATTTCAAAATCAGCATCTTTAAACAAGGATTTTCTATCAATACCTATCTTTTCTTTGATTATTTTTAAATAATTTTTATTAATTTCGTAGCCGATAGAATTTCTGTCTAATTCAGCCGCGACTTTGGTTGTCGTTCCGCTGCCCAAAAAGGGGTCTAAAATGGTCTCGCCGATAAAACTAAACATTTTTATTAATCTCCTTGGCAATTCTTCGGGAAATACAGCAATATGACCGTTACCCTGTTTTTCGCCAGCAAAATTCCAGTGGCCAGTAAAGTATTTCCGCCATTCGTCGTTGGATAATTTAGATTGCTCTTTAATTTCCTTTGGCACGCGATTCGGCGATTCTCCTAATTTTTTAAATAAAAGGATAAATTCATAATCGATTTCAATTAAGCCATTTCTTGGATAAGGAAAAGAACCCATTACCGAAGCGCCACCGGTTGTATTCATCGTTGTTTTTTTCTGCCAAATAATCGCTCCCATATAATCAAAACCGATTGACTCGCAAAACCTAATAATTTCTTCGCGAATGGGAATAATCTTATATCTGCCGTAAGTTGCGGCTCTGGCGAACTGGTCGCCGATGTTTATACAGAATCGGCAACCCGGATATAAAACACGATAACATTCCGCCCAGACTTTATTTAAGTTTTCAATATATTCTTCGTAAGAATCATTAAAGCCGATTTGATTTTTATCTCCGTAATCTTTAATTTGCCAATAAGGGGGGGAAGTAATAATAAGATGAACCGATTCATTATTTAATTCGGCCATATTGCGTGAATCACCAATTATAATTTTATGTTTGGTCGTCATAAGTTATTTTAGTATTTCGTCGGCGTCTATCTCTATTCCATTTTTGGTTTTGTTATAAAAAATAATCTTTGTTTTTATTTCTTCCCGTAGAGCATTCTTGGTTTTATAAGTTGATGGCTTGATAGATACCGGTTCATTACCAATAAACCCATCAATGCCTTGGGATTCTTCTTTTGGTTCGGATAAGCGATAGTTTGTATTTTTTATTGATGCCACCTTTTTCAAAATTGCCTCTTGAAACCGCAGACCGATAAATGTCTTTTCCAAAACTAAATCTTCTACCCATTTTTTAATCAATGATTGGTCAATTAACTTAATTGCCTCTTTTAGGTTGGTTATCATTTCGTTAATCTTTTGAGTAGCATTTTCAATAGCATCCGGATACTTTTCAAGATACCATTTCTTCCATCCTTCGTAGGTTTTTTCCGGACACTCCTGAATTAGTTCTGATAGTTGTCCGACGACACGTGGTCTCGTGCCTTGAGCGTTCTGGTTGGCAAGATTGATTATTTGTGTAGTATATTTCGGGAAATCTTTAATTTCTCCGATAAGCTCTTTTATAAGCTCTTGGTTATTGATTTTTATCATTTGATTTAATTATAATTAAAGGTGTTGACAAAGTAAATCAATGCCTTACCCTGATAGCCGACAATTTTTTTCCTTGTTATTTCATCTAAACCAATCAGACTATCCCTAAAAATTGCTATCATTGATGATAGCAATTTAAAAATCAGACACTACTTCCAATAAATTAAATAAATTAAGGTTATTGAGGTTGAACCTCCATAATACGATAAATTGGATAATCACTACCCCCCTAGATTTCTTTTTTTCACTTTCTTTTTTGGCGCCCTATCGTAATTAAAGCGCTCTTACCGGTTAGAGCGCTTGAGTTAACTCAAGCGCTCTACACTACTACACTTAAATGTAAAATTTCATAACGTTCTTTACACTTATAGAAATTTAAACTCCTGACTTAAGCTCGTTTAGATATTTTATAGCTGAGATGCTGGCTTTAGCGCCTTCGCCGCAGCCGATGACAATTTGTTTATATAAAACATTATCCACATCGCCGGCGGCAAAAAGTCCTTGAGTCCTGGTTTCAGCGGTATAAGGATTAACAATAATTTCGTCTTTCTCATTAAAATCAACTAAATCTTTAACAAAATTAGTGGCCGGAATAGAACCAATTTCAATAAATACTCCGTCTATTTTAAGTGTTTTTAATTCGTTTGAATCTCTATTTTGATAAATTAAAGCCTTAACAAATTCTTCACCTTTAATTTCCTTGATCTCCACATTAGTGATAATCTCAACCTTGCCTAAATCTTTCAGTTTTTGAATATTGATGGCGTCGGCAGCTAATTTTGGAAGGAATTCTAAAATAGAAATTTTTTTAACCCATTGGGCTAAGGCAATGGCTACTTCAAGTCCGGCATTTCCTCCGCCAATAACCGCTACTTCTTTATTTTGAAACAAAGGACCGTCGCAAGTTACGCAATAGGAAACGCCCCGACCAATAAATTCTTTCTCGCCCGGCACCTCCAATGGCCGGGGGTCAGCGCCCGAAGCAACAATCACGGCTCGGGCTCGAAATTCTCCCCCCTTGGTTAAAACTCTAAATTTTTTACCGTCTTTCTTTACTTTAACAACGGTATCATTTAAAATCTCGGCCGGGAATTTTCTAAGATGTTTTTCAAAACGTTTAATTAATTCGGCTCCGGAAATTTCCTCAAAACCCGGGTAATTTTCAATCATTACCGCCTTGCGGCTTATTTGTCCGCCAAAAACTTTTGTGATTAACAAGGTCTTAATTTTTTGTCTGGCAGCATAAATTCCGGCGGTAATGCCAGCCGGTCCTCCGCCGACAATGATTAAATCATAAATACTTTTCATATCTTTCCTAAATTAAACGCCTCTTTATTTTGTTTAATAAATTTAACCGGAACTGATTTTTCAACCCCGAACATTAAAGACTGCTCCTTAAAAGGAATTAATTTTTTTGAAAAAGCAAAACCTAAGAGAAAAATACTCTCAAAAACGCTGCTTTTTAGTTTTTCCTGACAAATTTTTGTCGCTTCTACTATAAAAATATTTTTTGTCATCGGCTTGACAATTTTTAAAAAATCTTCTTTGGTAAAAGCCGAAAGTTGAAAAAACGGAATAAAGTAGTCGTTTGCCAAATAGATAGAATTTACTGAAGCAAAATCAACAGCTCTGGCGGCTTCTAAAAGATCTAAGCCGATAATCAAATCAGCTTCAGCTCTCCCAATTAAAGGCGAATTTACCCCGTTAGAAATAGAACGCAAACAGCGTTCGCGATTTCTAACGGGGTTTACTTTCTTGCCAAATCTAAAATGAACGCTGACTGAACCCCCTCGTTGGCTTAAACCGTGAACTTCTGAAGCGCGAAAAAATCTGCCTTCTTTAATTGAGGCATAACTCAAAACTTTTTTTAGAGTGATTATTCCCTGGCCTCCAACGCCAGTTATCAAAATATTCATAATTTTATCCCGACTTTGTCGTGGATGCTCGATGAAATCGGCATCTCGCTTTTTTCTAATTCACCGATATAAACGCAGGGGTGGCGACAAATTATTGCGGCCGCCTCTTTTTTTGAAATAAATTCCTTAATTCTTTTCTCTAAAGTTTTATTTTGTCTTACTGGATCTAAGACAATGTTTTTTATGCCAATCGCCCGAAGGAGTTTCTCGATTTTAATTTCTGCTTTGCCGTCGTGTTTTTTAAATTTCAAAGGCGTGCCCGGATGCGGCTGTCTGCCAGTCATAGCAGTGATGCCATTATCAAAAATAATTATTAAAGGGTTAGAATTATTGTTAACAATATTGAGAAGCCCGGGAAGGCCGGCGTGAAACAAAGTTGAATCGCCCATGAGCGCAATTACTTTTTGATTGGTTGCTTGAGCTATTCCGTGAGAAACGCCAACCGAAGCAGCCATACAAAGCAAAATGTCTTGTAATTCAAATGGCGGATAGTAGCCCATCATATAACAGCCGATGTCACCGACAAAAATCACTTTTTTAGAATCAACTGCATTTTTAAGAGCGGAAAATATAGACCAATAAGGGCAACCCTGACAGAACCTCGGTGTTCTTTTTACTAAATCCTTTTTTATCTCTTCAGGTTTTTTGTATTTTCTTTTTAAAATTTGAGCTAAAACCTCGGTTATTTTATCGGGATTTAACTCATCAACCGGCTCTAATAAATTTTTTCCTAAAATTTCTATTTTTTCATTCGTCGTTCCGACTTCAACTTTTATTTTCTCTTCAATTAAACCGATTACTTCTTCAACAACCAAAACTTTCTTTTTATTTTCTAAAAACCGGCGGATTTTCTCGGCTGGCAAAGGATAAAAAGTGTCAATTTTTAAAACATCTAGAGAGACATTTAAATTTTCTAAAGCTTCAAGACAATAAAGATAGCCGGCTCCGGAAGCAATGACGCCGAGATTTTTTAATTTTCCTTTAATGACGGGGTTTAACTTGGTTCTATTAAGATAATTTTCTATTGGTTTTTTTAAAGCTAAAAGTTCTCTTTTTTGAGATAAAACCATTGGCGGTGCCGTGTTAAATCTTTTCAAGTCCTTTAGAAACTTTCCTTTTGTTTTTGCGCTTGGTATTTTACCAACTTTTACAGCCGCAGTTTGATGAGCCACTCGGGTGGTTGTCCGAATAATGACTGCTTTTTGAAACTTTTCAGAAATCTCAAAAGCTAATTTGGTAAACTCTTTGGCTTCCGACGGATCAGCCGGCTCTAAAGTTACGAGATTCAAATTTTCAATAAAAACTCTGGAGTCCTGCTCTGATTGAGCTGAAGAATGACAGCCGGGGTCATCAGCAATGATGATTACTAACCCGGCTCTTGGTCGGGTATAGGCAATCGGAATTAAAGCATCCATAGCCACATTAACACCAAAATGCTTCATTGCCACCAAAGCTCTTACTCCGGAATAAGCCGCGCCAGCCGCCGCTTCTAAAGCCACAATCTCATTAGTGGAATACTCCATATAAATACGATAAGCATCCTTTATTCCGTAAAAGAGATCACCAATCTCTGAAGCCGGTGTGCCGGGATAAGTAGCCACAAAGCCCACCCCGGATTCTAAGGCTCCCAAAACAATGGCTTCATTTCCCAGAAGAGGAATTATTGCGTTTTTTTGAAAAATTTTTTCCATTTTCCTTTTATTTCTTTAGCAATCTGATATTCCTCATCAGTAGGAATAACTAAAATTTTTGTCTTTTTTAAAAAACTCAAATCTTTTAAAATCAAATTTCTGGTTTTGGGAAGACCGGCGCCAATCTCTCCACTGAAAACAATTGCGTCAACCTTGCCTTTTAAGACGCCGAAATAAGCCGAAATATATTTTTTAATCCGGTAAATAAAAATTTCTACTGCTAATTTTGATTTTTTATCTTTTTTCGTCAAAATTTTTTTAAAATTAGTAATGCCGGCGATTGCTTTCAAGCCGCTTTCTTTGTTGAGAATCTTTTCTAAATTTTTTATTCCGATTTTTTTGGCTAAAAAAATTAAAATTCCCGGATCAAGATCGCCAGCCCGGCTCATCATTACTAATCCTTCTAAGGGTGTAAAGCCCATTGAAGTATCAATGGGCTGGCCATTTTTAATCGCGGCCATCGAGCATCCTCCACCGAGATGCAGAGTAATCAGATTTAAACTCTTTAAAGGTTTTTTCAAAATCTCTGAAGTTTTTTGAGTTAAATATTGGTGAGAAATGCCATGAAATCCGAATCGTCTAATTGAATATTTTTTTCTTAGAAATTCCGGCAAAGGATAAACTTGGGAAACCAGCGGCAAATCTTTAAAAAAGTCGGTGTCAAAAACAATCAGATGTTTGGCTTTGGCGAATTCCTTTTTAGCCGCTTTAATTCCCAAAAGTTCGAATGGGTTATGAAGCGGTGCCAACTCGGAAATTGGATGAACAACTCGATGGCCGATGAATTCAATCGATGAATGGCTATTTTTAATTTTTTTTAATTCGTCTCTCAAAACTTTTTCAGCCAAACTTTTTTTATAATACTCTTTTCTGTCCTGGGAAATTAAATTCAGATTTTCGTCAAAAATCTTCCATTTGACTGATTGAGAACCGCAGTTAAGAACTAAAATCATAGGCAATTTTTACGACTTTATAAGATAACCCGTACCTTTTTTAAAAATCCCAGCCGCATTTCCTTCATCAGAATCAAGATGAACGCAAAGATTATACTGAGAACTCACTCTTACTACCACATTGTTAAACAAAACAGATCTTTTACCTTTTGCCAAAACCGAAATAATATCTTTGTGTTTTAAGCCAAACTTTTTGGCTTCATTAGGATTTAAGTGTAAGTGTCTTTGAGCAACAATCACTCCTTCTTTGATTTTTAATTTTCCTCTTGGACTTTTAATTTCAATAGCCGGAGTGTTTTTTAAACTGCCGGAGATTCTGATGACCGGTTTTATTCCCAGATTTATGGCATCAGTCACTGAAATCTCAACCTGAGTTTTGTCGCGGAAAGGCGCTACTACTCTGATTCTTTTTATTGACTTATCTTTGTTTATGATTTCAACCGTTTCTTCGGCGGAAAACTGCTGCTGTCCTAATTTTTTAAGAAAAGTCGGCCGACTTTTCTTAAAAAGAGTCTTAAAATCTTTTGAGGTTAGATGGGTATGCCGCGCTGAAATTTCAATTGGAACTTTGATAATTTTTTTCTCCATCAAATTTTTATTAGCCAGATAGCCAGCCGCCGTCGATTACCACGGTGGAGCCGGTCATATAAGAAGAATCGTCTGAGGCCAAAAACAAAACTAAATTACTGACCTCCTCTGACCGGCCAACTCGACGCATTGGAACTCTAGCCAACATTGCTTCCATCATTTTAGGATCTTGCTTAACCGAACTAATCATTGGCGTTTCAATCATTCCCGGGGAGATGGCATTAACTCGAATATTGTAAGGCGCCAATTCTACTGCCAAAGCCTCTGTCATTCCTGCAATACCGCCTTTGGAAGCGCAATAATGGACAATGTTTGGCATTCCTACTCCTTGCTGACCCATAGCCACTGAGGCAATATTGATTATCACACCTGATTTTTGTTTGACCATTTCTTTGGCTGTTGCCTGGGCGCATAAGAAATACCCTTTAAGATTAATGTCCAAAGTTTTATCCCAGTCTTCTTCAGTTAATTCTAAAAAGGGTTTAAATTGGCAGATTCCGGCATTATTGACCAAAATATCAATCTTGCCAAATTTCTCAATTGCCTTTTTAACCATTTCGTCCACTTCTGATTTTTGAGAAACATCGCATTTTATTGCCATTGCCTCGCCCCGTAAACTCAACTTAGTTGAGTTACGGGGCTCGCCTCCATTTTTTTTAATTTCCTCGACCACCTTTTGACAATCTTCCAAAGAAATATCCGCGACCACCACTTTTACTCCGGCTTTTGCCAAAGTCAAAGCATGAGATCTTCCCATCCCCCTTCTGGCTCCGGTAATGACGGCGACTTTTCCATTTAAATTAGTCATAGTATTTTTATTTTTAAATTCGACCTTTTTACCGAAACCGAAATACGAAATTTACGAATTCACGGTTTCGGATACGAATCAATATTTATTACACTTTATTATACCAAAAGAAAAAGCCTCCACAATAGGAGGCTTTTTCTCTTCCGCATCTATCCGCGTTTCTTATAGAGAATTTAAATCAGCATCAATGGTTTGAAATTCCTGGTCTAAATTACCCATGTCAATACTATCCAATTCCTGATTAATCGCTGAAATAGAATCCTCTTTTAAAGGAACTGGTTGAACAGCCGATGGCGGCTGGCTGGGAGCAGCTGTTGGCGTCACTTCTTGAGTTACAACACTTTTCTGACTCAACCAATACCAAACGGCTAAAAGAATCAGAATCGCTATCAAGCCGACAATAACCAAAATAATGATATTTTTCTTGTTAATTTTTTTCTCTGGTTCTATTTTTGGTTCTTGGGGTTCAATTTGTTCAATTTTTGGTTCAATGTTTTGATCCATATTATGGTGTTGGCTGGGTCGTTGTTGCTGGTTGAGTGGTTGGTATCTCTAATTCATCAACTCTCGGAATCTGAGCCAGAGTAGTCGCAGCTTTCCGCACCGCTTCTCGAGCAGCTTTAACAGCTTCTCGGACTGCCACTAAATCATTATGAAGCGCTTGCCGAATTTTTCCCACATCAGTCCGTAGGGTATTTTCTGTATTAATGGTCGGCGCGTAAACTTTAGCAGCTTGATTTTGAATGGCAGTTCTACTATCGGCAATGGCGGTATTTGCTTCATCAATAGCGGTTTTGACAGCGCTGACATCGCGGCCATTAGCTTGGGCTTTAGCAGCCCGGCTGGAAATTCTTTCTAAAACTTTTTCTAATTTTTCCAGAACATTCAAAAAATGAGCGGTCAGACGTTTATTCAATTCATTAACCTGATTATAAATTCTTTCAACAATCCGCTTTTTATTTTCATCTTTAATCTTTGCTAAGTGGTTTTTCAATTCTGTTCTTTTGGCCTCGATTTGAGATTTCAACTGTTCTCTCTTGGTTTCAATTTGATTCCGCAATTCGGTTTGTTTCTGTTCCATTAAATTCTTTATTTCTGCTCTTTTTGTCTCAAATTCTTCTTTTGTCATTCCGGCTTTTTGCTTAATCTCATCTAAAATATTTGTCTGTCTAGGCTTAACAGGCAAGATAGTCGGCTTCTGCGCCGCTAATAAACCAACTGTCCCAAATGCCATCATTGCCAAAACAATTAAAGAAACAGCAATCTTTTTCATAAAACAACCCAAATTTTAATTAATCGACCTTTATTTTATTTTATCTATCAATAGTCAATTTACAACCGCTTTCTTCGGCTAATTTCTCTAATCCCTGATAGCCAGTAAGTCTTTTGCCATCCGGGAAAATCCAAGTGGGAGTCGCTTCAATGCCTAAAGCCAAACAATCCTTAGGATTTTTAGAGCAGTCAATGTAATTTATGAACCGCCAAGTATCTTTAAAATTAGCTTCTTCTTTTTGGCACCAAGAACACCAATTAGTTCCGTACATTACCGCTCCTTTGCTATTTAGACATTGGGCAAGCGCTTCTAATTGGGGGTTATTTTTGCTGCTCCGCAGGCCTCCCCAAACCAAAAGTCCAACCAGACCAACAACAATGATAATTAAGGCAATTAAAATATTTTTAGTCATTGTAATTCATAGCTGGTTTTTTCTTTAATAACTTTTACTAATTCTTCCCGACTAAGTTTTCCTTTGTACTTAATTATAATTTTACCAGTTTCTGAATCAAACTGGGCATCTAAAACACCAGGAATTTTTTTGATAAATTCCTGAAGAACTCCTAAACAGGCCAGACAACTCAGGCAATCGGTTTTGATTGAAAATTCGTATTTCATAAGAAAAATATTATCACTCCCAACCCAATCATTGCCAAAGGCAGACCCCATTTGGTTATTTTCCGCTCTTCCTGTTGCCATTTTTGGATTTTTTCGGTAAAAGTCTTATTGCTGGCAATCAGTAAAATAATAATCAAAGGAAGAATAAAAAGAAGATTGTAATAAACGAGATAAGCCAAGCCCTTTAAATAAGAGGAATAATCATGAAGCAGTCCCAAAACCATTAAATAAGGTCCGCCTGTGCAGGGAAATTCGCAAAGTCCGACCACCACGCCGATGCCGAAAATCGCCGGTAATGACCCTTTGCCGATTAATTTAGAAATCAGACCAGCACTGCCTTTGGGCAATTTCATCAGCCAATCAAAGGGCAGTCGCGGAAAAACGTCTTTTAAAATATTAAGGACGCCCAAAACTATCAAAAGCGAAGCGCCAAGTTTAGCCATAAATTTAGGCGTGTTAAAGAGATGAAAAGCGCCGAAAATGCCCAGACCGATCAAAAAATAAGAAACAAAAAGCCCAAGAATGTAAACCGCGCCGAATTTAAGAATATTGGAACGAAAAGCGCCGACGCTTAAAAAGAAAGCGATGGTTAAAAGCAGGACGGAAAAAGCGCAGGGGTTGATGCTGTCAATCAAAGCGCCGGCAGTCACCAGAGGAAAAAGCCATTGACCGCCCTTGGATAAATTCCACAAAAGATTCGTGCCGATATTCTGAGATTTTAAAATCCAAACGCCGCCGATTAAAATGACTGCTATTACAATTAAAATTAAAAGTTTTTTATTCACTGTTATATTATAATCTTTTTCTTTTCAAGAAAACAGCATTAATAGCCACAATTACCGTGCTCAATGACATAAGTATAGCGGCTAAGGCCGGCTGAAGTAAAATTCCATACGAATATAAAACTCCGGCTGCGAGCGGTAAAGCAATCACATTATAACCGGTGGCCCAAAAAAGGTTTTGAAGCATTTTACTGTAAGTTAATCGGGAAAGTTTAATGATTTTGGCAATGTCCCGCGGGTCGTTGCGCACTAAAATGATTCCGGCTGATTCAATCGCCACATTGGTGCCGGCTCCAACAGCGATGCCCAAATCTGATTGGGTTAAAGCCGGCGCATCATTGATGCCGTCGCCAACCATGGCTATTTTTAGATCTTTGGACTGCAGTAATTTTACTTTTTCGGCTTTCTCCGACGGTAAGACCCTGGCAAAATACTCGTCAATATTTAATTCTTTCGCTACCCAATCCGCCACTTCTTCGGAATCGCCGGTAATCATCGCTACTTTCAATCCCATTTGCTTCAATTCTTGAATTGCCTGTTTTGATTCTTCGCGGATTAAATCAGCCAAGGCAATGGCTCCTATCAATTTGTCGTCAACGATGACAAAAATAATTGTTTTTCCTTGTCTGGCTAAAACATTAATTTCGGATTTCAATTCTTGAGGAATATCGCTTTTTGATTCAGTTAATATCGCCTCACCGCCAACCAAAACCAAGGAATCCTTAACTTTGCCCCTTGTTCCTTTGCCGGCAATTCTTTGAAAATCTTCAACTTCCGATAAATTTAATCCCCTAGTTTTTGCCTCTTTCACGATTGCTTTGGCTATGAAATGTTCCGAATGGCTGTCCACCGAAGCTGCCAGTTCAAGTATCCTGTTATCTTGTATTTTGTATTTTATGTTTGAAATTATCTTCTCTACGCCGTATTCGCCTTTGGTTAAAGTGCCGGTTTTGTCAAAAAGAACAACGTCAATTTTGCGAGCTGTCTCCAAAGCCAATCTCTGCCTGACAAGGAATCCGTGCTGAGCAGCCAGGGTTGTTGAAATTGAGGCGACCAAAGGAATGGCTAACCCCAAAGCATGCGGACAAGTAATGACCAGAACAGCCACTAATCTTTCCAGAGCAAAAGAAATACCGGCGTTAGCCAAAAGCCATAAAATAAAAGTTAAAGCGCCGGCAGTAACCGCGATGATAGTGAGATAAAAAGCAGCCCTATCAGACAGAATCTGTAAGCGGGATTTTGAGGACTGGGCTTCTTGGACTAAGCGCATTACGCCCGCTAAGAAAGTGTGTTCGCCGATTTTGGTAACTTTAATCTTTAGCGAACCATCTCCATTGATGGTGCCGGCAATCACTTCGTTAGCCGGCTTTTTGGTTACTGGCGCTGATTCGCCGGTTATCATTGATTCGTTTGTTTCCGACTGACCTTCAGTAACTATTCCGTCAGCCGGAATCCTCGTACCGGGCCGGACAAAAATCAAATCACCCTCTTTAATTTCGCTTAAAGACACTGATTTTGTTTCTCCATCGCGAATAATTTCAGCGCTGTCCGGCAGAAGTTTTGAAAGTTCTTTAAGAGCGCCTTGGGCTCCGCTGACCGCCCTCATTTCCAGCCAATGGCCCAAAAGCATTATGGTAATTAAAGTGGTCAGTTCCCAAAAAAGGTCATGGCCATTAGCGCTGAAAACGGCATAAACGCTGTAAAGATAAGCAACGGAAATAGCCAGGCCAATTAAGGTCATCATCCCCGGCAACTTGGCTTTTAATTCTCTGTAAGCGCCAATAATAAAAACCCAGCCACCGTAAAAGAAAACGACGGAACCCAATATTAATGAAATTCCAAATTCCAAATTCCAAATTCCAAACGTCGGCGCTTGCCAATTAAACAATACTTTTGGTAAATCAGAATAAATTAGTACGGGAATTGTCAAAACTAAACTCACCCAAAATTTTTTCAGGAACATTTCCGTGCTGTGGCCAGCGTGTTTGTCGTGCCCGGAATTGTGCTTCGTGCTGCGCGCTTCATGTTTCAAAAGGTTCATCCCACATTCAGGACAAATACCGGGTTTATCTTGATGAATTTCCGGATGCATCGGACAAGTGTAAAAGCAGCAATTCATATCAAGTCCTTTTTTATTTCTTCAAATTCTTTTTTGTCAATTTCACCGCGAGCGTAACGTTCTTTTAAAATTTCCAGCGGCGATTTTTCAGCCCCTCCTTCGTATTTGGACATTCGGCGAGTTTGAAAAATCAGCCACCTAATCAAGACGAAAATTCCCGCAATAATCAAAGCCCAGAACAAAATCATAAAAATCCAGTTGAACCAGCCGAAACCAAAACCAGACCAACCCATCATATTTCCCATCATATAATTTCCCATCATATTTTTGTAATTAAAATTTTTTAATTCGACCTTTTATACTCCGCAACTACCGCCCCCTTGGCGTTCGGACGGAGTTATTTGACTAAGTACCCGTTGATAACCGGTCAAGCTGGAAAAATTATAACCTAAAACCTCTTTGGCGCTAACCTGTTCCCATGGTGTGCTTTGATTTTTCATATATTTTCCGACTGTCAAATAATTGCCGGGAAACCAATAAGAATTCAAAACCAACGCCATTTGGTAAAGTTGATTTTCGTTAAACTCTTGAGAAGCGGCCAGTTCCAAAAGTCCCAACATCGCCATTCCGTGATTGCAGTCAGGAAAATGGGTGGAATTATCACAGCAGGGTCGGTAAATGTTTTTTGACACTTTCTCAACTAATGCCTGTTGTTCAGGAGTTAAACCAACAAATTGATGCTGGCTGTAATGAAGCATCGTATCTCCTTCGGCTAAGGTCCATCCAGCGGTTGAGGCGAAATTTTCCGCACCGCCATAGCGAGAATCAACCATCGGACCATTTTCCAAAACTGAATTTTCATTACCTAATCCCAAAGCCCACAAAAGATTTAAAATCAGACCAGTATTGTCATTATTAATAACAAGATTTCCATTATCTTCACCATAAAGTAATTTTTTCTCATTATTAGTTAAGCCACCTCTTCGACTATAAAGCTCTTCAAATTTTTTGCTGTCAATCACGCCGGAGTCAATCATCTTTTTGCCTAAATCTCCCCATTTTACCGGCAACTTAACACCATTTGCTTGTTTTTTTAGCCGGCTGATTTTGACCGACAGATTGCAAGCCGGTTTTATAAATTAAAGCGCCGGCTATCAAAAAACCGGAGATTAAAATTGAAGCGATAATTAAATAAGTGTCTTTTTTCATAAATCAGGGTGTTATGCTATAGCATAGCACTTGTTAGGCAGGGTGTTATGGCGCGACATTGACAGTAATGACCAATTCTAAATTGTTTTTTCCCGTATTTTCCAGATAAACAATTCTCTCGGTCTTTCCCAAACCAGCCGGACCATGAGCTACCGGGTCAAAACGAACCAAAATTTCCGCTTCTTCATTCGAGTTTAGCGCCGCAATATTTTTGGGAGTATAACCATGGCCAAGCATTCCAAAAGGTCCCCTTTTAATATTACTTTTCACAAAAGTTGCCTCTGTGCACATACAGGATGTGTAAATCTTGGTGATGGTCAAAAATTCTGTGCCAGTGTTTTTTATCTTAAAAATATGGGAAACTTTTCCGGCTGCCATTGAAATCGTGCCGAAATCAAAGACCCGTTCTTGCGCGGTTAAAATGCCGTTGGTCCGGGCCGCGTTGTTCGTTTCGTTTTTTTGGGAAACAGAATATATCCAGACCAAACCGGCGATAATAAGAAGAATTATTACAATTGTTAAAATAATCGCTTTCATTATTTGTTGGTCATTTTCTCTATTTTTAAAATCTCGTTAATCATTTTATTTTTCTGCTTTTCATTGGTGCCTTTCATGGCGCGCTTAAAACAGCTGTTTAGGTGGCGTTTTAATAATTTGCCATTGGCGGATTTCAAAAGCCCAACCACTGCTAAATTTTGCTGCAAAATATCAATGCAGTATTTTTTAGCTTCGGTCATTTTAATCACATTATCCAAATGGCTTTTCGCTTTTTTTAAAGCCGTAATAATTTTTTTGTCTTCTTTCATATTATTTAGAAATTAGGATTTAGGATTTAGAAATTCCTCCCGCTTTGCGGGAGGTCGTACCTCCCCCCTAGGTATATCACAATTTTAAGTCTTTAGTGAACTTTGTCAATGTGTCAATAACACAAAAAGGGGCTGCTGCCCCTTTTTCTCTAATCCAGCTTGTCCCCGATTACGGATAGAGTTTTAGAAGACCGGTAATATCAGGATTTTCAAGGGTTCTTTTAATTATCTCGCCATAATCAGAATAGCCGTACATCGTTACT
>Ga0210004_1001012_pt1 | contig 16975 bp, 12 predicted proteins | sample CryGey13umfilter_FD_185450 | JGI IMG/M metagenome (GOLD analysis project Ga0210004, IMG submission 185450) | Groundwater microbial communities from aquifer in Utah, USA - Crystal Geyser 4/8/14 3 um filter (SPAdes) (version 3) | ecosystem: Environmental > Aquatic > Deep subsurface > Groundwater...
GCCATCCGTACAAAGTCACGAACCGTTTCGGTGCGGTTAGTTGCCAGCACAAACGTATCCGGCTCATCCGCCTGCAGTATGCGCCACATCCCCTCCACATAATCCTTGGCAAAGCCCCAGTCACGCTTCGCATCCAGATTACCCAGCTCCAGCACATCGAGCTTACCTAACTTGATTTTGGCCACGGCATCCGTAATCTTGCGCGTCACAAACTCTAGTCCACGCAACGGCGACTCATGATTGAACAAAATACCGCTCGCCCCAAAAATGCCGTAACTCTCGCGATAGTTGATCGTCATCCAGTGTGCATAAAGCTTGGCTACCCCATACGGACTGCGCGGATAGAACGGCGTGTCTTCCATCTGCGGGATAGCCTGCACCTTGCCGAACATTTCAGATGTGCTGGCCTGGTAGTAACGAATCTTCGGATTGACGATACGAATCGCCTCAAGCAAATGCAACGGGCCCAATCCAGTGATTTCAGCAGTAGCCAGAGGTTGATCGAACGAAACAGCAACAAAACTTTGTGCCGCCAAATTGTAAACCTCGGTTGCCTCTGTGCTTTGCAACAAACGAATGCTGGATGACAAATCCGTAAGGTCGTATTCAACCAAATGCAGGCTCGGATTCTTATCAATACCCAACTCTTGTATCCGCCAGAAATTGACCGAGCTGGTGCGACGATAGGTACCGTAAACGGTATAGCCCTTTTCCAACAATAGTTGGGCCAAGTAAGCTCCGTCTTGACCAGTTATGCCTGTTATCACTGCTATGCTCATACGATGCCTTATGATTTGCAATAAATACTACATTGTTATTTTTGATTCTTCGTGTCAGTTACATTTAATGTCTGAGCAATAACATACTGAGGCCGATTACTTATACTTAGAAAAATTCGACCAACATATTCTCCTATTGCCCCGATTGCAAGCAACTGAATCCCACCCATAATTAGGACAATTACCATTAGCGAAGTCCAACCTGCTGGAACCTGATTATCCAACAGTTTTTGTACTATAAAAACAGCAGCCAAGAAAAAGCCTGCCGCAGAAAATGCTATCCCAAGGAAAGACGCTAAACGCAGGGGTGCAATTGAAAAATTAGTTGCCATTTTCAGCCACAACGACAACGACCTCTTTAAGCCGTAATTGCCTTCGCCCTCATAGCGAGCATGGTGCTCAACAAAAACAGAGGTAATTCTTGCAGTTACAGTCAGGATCAAACCATCAAGGTAGACATAAGGACCTTGATGCTTGACTAATTCATCCCGAACCCCGCCACTTATTGCTTTAAATGGAGAGAGATATAAGCCTTTGGGTTTCTTCAGCAAGAACTGCGCTACACGGTCATTAAATTTACTTCCTAATATTTTCCATATTGCGTGGCGCCTGTTTATAAATGACGCATAACAAACATCGTAACCCTCTAGCACTTTGGTATATAAAGCTGGAATGTCGTATGGTGAGTGCTGCAAATCATCATCCATCATCACAACCACTTTACCCTGCGCATAGCTAAGCCCCGCCATAATCGCATTATGTTGACCTGCATTTTTTCTTAATCCGACAACTTTTACAAAGTCGTTCTGCTCGGCCAATTTGCGGAGCACCGACCAGCTATCACCAGGCCCACAATCATCGACCAGAATAGCTTCAAACTGCTGCTCTTCAAGTTTAAGTTGAGCGATTGCTGCATCTTGTAGTTGTCGAACAAGCTCCGGCAGAATCAGCGCGCTGCCGTACACCGGAATCACAACAGACAATATTGGCTGCGTTATTTTCTTATCCATAATATTTTTCAATGACCTTTTCTACATAGTCTGCGCCAAATGCAATTCCCAATTTGTTGGCGACTTCCACCGCTCTTTCTACTTTAATATCGTAGCGATCACCCTGTTCAATCAATGAGTAGCGCGCCCGCTTGCTCATTAAGCTCTCAAAGGTTTTAACCAGCGCTAGTATGCTGATAGAGCTTGGACACGCTATATTTATTATCTGATTGATATACGCCGAGTGCGGCTCCCGAATCATATGTTCCGCAATGCTCACAATGTCATCCACATCAATAATATTTCTCCAGGCATGCTTCCATACCTGAAACTGGCTATCTGATATTATCTGCTCATGAATGTAGTTTGTAAGTGTGTACGGATTCGATGTGCGTCCTACAACCTGAGGTAAGCGGAAAATAATAAATTGTGGCGATTGAGCCACTATTTTTTCCATAAGGATTTTATGCTGCACATAAGGAGAGTTTTGGCGCTCATGATCCCCAATGCTGCATGTGCTGAAGTATACAAAGATGCCGGAAGATTGGGCTATTGATTGCTTCAGACACTCCGATTCTCGCGCAAACGCAGCGACACAGGTTTCACTGGAATTTGAAACACCGGAAGCAAAAATAGTCACCCCTTCTTCAGGAGTGAATCTTTTCGCGAACGCGGAAGCGATCAAACCTCGTCCCACTATCATTGGAGTATCACCTTCTTTTCTCGAAATACTGCATATTTGAGAACGAAAAATGAAAGCACGGCTATTGGGGGAATCATCAATGCTCCTGCCAAATAACTATCTATGCCGTTTGCAATCAATATACCCAGTAACCAAAGATTGACAAAATAAATACCCAGCCAGCTTGCCACGTATAGCAAAAACGGCCTGTTACTTCTGGAATTAAATACAAACCTGCCTTGCGTTTTGAAATTAATCATCAGCCCTGCAATAAATGCCACTGTTATAGCCAGCGAGTAACTGAAACCCAGGTAGATAAGCAACGCGTAAATACCATAATTCAGCATTGTGTTGAGGCCACCTACAAACAGGAACCTCACAAACTTGTTACGCAGAATATTTTTGTAGATCACGCTAGCCACTTAGTATTTCCTGACTTTGTTCAAATATTGGAAATAGGCCCATTTCTGAAAAGCGACCATCCATGCCCTCAAATACATTTCGACTCGTTCCAGAGCGTTTATTGAAATGCCATGCTTTAATGCGATTAATTTCATTTGCTCAAACGCCAGCCTGAAAAGACTTACAGAGGCATTTTCTCCATGTATCCTGTACGCAATCAATGGCTTCCGGATATATAAAATTTCACCGCATTTCGCGACCGCGATGGAGAATTCCAAGTCTGCGGCATAAGTAATTCTGTTGTCGTATTTCACACTCTTCATAGAATCGGAGCGAATCAACAAAGGAATACCAAATAGGTTCCGAGTAGACAGAACAGACTGTTTAGCTATCTCATCCGCATTTACAATTCCTGCACGATTGAATTGCCGATGGTTGATAAATTTCCCCATTTTGTCCACATATACTAAATCGCAATACACGGTAGAAAGTGAAGGAGAGCTTTCCATAATTGCAAGTGCCTGCTCCAGCGCACTCTCGTCGCACAGGAAATCATCATGATGCAGCATCATGAAATATTTTGTGTCCACCATTTCCAGGCACTTATTGAAGTGCGCAAACATATCAAATTGCCCCGTTTGCCGAACAACTTTTATGCGTGGATCGTCTTCATACTTTGACAGCAAAGCTGCCGTCGCATCGGTCGAACCGTTGTCGCTCACGATGATCTGAGATGCTTGCGTCGTTTGAGACAGCGCCGAGGAAACCGCCTTCTCGATATATGCTGCGCCATTGCGAACGGGGATGATTACTGAAATTAACGGGGCCATGTCCGTCTCGATTCTTACGTTTTTCCTGAAGATGCAGACAAAACCTTTTGCATACCTTCTGCCAGCGTTATTTTAGGTTGCCACTGCTCAAGATGCTGAAAGTTTTTCCATGTTGTCATTACCTCACGGAACCGATATGGTCGCGCCCCCCAGTTGACCCGCACCGTTTGTTTGGTCACGCTGGCATAAAGTTCAACCAACTCTCGCAAAGTCATAGGCTGTCCGGATGAAATAGCATAAATTTCATGCTGCTTCACTTGGCATGCCAGCAGTCGTTGCGCAGCAATGAGGTAGGCTTCGATCACATCGTCAATATGAACAAGGTCGATTAATTGTTCACCCGCAGACATATCCAGCGCCTCACCACTCGCAGCGGTTTTGCTTAACAAGTGAAATAACTTGGGTCGTGGATCATCTGGGCCGTAGGTGTCAAATAGTTTTAGCGTGATCGCCCTGAGCCCACAAGCCTGAACGTAATATTCTAATATGGCTTCAAATGCCTGCTTGGTCGCCGCATACAAACAGACCGGATTATAGTTTTCATTATTGTAATGTTGCCATGAGGTGCCGGTATTAATGAGACAGCTTATCTCGCTGACTCTCATCGCCTCCAACAGTTGATTGCCGAACAACACATTGCTTTGAATCAAGGTCGTCACGTCTTTGGTTGCGTGCTGCGATAGAAACAATGAAGCCAGATGAAACACCACATCTGGTTTAGCTTCAGTTACGCAGTCAACCATGGATTGGGTACTTCCATCGTGAATGTGATGTATTACTCGAGAAAATTCAGCGGTCTCCGGCAACCGTGTTCCTGCACGGCATAGAACATGGACTTGCCAGCCATCGCGCACCAAACGACGCGCAAGGTGGCTTCCGACAAAACCCGAAGCGCCCGTTACCAGCGCTACACGTTGTTTGCCTATTTGGCCACGTTCACTCATCCCGAAACGGGCTTACAAATTCATCAAGAGACGGGAACCCTTGGTCGCGCGCAGAGAGGGTCGGTTGTTTCGTGGGCCAAGCGATTCCTGCTGAATCCCACAGCAGACCCGCATCATGTTCTGGTGAGTAGATCGTACTGACTTTGTACACCATGATGGCTTGCTCACTCATAGCACAGAAACCATGCGCCATGCCCTTGGGTATGTAAATGCTGTTCGCTTTTGTTGCGCTCAATTCAAACAAGGCATGTTCGCCATACGTAGGGGATCCGACTCTCAGATCCACTACGGCATCGAGTACTTCACCCTGCACGCAGTACACCATCTTGACGTGGTCCATAGGAGGCAACTGAAAGTGCATGCCTCGTATCACGTTCTTGTGGGAGATCGAGTAATATTCTTCCGCAAAGTTGGTTACCAGCCCCTTCTCGGCGAACATTCGCTCATGGAAGACTTTCACAAACTTACCGCGCGCATCCTCAAACGCTTTGGGTTGCAATTCAAAGCACCCGGGCAGTTTGCTGGGTTTGAGTTCAAACACTTAGAAGTTCACCCCGAAGAACGCCTCTATCTTCTCAACCACGAAACCCAACATCTCTTCACTTAGCCCAGGATACACGCCGATCCACAGGGTGTTGTTCATGATGTTGTCGGTGTTGGTCAGCTCACCGCTGATGCGATAAGTGCGTCCTTCGAAATACGGCTGTCGCGTCAGGTTGCCGGCGAACAGCAAACGTGTACCAATCTTGTATTGATCCAGATATTTCAACAGCTCGACGCGATCCACACCCCCCGCTGCCTTGATGGTGAGGGGGAAGCCGAACCAGGAAGGCTCGCTTCCGGCAGTTGCTTCCGGCAGGATCAGGAACTCTTCACACGATCTCAGTCGTTCTTTGAGGAAATCGAAGTTGTGTTTACGCGCTTCGATGAAGCCCGGCAGCCTATCCATCTGTGCCAAAGCACAGGCCGCCTGCATGTCGGTAATCTTGAGGTTATAGCCCAAGTGCGAGTAGGTGTACTTATGGTCATAGCCAAAGGGCAACGAACCTTGTTGCTGGCCGAAGCGTTTGCCGCAGGTGTTGTCGCAGCCCGGGCCGCAGTAGCAATCACGACCCCAATCGCGGAATGATTCGATGATGGTGCGCAGGTCGCGGTCTTTGGTGAAGATCATTCCGCCTTCGCCCATGGTAATGTGGTGCGCTGGGTAGAAGCTGCAGGTGGCGATGTGACCGAAGGTGCCGACGTGCTGGCCTTTATAGCGCGAACCCAGTGCATCGCAGCAATCTTCAATGACCCAGAGGTCGTGTTTCTTGGCCAGGGCCATGACGGCATCCAGATCAAAGGGGTTGCCCAAGGTATGCGCGATCATGATGGCTTTGGTCTTGGGACTGATCGCCGCCTCAATCTTGCTCGGATCGATGTTGTACGTGGTGGGATCGACATCCACGAACACGGGCACCATGCCGTTCTGCAACATGGGGTTCACGGTAGTGGGGAAGCCCGCCGCAACAGTGATGATTTCATCGCTCGGTTTTAATGCTCGTGCGCCCAGCTTGTGCGAGGTTAGCGCGGTGAAGGCCACCAAGTTGGCTGATGAGCCCGAGGTCGTCGTCAGTGCATACGGCACACCAACGAATTCGGCAAAGCGTTTCTCGAATGCTTCGTTGAAACGGCCGGCTGTGAGCCATCCATCCAGGGATGCCTCGACCATGTTCTTGAGTTCGGCAGCACCGATGATTTTTCCCGAAGGAGGAATGACGCTGGCACCTGCTGTAAAGGGTTTATCTGCATATTGCAGCGAGCTGTATTGTTCGACCAGACCCAGTATCTGTTGCTTGATGGCTTCTTTGCTCATGATGGTTTTTTCTCGAATAGTTCTAAATATTTTGTTTAGCTTACGTTCATATAGCGCTGGATCTGATCCAGCGTAAACGCCTTGATCGCTTTGCCGTCCCGATAGGCATGCTGCCAATCAACGATTGCATCCAATGCCTCATCCAGATGCCATCTGGGATGCCAGTCCAGTCGTGACTTTGCTTTGGAACAATCCAGCTTGAGGTAGTGCGCTTCATGCGGATGTTCGCCGCCATCCAGCACCCAACTCGCCTCTTCGCCCCATGACTGGGTCAGCTTTTCCACGATCCATTGCACCGGCTTGGCATCCTCGTCGTTCGGCCCGAAGTTCCAGCCTTCTGCAAAGGCCGTGCCTTGTTCATGCAGCTTTTGCGCGAGGATTAGATAACCGGACAGTGGCTCTAGCACGTGCTGCCACGGGCGAATGGCATGCGGATTGCGGATGTTGACCGGCTTGCCTTGGGTAATAGCGCGCATGATGTCGGGGATGAGTCTGTCGTCCGCCCAGTCGCCTCCGCCGATGACATTGCCCGCTCTCCCAGAGGCGATGGCCACGCCATGCTCTTTGTACTTGCTGGGGTGGAAGTAGGAGTTGCGGTAGGCGGCGGTCACCAGTTCCGCACAGCCCTTGCTGCTGGAGTAGGGATCGTATCCGCCCATGGCTTCGTTCTCACGATAGCCCCACGCCCACTCGCGATTCTCGTAACACTTGTCGGTGGTGACGTTGACCACAGCTTTTAGGCTCTTTGTACTTCGCACGGCTTCGAGCAGATTCACCGTTCCCATCACATTGGTGGAGTAAGTCTCGACCGGTTCAATATATGAATAGCGCACCAGCGGTTGAGCGGCCATGTGAATCACTATCTCGGGCTGGTGTTCGGTGATTACTTTGCGCAGATGCTCCAGATTGCGGATGTCCCCAATGATGCTGGTCATGCCCGCGCCTACTTCGGCGACTTCGTACAAACTAGGATTCGTGGGTGGCGCAAGGGCATAACCCACCACTTGTGAACCCATGGATTGCAGCCACAGTGATAGCCAGCTTCCTTTGAATCCGGTGTGCCCGGTCAGCAGTACGCGCTTGCCTTGCCAGAATGCTGGATTCACTTCCACACCTTCCACGGCGCCTTGCCGGTTTGCCACAGCTCTTCCAGGTTCAACTTGTCGCGCAGGGTATCCATCGGCTGCCAGAATCCATTATGGTGATAGGCGGCCAATTGACCTTCTTCTGCCAAACGTTCCAATGGATCACGCTCCCAGATGGTCTTGTCTTCGGCGATGTAGTCGATGACCTTGGGCGACAACACGAAGAATCCGCCGTTGATCATGGCGCCGTCACCTTTGGGTTTTTCGCGGAAGCTGTTGACCTTGTCGCCCTCCATGTCGAGTGCGCCAAAGCGCCCGGGAGGGACGGCAGCAGTGAGCGTGGCCTTGACTTTTTGTGCCTTGTGGAAAGCGATCAGCTCGGTGATGTTGACATCAGCCACCCCATCGCCATAAGTAAAACAGAAGGCTTCTTCGTCTTTGACGTACTCTTTGACGCGCTTCAATCGGCCACCGGTCATGGTGTCTTCACCGGTATCTACTAGGGTGACCTTCCATGGCTCTGCATAACGCTGATGCACTTGCATCTTGTTGTGCTCCATGTCAAAGGTAACATCGGACATGTGCAGGAAGTAATTGGCAAAGTATTCTTTGATGACGTAGCCCTTGTAGCCGCAGCACACCACAAAGTCATTGATGCCGTGAGCCGAATAACCTTTCATGATGTGCCACAGAATCGGCTTGCCACCTATTTCCACCATTGGCTTTGGTCGAGTGGAGGTTTCTTCACTAATTCGTGTCCCTAAACCACCCGCAAGGATTACTGCTTTCATTATTACCCCGTCGCGCTCATTGATATACTAATTGTTTGGAATTGTCACCGCCTCAGACCCCATTCGTCTATTGGCCGCATTTGCCATTCTTGCCTGCCCACACCCCTTTTGCATAATACAACCGGGCCAAAGGTACTTGGTTCTTAACCTTGCCTTCCCTAAACTGGAAACTAAAGCTCTCAGGGGCAAGCGTGTTAAATAAATAATCCACACTTACCGTATCAGTTTCATCAACTGTGAATTGTACCTTTTGCTGGCCGACCCTAATTTCCAGAATTTCGGCAGCCAAATTTTCGCCAGAAAAACAGAACTGGTACGCACCTTCCCTTGGTATTTTGGCAGTAAATGTGATGATATCATCATTTACATTGGCGTTAGAAAAACACGCCCTCCCCGCGTCTAGCGCATCTTTGCAATCTCTTTTCCAAATTTTATAGCCATCTTTGTCTTTGTATATATTCGTAGCATCATACAAACTTGCTAGATTTTCATCCCCAGATTCTGGCCACTGAATAATGTAGTCAATGCCGTATATTCCTAAGACATCAAGCGCGCCAACTGGATCGACTTTCTTCGTACCAACATTAAAGTCGGCACAAAATTTATCGCCATAGTGGACATCAATATGTTGATATTTATCAAATATCGCGCAGTATACTAAAACGCGGCTTTTATATGATGCCTTGTCGACGATGTATCTGTAATCTGGAATGAAGGCTCGAAGATCACCAGTGCCCAACATGATTGCGTTGTGGAATACTCGCCGCGGATACATATCCTCCGGCGGAAGCAACACCCTCGATTTATTCGGAATTTCTGAGATGGCGTGAAGAAACTCCGACTCTCTTTGGGTCGCATAATTTATGTTGTAGTACTTTGCGTTGTATCCCAACGCCGTCACTTTATCTGGGTGCCCCGTCTGAATCATTACGTCCCCATACGCCGAAATGCACAACATTCCAGTCAACCCCAATCCAAGTAATAGAACCAAGGATGCAGAAACTATCTTTTCTTTCCCCGGCCGCCAAACTCCTTCAAGCGGTATCCGCCAAAAATCATACCGATCTAATTTCATGATTGCTAAAGGCGCAAGAAAGAACAGTCCAAAACATAGATTAATCACGAACCGATATTGGTGATTGTAAAACCCGAATAGTTGGCCAAACGAAAATATCAGTGTGACGCCCACAATTGTCATGCCTAACTTTTCCGGTTCACTTCTCCGCCCCATGAGCACCAGAATAAATAAACACCAAAATAGCCCAAAATAGCCAAGCACCAGTTTGTAGTCCAAGCTGGAATCTACGTGTATCGAGAAGCCGCCATTTAGCGACAGACTATCGATCAGGCTCAAGATAAATTGACTTGATACGACTAGCGCAGATAAGCCCATGACCGATATCTGGAGCAGATCCTTTTTGCATCGAATAGAAAGCAACAAGGCACCCATCCACATAGTGGCGAGCTGCACCAAACCGAACTCTCTAGAAAAGTATGCAACCGCTCCGAATATTGCAACAAATAACCCTTGCCTCGCCCATCGCAACGGCATTCCTTCTTTGCAACTACTCACCATGAACCATACGGACACGATTGACATCACGTTTATGAACGTCAGGGTGTGCACCTGGATTAGCACACCTAGCCCAAGCCCAGTTAGCACATATAGAGTGAGTGCGGATCTTTTACGCGCAAGGTATGCACTTGCGATCACTGGCAGAAATAACACCCAACCTGCACTTTGGCCTACGCCCAATTGCAAGGCGATACTGGGCAAATGCATCCTGTTTTTAAATTCGTATAGATTTGCATCTATAACTTTGTATAAGCTATCGGAGAACGCTAAGTCAGATATGTACAACAGCAGCAAGGCAGAAAACAGAGACGCCAACTTACTTCGAGTAATCACGTAGATTGAAACAAAGTTTCCTATCAAGAATAGGGCCGCAAGCAATTTTGGATAGAAATAGCTCTGGGTCACATAGGGCGGCTCCCCCCTAATATTTGCGATGTACCCTAGAACAGAATCACCTAAAAAGTTGTATACAATTGGGAACTCCCGCGAAAAACCATCCACGGGCCTCAACTGATCATCTCGTGTCCGCGCCTGACTCGTCCCTTCTTGATGCGTTTGCCAGTAATATTGGCCTTTTTTTCTTTCCGTATCTAGGTTATGGGTGCTTGCCAACAGCGCAAACAATAGAGCACTGATGATCAACAACCAATAATAAAATTCTGTTTTACGCTCTTGACTGCTGATCATCGACATTTGAGGTTCTTGTAAGATTCACAAATTATTATTTTGGAAGTGCTTCAAAACGCAGCTTGGCCAAGCCTATACCTAGCTTTCTACCATCAGAGCTCAAACTGAGCTCTTGCGGAGAGGTTGGATAAGGTAGGACGAATTCAACACTACTTACCTTTTCTCCTCCAAGATCAACTAATCTTTTATATTCCGTTTCCCCCGCGAGCATTTTGAATGCAAACTCTTTGGAGCCTATACGCACTTTTAAATAACTGTCTGTGTTTGGGCCAAACGGATGACCATAGAACACCAAGTTAAAGCGATCCGGCAATGGTTCATTTAAGTCAATAACCATTGAAGACGCCAAGTTTGCATCTGTCCAACGTCCCCACGGCTCTTGTCCCGATAGCCCGCGAACATCTCTTACGAAAGTCGGGAAATCAGGGCGGGAAAATTCAATGCCTTCTGCCAACGTTGCTTCGTAACGAAGACCCAATCGATCAACCCAATATCCGGCTTTGAGCATAATCTCTCTGGCACCAAGTCCCTCAGGGAAGGCATCCGCATCTTGATCCAATTTAAAGAAAACAACAGTACCATTTGGGTGAATCAGGCTTGGTGGTGATTGTAATATTTCTGTTAATCTGCCAATCACACTCCGCCCATTATCTTCATATCCGCGCCGATCTATATAGATACCCGAAAAGCCCAATTTATTTATTATCTCCAGCTGCCTCTCAAGCGACTCACTTGCAAGACTCCGATAAAACAGATCACCCTCTCGGCCCTTCATCCCGGCATAGCTCCAGCGCAGCGACCTTGAATGTAAGAATCCTGCAGCCAACCCGTATGTTTCCAACCGATTGAGCGGTGCAACTTCAGGAAAGGCCATATACGGAAGTTGATATACCGCAGCACCCTGAGGCAGCAAAGTTTCGATTGACTGAACAAATTCTTTGTCTTGAGAAAATGTCAGATGTGCGTTGTCGTTACAACTATCACATGTCGGAAATGTTTGATCATACAAACCAACCACCAGCAAGCCACCTGCAAGTAATGCTGCCATTAGTGGCAACCTATGGCTGGCAAACCTACCCTTCAGATACAACTGCAGCAGGGTGAATACGCCAAATAACGCTCCGAACCCTATGAATACACTAATCCTGTTCCACCCACGGATGGATGATGATATTGAATACGAAAATACCGACCCAAGCCCCCCTATCGTTCCAAACAGGAACAAAGCAAAAACGATTAACGCAATAATCATCAATTTGCCATCCGCCCCCCTACCAGACATTCCTAAAAAAGCTATTGCAAAAAGTGCCATTAGCCCAGCTGCACCAATAGTCCCCAAGCTTGATGTTGCGTTCTCATTTATCAAAGGCGCTGTTGCATTATATTTGGCCGAGAACTTCTCAAATGCTTCGATACGATGCCCGTGGTGGGGTGTTATCAACTGCATCATTTTTAAACCATACATCTCCCCCTCACCAGGACTTCTTTGTGCCACTTCACTGTTTGGGCCTGCTACGTATTTGTGAATTAAGTTTGGCGCAACGTTCACTAACACGCCCAATATGATGACCCCTGCAGCAGCAACGGAAAGTTTTATTGAATTAAAATTCGCATGCGCAAAATAGCCAGAAAGGCCTGCGACTGAAATGACAATCAGTCCAAATAGCGCGTAGTAAACCCCAAATGAACTTATTGCTAGCAAGAGAAAATAGGGTGAACCATTCTCAAGCCTGCCGGGCTTTCCAGTGCTCCCTACTGTGTCTGGTTTGAATGCTTGAAGGGCAATGTAATAAAACAAAGGGACTGAGAAGTACCATGTGTAATACAAATGGTCGAGTCGTTGAAAATGAAACGGTAAAAATGCAAAGAGCATTGCCGCCGCAAATGCATAAGACCTTTCGAGGCTGACCGCTCGAAAAACACAATACGCGACAACGAAAGTAATCGAAAATCCGAGCAAAAAATATAGATTAAGTGCCGCCCCATATTGACCAGTTAGTGACCCTAGAAATTTTAATATCAGATGGCTTCCTGAATCCGATCCTGGGAAATCAAGGAAATTTGAACCAAAAGGGTAACCACTTCTCGGATTCTCAAAAATCCAGCTCTCCATAGCGCGCTGTATCATCCATCCAGTACTTAAACCATCACCGCTATATGTATATGGATATTCGAGATTCGGAAGCAGACCTGTCGGCCATCCACTCATTAGTATGCTAGCCACGACAAATGAGAGAGCCGCCCCCAGCAGCCACCATCGCCAATCAGCTTTGAACACCTCCCTTAAGGGGGCAAGAGTGAAACATTGCTTGGCTCGCATTTTTTAAATTCCCATTTTCATTATCAACTGCTCTGCGCTTTGCGCCCAAGACAGAATGGGTATGTTTCTTGACTGAGGTGCGCCTTTATTTATTTGCATATCCATCCATCCGGCAATTGCATCTTTTAACTTCACAGGGTCGTTGCCCTCAAAGTACCACGCAAATTCGCCTGCAACCTCGCGGAACACGGGAATATCCCGTGCAATGATCGGCAGCTTGTGTTGGGCGGCTTCGATGAGTGGCAGGCCGAAGCCTTCTCCATAGGAAGCGGCGATCAGGCAGGTGCTGGCGGCGTAGACTTTTTCCAGGTATTCGTCGCTGATGCCTTCGAGCCAGAAAAGGCGTTTGTTCAGCTCGGGGTGGGTTCGCAGTCGGTCGATGGTTGTGGGGATGTCGCGGCGCATGTCATCCGGCAGACCTCGCCACCCTTTACTGCCGACGATGACCAAGTTGACATCGACGCCTTCGCGCCAGAGTTGACTGAAAGCTTCGATGGTTTGGAGGTAACCCTTGCGCGGCTCTATGGTGCCGACCATCAGGAAGCCGGGGCGAGCTCGAAGCTGGCCCAACATCCATTCGGCGTTGTCGGGCAGACCCACGCTAGGTGCGGAATTGGCGACATCGGCGCCAAGGTGAAACCAGCCGACCCGGAAAGGACGCCGATCTTGCCAAGCGAAGCCGGCCGCCTCCTGCCAGGCAACAAGATCATCGGCAACGGCCTTTGAGATGCAGATCGCACCATCGAACTTTGCTACCGTCTGCAACCACCGTGCGTGTATCTGGTCAGTTCCCGGCGGGAATACTTCTGGCATGCGCACAGGTAGCAGATCGAAAACCACGGAATACACCGTGACGCCGCGGTTACGGCAATCCGCAAACAACCCAGCCCGCTCTGCCTGAACCAGCATGTCGCCCGATATGTCCAGCCCGAGCAGCACATCTCCACATTCGGGTTCGACACGCTCGTCGACGAAGGCCTCCGGCGGACAGCCCAACAGCCCGTGCGTGTAGTGGCGTGCGCTGCGATAGTGCCATGCCCCGCCGGTGTCGTTGAGATACACAGGTTCGATTCGGTAACCTGCGGGCGGGGCTTCCAGCAGCGCCAGCAGCAGCGCACGCGCGACACGCTCGATGCCGGTCTTGAGGTCGTTGCGGCAGGTGGCTGTTATATCCAGAAACAGGCGCTTGGCTGGGCTGAGTAATGGCAGGGTAGCGGAGATGGTCTTGGCGAGATTACGAAGATCAGCGTCGCCGGGAACAAACTGACTCTGTGCCGCGATGGTACGTATCAAGGACGGCGTTGCAGTCTCGGCGCGGCGATGAAAATGCTCGATCGCTTCCGCATAACGCTGGGCGCACACGGCAGGCGCGTGCCGGCTCAGGATGATTTCGCGTGCGCGTTCGCCCAAGGCGCGGCGTCTTTCAGGCTCGCGCCACATTGTTTCCATGGCTTCGATAAGCGCGTCATCCTCGAATTCGTCGGACAGCATCCAGACAGCTTCGGGGTCCAGTTCCGCCATCGAGCCATTGGCATCAATAATGAGCGGCAGCGCATGGTTCATGCAATCCAATACAGTTCCCGATGTCTCGCCTCGCGATTGGGTGCGGAGCTGTACCGCCATATCGGCTGCCATTAGGTACAGCCGGAACGCTTCAGGCGTTGCGAAGCCGGTGATGCGGATACGAGTGCCAAGGCCGCTGGCGCGTATCGTTTGCAAAATGGTTGAACCGTAGTCGCCGCCGTGGTTCTCGCCAACGAATACCAATTTGCATCGTTTATCGCTGGCCAGAGCACTATCTAGCCAGGCGTCGAGCAAACGATGGTTGCGCTTGGTCGAATCCAGAAATCCAAAGCTGCAAACGACAAAATCATCCTCATCCAAGCCGAGTTGTTTTCGGGCGGCATCCTTGTCAGTGGGTCCCGCTGGTGATCGAAGGAGAGGGATCACTTCCCAATTGTCTGCAAAACCTTCTCCGTACCATTGCTGCGCCAGGCTTCGCGAATATTCGGAATGCACAATCAAGCCCTGGGCGTACTGGAGAACCTGCAAATTGACCGGATATTTGCGCTTTGCCGCATCGGCATCGAGATAACGTTCGCGCACAGCGCCATAGCCGTGAGAAGCATAAAGCGCATCGGTCCAGGCGTGTTCTGCTCCAGCATGCAGCTCCAGCCAAGCCATCAGCCCGCTCATGTAGAAATCGTGCAGCACCACCGTTCCGGGGACTTCTCGCAACAAGGGCAACATGTGCTGGTGGAAGGTGGAGTTGCCAACCTGGTAAAGCACCCGGTCGATCTCGTTGGCGTGCGCACGCAACCATGACACGTCCCGCACCGTGCCATAGAGATTGACCCAAGGGTCATCGACCCGATCCTGCGCCACCACGACTTCGATTTCGTAATGCGCCGCCAACGCCGGCAGCAGTTCGGCGCTGTAATCGGCGATGCCGGTGCGTTCTGGCGGCAAGGGGGAAACGAAGGCCAGTCTTGGTTTGCGCCCGGTTGGCTGGCGGACTGACTTTTGTTGCGGTTGCGATTTCAGCAAAGACTCCCACGCCGCAATCGCCCGTTTGGCCGATTCGTCCCAGGAAAACCGCTGCGCCTGCTGCAAGCCGTGCTCGCGCAGTTTGGCGCGGAAGGCGTCGTTTTCCAGCGCCTGGGCCATTTTGGCGGCGATGGCGGCAACGTCGAGCGGGTCGAACAGAGCGGCTTCCAAGCCGATGACTTCCGGCAGGCTGGTGGTGTTGGCACCGACGACCGGCGCACCGCAGGCCATAGCTTCTAGCGCCGGTAGACCGAAACCTTCGTGCCAGGAGGGGAAAACGAATAGCTCGCATAGATTGTAGAGCTGGATAAGTTCGTCATCGCTGACGTAGCCGGTGAAACACAATTCGCCGGGCTTTAGACCGGCCGCCTTGGCCGATTGCTGAAAGCCAACCAACTCCACCTCGCCCATCTTGCCCGCCAACACCATTTGGTAGCCCGCCCGCAACTCAGCTGGCAGCGCGGCATAAGCCTGTATCAAGCGCGGCAAGTTTTTGCGTTGATCCGCACCGCCGGTGTAGAGGATGAAGGGGCGTGTGAGGCCCATTTTTTGGCGCACCTGGGTGACGGTGGCCTCGGGGATCACGCGCGGTTGAAAGTGTGGCTCGATGGCAGTCGATACGTTGATGATGCGGCCTTCGGGATTGCCCAGATGCGCGATACCTTCCTGACAGGTGAATTCTGAAATCGCCAAAAGGCAGTCGGCACGCTTCAGGAAATCCAGCTTGTGCCGGTAATATGCGGCATAGGTCGGGCTGGGAGTTAAATATTGATCTGGGCTTAGCAGCGGGATGAGGTCATAGAGGGAAACACTCACGGGTGTGCGCGTATCGAAGCGACCGATGCTGGTAATGGCATCGTCGACATAGCCTTCGAACAGGCTGCAAACATGGATCACATCAGGCTGCAGGCTGGCGAGGAAGGCTTCCCGCAACAGTTCGGCCACTTCGCGTCGAGTTTGATTGCCGGGGTGCACTTCCGCCAGTGGGCACGGTGCGTACCAGACGCGGATGTTCTCCTGCGGCAGCAAACCCTCGAATGCGTGACGAATGGGTTCGATGGTGTCCGGGAAAAGTCCGCTCAGGGCAAGGTATATCTCATGCTCGCCCCGATTGCGCGCAATGGCCTGGACAAAGGATAGCGTGTAGCGACCAATTCCTCTGAATCGGCTCTCCGTTTGCGCACCTTGCATGTCAATGACGATGCGCATCAACGATTCTCCCTCTTGCGGCGCGCTATTGCTGCTTTGAGATCGCCATAAATCATGCGTGCACGCGGTGTGAGCTCTGAAACATCTATAGGTACATCGCGCAGCGGTTGCATTTGCATTGCCCCGCCATAGATTACGCGTTTAAGACGAGCCTTTAAGCTGGGGAAAAGATTCAGCATATTTATAGCTGCTTGTCTAAAGGGGGGGTGACGCGCGGCATAGCCAGCAACCTTCCTGATCAATGCCTTCAAATGACCTTTCAATGACTTCGCCGTTATG
>Ga0210004_1001022_pt1 | contig 16871 bp, 16 predicted proteins | sample CryGey13umfilter_FD_185450 | JGI IMG/M metagenome (GOLD analysis project Ga0210004, IMG submission 185450) | Groundwater microbial communities from aquifer in Utah, USA - Crystal Geyser 4/8/14 3 um filter (SPAdes) (version 3) | ecosystem: Environmental > Aquatic > Deep subsurface > Groundwater...
TATCTCTGATTCCTTGAATCTTTTTTTCTTGAACCAATTTCGCCAACTGCTCAATCAAACTCGATTTTTGAACCTGAAAGGGAATTTCGGAAATTACAATCTGGGTTTTACCGAGCACATAATCCTTTATGTGCTTCGGTTTACCAGTTTTAGTTTCTAAAATTTCAGCTTTTCCCCGAGTTAAAATTGGACCTTTGCCCTGGGAATAGGCCTCAATGATTTCTTTTTTGCCATAAATTTCTCCGCCGGTTGGAAAATCCGGTCCTTTAATAAATTGAAAAAGGTCTTCAGTATCAGCTTTGGGATTATTAAGTAAATAGATGGAAGCATCAATAACCTCTGAAAGATTATGAGGAGGAATGTTGGTTGCCATTCCCACGGCAATACCCAAAGAACCATTCAATAAAAGTTGGGGAAGAGGAGAGGGCAAAACCACTGGTTCTTTTCTGGTGCCATCATAATTATCAGTAAAATCAACCGTATTTTTCTCGATATCTCTCAGCATTTCCTCGCCGATTCGGGATAACTTGCATTCCGTATATCTTTGGGCGGCCGGCGGGTCCGAGTCGATACTGCCAAAATTTCCTTGCCCTTGGATTAAAGGATATCTCAGAGAAAAATCTTGAGCCATTCGAGCCAAAGAATCGTAAACCGCCACATCTCCGTGGGGGTGATAGCGCCCAAGGCAGGACCCAACAACCGTTGCCGACTTCCTAAATTTGGCATCGTGCCTTAAACCATCTTCCAACATTGTATACAAAATCCTTCGGTGAACCGGTTTTAACCCATCCCTGACATCGGGCAGAGCCCGAGAGATAATTACTGACATCGCATAGTCAATATAGCTTTCTTTCATTTCTTCGGTGATTTCTCTGGGCTTAATATAACCAGCCTCTTTTTTTATCATATTATCATATTAACATTTTAGCATTTCAGCGAGACATTAATTGTTAAAATGTTAGGATGTTAGAATGCTAAAATGTTTTTAGGATTTTAAAATAATAATTTTCATTCCTTCGGTTGGCAAATTTCTTTGAGAAACCGAAAGTTTTTTTGAGACCTCCGGAGCTTTTACCCCCATCATTTTTAAGAATTTATCCAATCCTTCTAATTTGATTTTTAGTTTGGGAATGTGATAATGCATTGGTATGACAATTTTTGGCTCGACCTGGGAAATGATTTTTGCTGCTTCCTTAGCTGAAATTGTATAAATTCCACCGACCGGAATCATTAAAATGTCAATTGCGCCGATTTTTTCTAACTGTTCATCGGTTAATTCTTTTTGACCCAAATCACCCAAATGGCAAATTTTAATGCCTTCCGATTCAAGGGTATAAATCGTGTTTTCACCCCTTTCTTTTCCTTGGACATTATCATGGAAAGAGGAAATTCCCTGGATAAAAATGCCTTTTATTTCATATTCTCCGGGTCCTTCAATAATAAAAGGGTTACCAGAAACCGCCTTAATATTGTTATGGTTATAATGGGAATGGCTGATCAACAGAATATCTGCCTCGAGGGTTGGAGGCTTCAAACCAATTTGCTCATCGTAGGGATCGATAGCAATTTTAACAACACTTTCTTTCCCTCTCTGGATTAGAATTTGAAAAAATGATTGCCCTTTCCAAATAACCTGCATACCCCGTTAGAAACCAGAGGGCAAAAAATAATTTAAGTTTAAATTATTTTTTGCGAATATCTAATTTAACTTATGTATTATCGATTGACCTTTTTATTTAATGATATTATACCCCGTGGCAAGTTTCTAACGGGGCATATTTTTTAATTATATCAAAAAATCTTTTAAATTTCAAATTTCACTCCCGCCCCGTAGTGAAATTTTTCTACTACGGGGCTTGCCAAAAGTTGAAAAATCATTTATATATAAAGATGTGGAAACAAAATTTGAAATTTCAAATGATTTGGCAAAACCGCCAAAAATTGGAGAAATTATTGAGGGGAAAATCATCGGCTTTGGAAGATCGGCTGTTTATTTAGATTTAGGGTTTCTGGGAACCGGAATCATTTACGGTAGGGAATTCTTTGAGGGTAAAGAAATTCTCAAAAAATTGAAAATCGGAGATAAAATATTAACCAAAATCATCGATTTGGAAAATGAAGAAGGGTACATCGAATTGTCGATTGCCCAGGCAGGCAAAGATCTTGCCTGGCAGCAATTGGCCCAAAAGAAAGACGAAGGCGAAATTTTAAAAGTAAAGATTTTAGATGCCAATAAGGGAGGATTGTTGGCTGAAGTTTCAGGGATTTCGGCTTTTTTGCCAGTTTCTCAATTATCTTCCGAACATTATCCTCGGATAGAAGGCGGTGATCAAGAAAAAATTTCAAAAGAACTCAAAAAATTTGTTGGCCAGGAATTAGAAGTGAAAATTTTTGACCTTTCGCCGAGAGAAGAAAAATTAATCTTGTCTGAAAGAGCCAAAGAAACCGATAAAATAAAGGAAATCTTAAAAAGTTATAAAGTTGGAGATGTGGTTGAAGGAGAAATTACGGCCATTTTGGGTTTTGGGGCCTTCTTAAAATTTCCTTTGCCCTCCGAGAGCTTCGCTCTCGAAGGTCTCATTCACATTTCCGAACTCGATTGGAAATTGATTGAAGATCCGATGGAAGTAGTGAGGGTGGGGGAAAAGGTAAAGGCAAAAATTATTAAAATCGCCGATGATAAAGTTTTCTTATCTCTCAAAGCCCTGAAACCAAATCCTTGGGAAATTTTTGCCAAAGAACATCGAAAAGGAGAAATAATCTCAGGGGAAGTTGTTAAACTGAATCCCTTTGGCGCTTTTGTAAAAATTGAGGAAAAAATCCAAGGGCTATGTCATATATCTGAATTTGGTTCTCTGGAAAAAATGGAAGAAACTTTGGAGATCGGTAAAAAATATGATTTCGAGATTTTAGAAATTCAACCCAGGGAACATCGTTTAACCTTAAAATTAAAGCCGGGGTAAATTTTATGAACTCTTTCATTAAAAATTTTCTTTTTGCCCTTTTGATTCTCTTTTTTCTGTCTACTGTTTTTGCTCTTTTTTCTCAATCCACCGAGAGAGAGAAAAAAATTCCTTTAAATCAGGTGATCCAAGATATTGAAGAAGAAAAAATTGATAGGATTTTAATTTCCGACAATGATTTAGAAATATTTTACAAAGATGGAAAAAAAGCCCTTTCCAAAAAAGAACCGGAAATTTCCCTCTCTCAGATTTTTATCAGTTACGGAATTAAAGAAGAGAAATTAAGAAAAGTGGCAATTGAAGAAAAAGAAAAAACCGATATTTGGGGCTGGCTGGGACCGATACTTTATATTTTGCCGACCATATTTTTGTTCTTCTTCTTTTGGCTAATTTTTCGTCAGGCCAAAACCGGAGCCGGTCAGGTTTTTGATTTTACCAGAGCCAGAGCCAGAATTTTTGGTGTCGGAGGTCAGCTAAAAGAAAAAATTACTTTTAAGGATGTCGCCGGTTTAAAAGAAGCCAAACAGGAATTAATGGAAGTAGTTGATTTTTTGAAAAATCCAAAAAAATACTTGCAAATGGGAGCCAAAATTCCCCGGGGAGTAATCTTAATCGGAGCGCCAGGAACCGGAAAAACGATGCTGGCAAAAGCTGTTTCAAATGAAGCAAATGTTCCTTTCTTCTCAATCTCCGGCTCAGAATTCATCGAGTTATTCGTTGGCGTTGGCGCAAGTCGCATAAGGAATCTCTTTGACCAGGCAAGAAAAGTTGGAAGGGCGATCATTTTTATTGATGAAATCGATAGTATTGGAAAAATCAGGGGAGTAGGAGTAACCGGTGGTCATGAAGAAAGGGAACAAACTTTGAATCAATTATTGGCAGAGATGGATGGGATTGGGACCGAAGAAAATATCGTTGTGGTTGCTGCCACAAATCAGCCTGAATATCTGGATCCGGCCCTTTTGAGGCCGGGCAGGTTTGACAGAAGAATTGTTTTAGATTTACCAGATATTAATGAGAGAGAGGCAATTTTAAAAATTCATTGCCGAGGAAAGCCATTGGCCTTAAATGTCAATTTAAGGGAAGTGGCTGAAAGAACGCCCGGCTTTTCTGGCGCTGATTTAGCCAATGTTATTAATGAAGCGGCCATTTTGGCTGCCAGAAGAAATAAGGCCCAAATTTTTCAAGAAGAGATTTTAGAATCGATTGAGAAGGTTTTGTTGGGACCGGAAAGAAAATCCCATATTTTGTCAAAAAAAGAAAAAGAGATTGCTGCCTATCATGAAGCAGGTCATGCTTTAATGGCCAGTTTTCTACCCGAAGCTGAGGAAGTAAGAAAAGTTTCAATTGTCGCCCGAGGTCTAGCGGCAGGTTACACTTTAAAAATGCCGGCCGAAGAAAGAAAAATTAAAACCAAATCTCAGTTTTTGGCCGAGCTTTCTACCTTACTCGGAGGTTATGTGGCTGAGAAAATAAAATTTGGCGAAATTACTACTGGCGCCAGCAACGACCTTAAAAATGCCTCGGAATTGGCCAGAAAACTGGTTAAAGAATATGGAATGTCGGCCTTGGGTCCCATTTCTTTTGGCAAAAGAGAAGAGTTGATTTTTTTGGGAGGGGAAACAGCTGAGCAAAGAAATTATTCTGAAAAAATTGCCGTCCAAATTGATAAAGAGGTTGAAAAATTTATCAAAAATGCTAAAAATCAGGCAGAAAAAATTTTGAATCAAAAGAGAAAACTATTAGAAAAGGTAGCCCAAACTTTAATTGAAAAAGAGACAATCGAAAAAGAAGAATTTGAAAAATTAATCAAAGGTAAAAAAGAGATTAAAAAAGCCCCTAAACTCGGCTCTTTAAAAGTTAGAAAAATAAGATAGTTTGCGCCCGTAGCTCAATAGACAGTAGTTAGAAGAAAGGCATTTTTTATTTGTTCTTTTAAAATAATCGTGTTAAAATGAACTAATAGATTGATAATTCTATAACGAGTAATCTAATGGTCCAATTATGGCACGTCTAAAAGATCGTGAAAAAGCTTTAGCTCTTAGAAAGCAAGAAATGAGCTATAGCCAAATAAAGAAAATATTAGGGGTAAGCAAAAGTACTCTCAGTTATTGGCTTCGAAATTATCCTTTATCTGGGCAAAGAATAAAAAGACTTCAAAGGATGGGGGCGCGTCGGAGCGAACACGCCATCGAAAAATTCCGAGAAACGATGCGACGAAAAAGAGAAAAAAGACTAGAGCAGTTTTGTAAAGAAGAAAAGAAATTAATTTTTCCATTAACTAATCGAGAAAATTTACTTGCCGGTCTCTTTCTCTATTGGGGCGAAGGATCAAAAAATCCTTTCACTGAACTTGCCATATCTAACACCGACCCTTCTGTTATTAAATTTTTTATTACTTGGCTTATTAAGATCCTTAAGGTTCCTAAGGAAAAATTAAAAGTCCAGTTGCATTTATATAAAGATATGGCTATCGAAAAAGGAATCCAATTTTGGTCAAAAACTTTAAATATTCCTTTTAATCAATTTACAAAACCTTATATTAAAAAAACATCCAGTATGAGGATAAACCATAAAGGCGGATTCGGGCACGGAACGTGTAAAGTAAGAGTTGGTGGTGCAGAACTTGCAGAAAAAATGCATATGGCTATAAAAGCAATTGCCGACAAGTATAACAAAATGGGCACGTAGCTCAATGGCGGAGCATTTCTCTTATAAAGAAAAGGATGTTGGTTCAAGTCCAACCGTGCCCACCTTCGTGAATTTGTCAAACATTCCACCTCGCCGCTTCGCGGCTCGGCGGCGAAATTGAACGGGATTTTCCAGCTGAAAGACAATTTTTGGTTTTGTAAAACGTGGTTCGAGCCGACCCCGATAGTAGAAACTTCGTTTCACTACGGGGCAGGTATTTTTCCGGTTCTTTGGCAGTTTTTGAAGAAGGCGGCGAGCCCGCTTGCGGGCGAGCCGCAGATTATAGGGGCTTTTCCTCGCCCCGAGCTTGTCGAGGGGCGAAAAATGTTCGAGCTAATTTAAGAATAGTCCACCAGGGGCACTTGGCGCAGTGGTTAGCGCGCTGCTTCGACATAGCAGAGGTCACAGGTTCAAATCCTGTAGTGCCCACATGGAATTGAAAGTAATTTACGAAGACGATGATTTATTAGTAATTGATAAATCACCGGGAATTATAGTTTTTCCCGAAGGGAAGATTAACGAAAAAACCTTAATAGATTATCTTTTTGAAAAATTTCCAAGTTTAAAGAATGTTGGAAAATTTCCCCGATATGGAATCGTTCACCGTTTAGATAAAGAAACTTCTGGTATCCTTTTGATTGCCAAAAATGATAAAGCCCTGGAATTTTTTCAAAAACAATTTAAAGAAAGGAAAGTAACTAAGAAATACCTGGCTTTGGTGGTTGGAAATATAAAAGAAAATCAAGGCAGAATTGAAACCCTAATTGGAAGGTCGCCAAAAAATCAAAAAAAACAAAGGGTTTATTTACCTTTTGAGCCAAAAGCCAAAAGGAAGAAATTGAGGGAAGCGATAACTGAATTTCGGGTTCTAAAAAGATTTAAAAATTATACTTTAGTTGAAGCAATTCCAAAAACCGGTAGAAAGCATCAGTTGAGAGTTCATTTTAGCAACTTGGGGCATCCCATTGCTGGAGATAGAATTTACGGATTTAAAAATCAACCAAGTCCCAAGAATTTAAGTCGCTTATTTTTGCATTCTCATTATCTAAAGATAAAATTACCAAAAGGAGGGGAGATTGAAATAAAGTCGGCTCTCCCAAAAGATTTAAAAATGGTATTAGAGAAATTAAATTATGGAAACAAAAATTGAAAAATTTATCGGTCCTTTTTTGAAAAAAGATTTACCCGAGATTCGAGCCGGGGATAAGGTAAGAGTTTATCAGAAAATTCCCGCCTCTGCTAAAGCCAAAGCGGGCAAGAAAGAAAAAGACAGGAATCTGCCTGCTGGTGGAGAAGGAAAAGTTCAAATTTTTGAGGGCTTGGTTTTGGCTAGAAAACACGGTAAAGGGATTTCAGCTACCATCACGGTAAGAAAAGAGATTTCCGGAATTGGAGTAGAGAAAATTTTCCCTCTTCATTTACCGACCATTGAAAAAATCGAAATTTTAAAAAGAGAAAAAACCAGAAGGGCAAAACTTTATTACCTGAGAGAAGCCAAAGGAAAAAAATAAAGAAAAAATAATTTGTCGAAATAGTGGCAGAAGAAGAAATGGAAAATCAAGAAATGATTTAAGCGCGGGTGCTGTAATTGGTAGCCAGGCTAGCTTGAGGTGCTAGTGCCGTAATAGGCGTGGAGGTTCGAGTCCTCTCCCGCGCACTCGTAGTATCAGATATGAACTCTCTTTTCTGAGGGGGGAGTGAGCCTTTCTTGCTCGCGCCCCAAAAATTAGCCCCCCACCTATGCATAGGTGGGGGGCTTTCTTTAGTTTCAGAAAATTGAAAATCTTTCAGATTTTCCGAATAAAATAGGTTAATTTTGATGGTTTCTTTGGAGTAAAGAATTCCTTTAATAAATCGTTTTGCTAACAAATTTCTTTCAACCCCCCTTCTTTGAGAAAGAAAAGAGAGAAAAGATTTGAGAATAGAAACGATAGTTTCCGGGTCAAATTTAGAAAATTTAGAGCATAACCCCGATGGTTCGATTCCATTTCCGACGGGCGAAGACGAATTTTTTAACGAGGGTTTCGAACTAACGACTTCATGATTTAGTTTAAAAACAAGATTTTCTACATAATCTCTATCAAGAGAAATTCTTTCTAAGTTTTCTAAAATATATCTTTCTATTCTTTCGGCGCTCACCTGCTGAATTGAGCAGGCCTGCCAACCTTTTTTGTTGATACAAGTACAGCGATAATAATAATACCTTTTGAGTTTTCCATTCCTGTGTTTGTTGGTAAAACAGGCACTCATTGTGTAACCACATTCTTTACATTTAATGAGACCGCCAAAGAGAAAATCTCGATAAATTCTAAATTTTCTTATTCTCCTTTTGTGAGTTTTCTGTGCTATTTCAAAAAGTTCTTGAGAAATAATTGACTGGTGAATGCCTTGATAAATCTGGCCAGCATATTTAATTTTTCCGGTGTAAGTGATGTTCCTTAAAATTAAAGCAAGATGGTCCTTAGAGAAGGTCTTTCCTTGTCTGTTTTTTATGTTTTTCTCTTTGAGAAAATCATAAACTCTATTTATAGAGCCGGTTTCAAGATAAGTTTCAAATATCAACCTTATAATTTCAGCTTCTTTCTGATTAATGACCAGTTTTTTATTTTCTCTTTTGTATCCATAAGGCGCATTTCCGCCATGCCAGAATCCTTTTTTGGCACGCTCTAACAATTTATCTTTTGTTCTTTCTGAAGTTAATTCTCTTTCAAATTGAGCAAAGGTAAGCATTATGTTTCTTAATAATCTGCCGGCTGGAGTAGAGGTGTCAAATCTTTCGGTAATTGAGATGAAATCGGTTTGATATTTATCAAACACTTCAATTAGTTGATAAAAATCTTTTGGAGAACGGGTTAATCTATCAATTTTGTAAGATAAAATAATGTCAATTTTATTTTGCTTTATGTCTTCAAGTAATTCTTGTAAGGCAGGACGATTAGTGTTAGCTCCGGTATAGCCGGCGTCAGAATAAACCTTGAAAATCTGCCAATTATTTTGGCTTTTAACGAAAGACCTAATTTTTTCTTCTTGAGATTCACAAGATGAAAACTCTTTTTCAGCCTGTAGGTCAGTCGAGACTCTTGTATAAATTGCGCAGTGTTTGATTTGTTTTTTGTTCATATTTTTGGTAAAATCTATTAAGATGTTAAGTTTACGAGCCTCTTAATCAAGTATATATTATCACAATACTATGTCAAGTGGATATTTAAAGAATCTCAAAAGACTTAGAAATAAAAAAGGTTGGTCTCAAGAAAGGCTTGCTCGAGAAGCAGGTATTTCTTATCAAACCCTTATTAAAATTGAGCAAGATAGAATAAAGAATCCAAAACTTGAAACACTCATTAAACTATCTAGAGCTTTAGGTGTTTCTATCGATAGATTAATAGGTTCTCAAAAATAACTCTCAAGAAAACATCAAAATTAACCTATTTTATTCGGAAAATCTGAAAGATTTTCAATTTTCTGAAACTAAAGAAAGCCCCCCACCTATGCATAGGTGGGGGGCTAATTTTTGGGGCGCGAGCAAGAAAGGCTCGCTCCCCCCTCAGAAAAGAGAGTTTATATGTGATACTACGAGTGCTCGAATTAAACAAGTTCGAACTTTCTCTATTATCTTACCAAATTTAATCCATAAATCAAGGAAAAAGAATTTAACGAGATGAAATTTGGCAGGCGGGGCTTCGCCCCCGCCCGCCTTAAATCGAAAAATTTTCTGGGTCTTTTCACTCACTTCTAAATCTCTATTTTCACTTTAACGAATATAAAAGTTATAAATTTTAGAGAATAGCGGCAAAAGGTAATTTGGATCATGTGGTTTATTTTGACATTTTAGTGAAAATTTATTAGACTTAACTTATAGGCTGCAGGAGGGACAAAAATTGCACCTTGATAATCTAAAGAATAACAAGTGTAGAGGAGGTGAACAAATGAAAGAAAGAAAAGGGATGTATATTGGATTTAGTGGGATAGATGGGGCAGGAAAGTCTACCCAAGCTGCTTTACTGTGTGGATGGTTAAACCAAAAAGGGCTACATGCCATTTTACGAGAGGAAAAGAGAGACTTTGTATCTGAAGTAGCATCAGCAATTGCAAAAGATCATGGAATAGAGAGCGGCCGTGAATACCTTGGCGAAGAGTATTATATGGTGGCGTTAAGTTTTGATTTGTTGCGCGAGGTTGTATTCGACATTCGGCCCTTTACAGACATGGGTATAATAGTAGTGTCAGCACGGACTGCCTTTTGTCGGCTTGCTGGTGGAATAGTAAGAGGATGCCGTTCAATAGAAGTTGCTAAAGAAATAGCGCTTTTTAGAGACATACCGGATTTAACTATTTGGTTGGATGTCTCGCCAGAGATAGCCTACAAAAGAGTCAGGCAGCGAGGAATCGATTCTGCAGATTTAGAACACTTGAAGCAATATAGAAAAGCTCTAAGTGCCCTACTTCAAAACTATTCCCACGTAAGAATTGATGGAGATGGAACAATTGAAAGTATTCGAACAAAAGTGCAACAAGTAGTGGAAGAAAAGTTAAACCAGTTGAGGGGAAGATGATTGATAGTCACCTCATCTTCCCCTAATTTTTAATAATTTATTACATTTTAAATTATGGAAGTAAAAGCATTTCAAACAAAAATAAAAAATTTAATAAGAGATTGGAACAAATTAAAAAGAAGGGGGTATACCGTAGAGACTGCTTTTTGTCATCTCGTGGAAGAAGTAGGCGAGCTAGCTAAAGAACTGGTAAATAAGAAACGTTCTCCGGAAAAATATAGTAAAGAAAAACTTATAGATGCAATTGGGGATATATTGATTTACGCAGTTTTGTTAGCTTCTTTGCATAAAGTAGATATAGAAAAATTGATTTTAACTATTATTGAACGAGATAAAAAACGAATGGCAAAATTGGGAAGACAATTAAGAAAAAGAAGGAAGTAAAAACCTTATTACTTTAATCTATGGAAAACAAACCTAAAATAATCTTTGGTGCAGTAGATGCTATTACTGCTTATCTATGTTCTAAAGCAGGCGCTGATTATATTTGGGTGAGTAGTTTTGTAATATCTACAATGGCTGGCTTACGAGATAAAGGAATGGTAAATATAAAATATTTTTTACCCTTGATTAAATCATTAATAAAGGGGTCGATTTGTCCTGTAATTTTAGATTTTGATGTAGGTGGAAGAAACTTTTTTGAATACCGTTCTCAAATTAATCTTTTAAAGAATTTACCTTTAAGAGGTATATGTATCGAAGATGAGGGATGGCAAAAAGTTAATGCAATGTTAAAATCGCCAACCAGACATCTTATCCCGCCGAAAAAAATGGCTCTTAAAATAAAAATTGCGAAAGAAATATTAGATTCTAAATGGTTAATAATTGCGAGAACTCATTCTTTAATTAAAAAAGAAGCCTTTATTAAGTTGCAGCACCGTATAAATGTTTATCAAAATGCTGGCGCTGATATTATTTGTATTCACTATACCGAACCTTCTTTTGATTTTTATCAAAAAATCTTAAGAAGATTGTCTTTCCAAAGACCTTTGCTTTTTATAGCAAGTTCTTTTACTCCTCCCTTAGAACTTTTTAAAAATTTTAATGTCAAATATATTCTTTTCCCTAATCAAATTTATAGAATGATGCTTTATCCTGTTTTTTCTTTCACAAATAGAAATAAATCTTTAGAAAATTTGCTTAAAAGTTTTAAAAATGTAAAACAGTTGATAGGTACGAAAAAGGTTTTTAAAATAATAGAGGATATCAATAAAAATTCAGCAAACAGAAGATGCCAATGAAGAGTATTCTCTATATTGGTGAAAAGAAAGATTTTTCCGATCGTTGGTTAATTTCCCAATTAAAAAATTTCTATAAAATTATTTTCTTAGATATTTCAAAATCACCTAAATTATCACCTAAATTTTCTAAAAAGGAGGTAAATTTAGTAGTTAACCGACTTTATGCCTCGGCTATTGACTGTTATGGAAAACCAAAAATTTCAGCAATACTTAATTTGATTACGAAATTAGCATCTTCGGGAATTCCTGTCATCAATTCTCCTAATGGTTATAGGGTAGAGATAAATCGAGTTGTTCAATTTAAATATTTTCGGTCCCAAAAACTTCCATATATTGAAACCCGGAAATATCGAAACAACCCTTCTTTTCTAAAAAGCAATATTTTTTATGTAATAAAAAATATTTCATCTTCTCGTCATAAAAAACTACTTATCATTAAAAACAAAAGAGAGGTTTTAAAATTAAAACCATTTGGTTTAAATCAAGTCATTTTTCAGCCCTTAATAAATAAGAAGATCTCCTATAGAACAGAGTTTGTAGGAAATTGGTATGCTACTTTTTCTCAGCATCTTAAAGTTCAAAATAATCATTCGGGCTTTACTTATGGAAAAATTCTCACTACACCGTTATCCAGCTCGTTTTTAAAAAAAGTAATTAAGTCTGTGAATTATTTAGGGATAAGGGCTTTTTCAATAGAATATTTTTTGGTAAATAGAAGACCAATTATTATAGATTTTAATTGTACCTCTAATTATCCGTTCTTTTTTATAAAAAAGGTTGGCAAAGATTTAAAAAAAGCGTGGCTTAAGCTAATTCAAAATGAAATTTCATAAAGAGATAATTTTTTTAGGAGATATCGTAAATTATAGCCTTAAAGGACTGACAGCAGCTTTAGGTAAGGGAGAAGGTATTACTAAATTTGTTCGTCCCATTTCGTATCATATAGATATGGATTCTAAATTGTCTAATTTAATTGAAGCTATCGCCGCTACTAATCTTCTCAGAAATGGTGATGTAATTGTTATTCCCTCTAAAGTGATAAGTATATTAGAAAAGAGATTTGTCTATGGTTTAACGACCGAAAATTATCAGCGATGTATTAACGATATTAATTTTGCTAGAAAAATTTTAAAAGTACCAGATAAGGATCCTATTATAAAGAGAGATCAAATAGGATTAGATAAAATTGATCCTAAAAAAGGAATTGGCGTAAGGTATCCTAAAGATCCTAATTTTTCTTGTTATACAATAGCAAAAAATATAAAAGATAAATTAGGAGTTAGAGTAGATGTGGTTATTTCCGATTCTGACTCTGGTAGTACAAAAGGTATAGCGCTTATTGGATGCCCTACAATTATAGCTACTCCCATAGGCGCCACAAAAGGATTGAGATTATTTTATTGTATGCGTGTGGCCGTAGCAGCAGAAACAACTTGGAATAATATTGAAAATATACCCATCCTTTTGGTTCAACCACCTCAAAATTATGCTGTAAGAATCAGAAAAAATATAGGCGAATTAAGATATAAAGGTTTTCTTAATGCAAAAAGAGAGAAGGATATAATTTCTATATTAGAGAAGAAATAAAACTCTTTTATGTCTCAAAATCTTTATAAATTTAAAAATTTTAAATTTTATTTAATTGGTGGAACACAAAAATCAACTGGAGTATCTCAATCAAGTTACCTATTGTCAAAAATAATACCTTCTTTACATAATTTAGAAGTTCTTGATCTTGGTTGTGGGATAGGATATATGACAATAGGGGCTCTTTACTTAGGTGCTCGGCGAGTTTTTGCTATAGATGTTGAAGATACCGAAAAAATTTTATGCAAAAATATCAAAATTAATAATTTTAAACAACCACAAGTGGTTTTTATAAAAAGCGATCTATTTATAAACTTGCCGGAGGGAATTAAATTCAATGTAATCATAGCTAACCTTCCTCAGCATGCTTTACCAGCAACTTCCGCTGCTAAAAAACTTCAGGGAAAATATGGAGGATATGATGGTACAGATCTTATCTGTAAAGCTTTAACAGAGGGAGTTCATTTTCTTCATTCTGGGGGCAAATTTTTTGGAGCAGTTTCTAAATTGACAAATTTTCATAGGACTTTAAGAGTGGCAAGGACCCTGTATGAAGTAAAAATTTATAGCAAGATCAAAAAAATACTAAGAAAAAATGAAATGGAACCTTATGTTAATTATGAGGACCTTTTAAAACATTTAAAAAAATTAAAAAAAGAAAGGTTAATCGAGTACAAAGGCGATGGAGTAAAAAAAACCATTAAATACACAGTCTATCTTTGCGAATTTACTAAAAAACCTCAATAAATATAAAAATAGAAAGTGATTTCCAAAACAAGCAGTTTTTAGCAATAAGAACTTCATGTAAAAATTTAGATCGAATTTTCCACCCCTTACCGTTACTTTATTAAATTTATAACTTTTATATTCGTTAAAGTGAAAATAGAGATTTAGAAGTGAGTGAAAAGACCCAGAAAATTTTTCATATTTTTATTCCGTTATATTAACTATTATGAACGAAAAAACTTTTGTTGTAAGCCCTTATCTTAAAAAATGGTTAAAAAGGGGGACTCCTTTATTACAAGATTGGCTGAAGAAGGAAAACAATTATCTGAAAAAATGTATCAAAGGAAATCCTGTAATATTAGATGTTGGGTGTGGTTTTGGAAGAAATATTAAAGAACTCATAAATAAGGATAGGAAATTGGTTGGAATCGATTATGATAAAAGCGTTCTCAAAGTAGCTAAAAAAGAATTAGCACTTTATAAAAATGTCATTTTGTTTTTAGAAAAAGCTGAAAAACTACATTTTAAAAATAATACTTTTGATTATATTATTTGCATGGGAAACACTTTCGGCGATATGACTTCTACAAAAACAAAAGTTTTAAATGAGATGAAAAGAGTTGCCAAGAAAGGAGGAAAGATTATTATAAGTGTTTTTTCAGAAGATGCTTTAAAAGAAAGAGTTGAAAATTTAAAAAGAGCTGGATTTAAGATTATAAAAATTAAAAACAGTGACATCTTTACAAAAGAAGGTTTGATAACGGAGCAATTCTCAAAAGAAAATTTAAAAAATATTTTCAAGAAAGCGAAGTTAAGTGTTAAAATTACTGAATTAAATCCCATATCTTATATTTGTGAAGCGGTTAAAAAGTAAATTTTTCGCCGCCAAAGAAAAACTTGAAATTGTCGCCTCGCTTTGCGAGGCCAAAACTGCCAAAGAACCGGAAAAATATCGGCTCGAACCACATTTGGTAAAAGAAAATTTTTATTTAAATAATTTAAAGGCCGGAAATTAAAATAAAATTAACCAGAATAGAAAATAGTTTACATAAAATTATGGAAAAAGTTAACCTTCCAATAAAAACAAAAATTGCTGCTTGGTGGATGTTAGTATCTAGTATCATACAATTAACAATCGGTTCCCGAATATTTGATTTATTGGTAATTGCTTTTGGGTTAGCTTCCATTTTTTTGGGAATCTATCTTTTAAAAAATAAAAAGAGGGCTTGGTATTTAGCAGCAATTATATTTTTTTTAATACTCACATTTCATATTATTTATATTTTACTTATACCGTTCTTGCATTGGAGAGAGTTTGTGAAAGATATGAGCTCTTATATTTATTCGTTAAAAGAACTCCTGAATATGAACCCTCAAGTTATGATTTGGACTATTTTTGATTTTATTATTTTTTTACCCCCTCTTATCCTTTTGCTCTTAGATTATAGAAATTTCATGAAAGATGACTTTGAGGTAACAAAACCTTCTTTACCAACTAGAAATAAATTTTTAATTACGATTTTAATAGTTATAATTATTGTTTTTGTTGGTAAATGGTTTTTTTGGAGCGGGAGAAATATATACATGAATACTGATAAAACTGAATATGAAAGAAAAAAAGAAATTCTGGTTACCGTGAAGACCGAGCTAATTCGTCCAGTATTTTTCTATAACGCAAGTTCGTTTTGTCGTGTTTTTCACAAAGTAGGAGGAGAATGGGATATTTCTTATAACATAGATCTTGATCGTTATAACAAGGTCGGTTTTAATAACTATGTATACAAATGGGATCAGATGCATAATAAATGGCATTCTGAAGAAAAATATCTTGCCCCCCCAGGATTGTATAAAGCAGAGTGTTATATTTCCCCTTATCCTTATATTTGCTTTATTCCTGGAGCTGATATGTGTATAATTGATAATTTATCAAGGCCACAAGCTTTTTCTTCAAATGAATTTCATATCGTAGTTGCAAACGAAGAGGAAAAGAGATTAGAAGAATGTATAAATATTCCTAAAAGAGAAGAACGCGAAAATTGTATTAAGAATCTTGCTTTAGAGAAAAACAATAAGAGTTTATGCGAATATTTACAACCATATGAGGACAAAGAAGTTGGATGTAGAGTTGCTATAGATTTAATGAATAACGAGAATCTTGCAATTTGTCGCAGTGAAGCTTTAATAAGCGGAAATTTTTCAGATGAATGTATTAAAAAAATTGCAATTGAAACGGGCGAGATAAAACAATGCGATCTTAGTAAAGACGAAGAAATTCGTAAGAAATGCTACATAACAGTAAGCATAGAGAGAAATGATCTTGAAATGTGTAAGAAATTAGGATCTTCTGATTATACAGGATGGTGTTATGCAGGAATAGCAATTAAAAGGAATGATCCGAAAGTATGTTACCAACTGAAGCAGGATTATCAATACGTACCTCAGGATGAGTGTTTTATGGACTTGTCTATTTATACTAATAATTCAAACTATTGTAGTTATTTGGGATACCAGTACATGAAAGACGATTGTTTTTATGATATAGCTACTAATAAGAATGATTCTGCAATATGCGAGCTTATAGAAAATTTTAACAAAAAGTCGGATTGTGAAACCAAAATATCAATGAAGAAATACCCGAAGATTAACCAGTAAAATTTGGGTATTTTATTTTTATAATCGCTCCACTAAACTAGGTTCTAAACATCGTCCAGCCAACGAATAAGATAGACTTAAATTTCTGCAAGATTGCTTAATTTCCATCAATTTCTCCTTCAACATGCTCATATAATCCCTGTTTTCTAAAATTATAATAAGCTTTGAACTGGAAAGCAGACAATTTCTGTGAAACCGACCCGTCTAGCTGCCAACGGCTAATATTATTAATAAGTGTTTACTAAACGGGGTACACATCAAAAATGAGACAGCCTTTCCGTGTCTCATTTGTCTCATTTCCCTCACAAAACCGCAAAAAGTGAGACACGGGGCGAAACACATTAAACATCCTTTTATATTGTCTAATTTGTACAATTTTGTGCTACAATTCAGAAATACAGCCCCGACTGGGATGCCTCATTTAAAAATCTCAGAAAGACCCGAATTTCCTTCTAAAA
>Ga0210004_1001027_pt1 | contig 16835 bp, 15 predicted proteins | sample CryGey13umfilter_FD_185450 | JGI IMG/M metagenome (GOLD analysis project Ga0210004, IMG submission 185450) | Groundwater microbial communities from aquifer in Utah, USA - Crystal Geyser 4/8/14 3 um filter (SPAdes) (version 3) | ecosystem: Environmental > Aquatic > Deep subsurface > Groundwater...
ACACTCTGAATGCCGGAAACAACAGAATAGTAACCTATCTGCGGCTCTCCGTTACAGACCGCTGCAACCTGAGGTGCCGTTACTGCATGCCGCCTGAAGGGGTGAGCTTCGTTCCGCATGAAGAGATCCTATCCTTTGAGGAAATGGCCAGGGTGGTAAGGTTATCATCGCTTCATGGCATAAGAAAAGTAAGGATCACCGGCGGTGAACCCCTTGTTCGAAAAGGGCTGACACCTTTTCTGAAGACTCTTTCCAGCCTTGAAGGGCTAGATGAGATAACGCTTACGACCAACGGGGTTCTGCTTGAGGATTACGCCCGGGACCTTAAGAATGCAGGGATAAGGCGAATCAACATAAGCCTTGATTCGCTTAAACCGCAAAGATTCCTAAAGATTACCGGACGTGATTATTTTGACAAAGTCATTGCCGGAATAAGGGCGGCACAGGAGGAGGGGCTTTCCCCCATCAAGATAAATGTTGTCGTGATGAGAGGTATTAACGACGACGAGCTACTGGATTTTGCCGCCCTTGCAACGGAAAAGCCCATCCACGTGCGTTTTATAGAGTTCATGCCCATCGGAGGAAAGAACGGATGGAGGCCGGAGGAGTTCGTATCCATTGATGAAATGCTTGAAATCATTAGGCAAGCCTGGCCCCTTACACCGATTGAATCGGGAAAGCTGGACGGGCCTGCGCTTAAGTTCAGGCTCGGCAAAGGGGACGGCGAGATCGGGCTGATCGGCGCGCTCAGCAATCATTTCTGCGCCAAATGTAACCGTTTGAGACTGACGGCCGAGGGGCAACTTCGGGGATGCCTTTTCTCGGATCAGGAGATAGACCTGAAGGGGCCATTGAGAAGCGGAGCCGGCGACGATTTATTGCTTGAACTGATGCGCAGAGCCGTTGAAACCAAGCCGGAAAACCATAACTTACTACGACGAGGACCGCGAAAGTGCGCGCGATTGATGTCAAGCATAGGCGGATGATGAAAAAGGAGATAAAATGACTGCACAAAACAAGAGCAGCGAGGCCAGGATTGATTTTCCCAAGGAACTCCTGGGCGGTGTCTATTCCAACAACATGGTTGTTGCACATACCAAGGAGGAGTTCATAATGGATTTCCTTATGCTTGCCCCTCCCTCAGGAACAGTTGCGGCAAGGATCATCATAAGCCCCGGGCACATGAAAAGGATTGTGAAGGCCCTGCAGGAAAATCTTGCAAAATACGAAGAGAACTTCGGGAAGATACAGGCATTTGAAATGCCTCAGGGTGAACCCACCATTCAGTAATCATATTCCTTATGGAATTCTGCGATCTCACATGCTTGCATGCCGTCTGGCCGAAAGATCAGGCACTCGATGGAGCAGGAAGCTGCATGACCTTCCAGGCCCTTTATTGCACGAAAAAGGCCATGCATGTCCACAAGAATATGCCGTGTCCTGAAAAGGAGAAGAAGCATTGCTCGGATGCGGAGGCCGGGATGAACCTGTGTTGAGCCCGGTCCGGAATCCAGGTCGTCATTACGGGAAAGTCCGGGACAAGAAACGGATAGCGACCCCCGGATCACAATACGGTAAAGCCTTCGCCGCTATCGCTATCTCTTTTCACATAAACCGTCCATAAGAAGCCTCAAAACCTCCACCCCACGCCCTATCTCATCATATACGAGTATTCCCTTTTCCTCCATTTTCTCTTTCAACCCCCTGAAATATGTGGCATCTCCTATCATCCAACCGACAACAGGCTTTTCGACCCTGCCGATGGAGTCGAGAAACAGATCATATTCCCCATCAGGATCGGGATCGGCAAAGACATGGAGGAATACGGCATCAACGGATAGGTCTTCCAGCAGGGCCTTCAAGATCACGGAATATGTCAGCGATCTTGGATGCTGCTCAAGGGAAGGCCATATATCCACCGGGTTATCAGGCCGCATCCATTGAGGAAATATATTAGAAATGGCCTCTGTGGTTTCACTTCCCAGCCGAGCCAGTTCAAGGCCGGCCCTAGAAATATGGTCGGCAGTAACAATGCCGGCCGCTCCGCTGAAAGTTACCACCGCAACCCCTTTTCCTGCCTTTTTATAATAGTTGCCCCCATTCAGGGCCTTAAGGAAATCCGTCAACTGCATTATGTCATAGGCCCTCTCTATCCCCAACTGCCGGAAAAAGCCCTCCGCCACCGCGGCATCCTCAGCAAGGCTGGCAGTGTGGCTTAGCGCAGCCTTTGCCCCAAAGGGGCTTATTCCCCCTTTAAGCAGAACAATGGGTTTACCGAGGGTCTTTACAGCTTTCCTGAACCTGGGAATATCTGCGATTGATTCAAGATAAAGACCCACGACCTTTGTTGATTGGTCATCTCTCAGATATTCCAGTATATCAGATTCATTGACGTCGGAACGGTTGCCTATGGAACATGCCTTGCTCAGGCCGAAACAGCCTTGGCTTATTACCTGCATAAGAAAACCGGCTGCGAGCATACCGCTCTGAACTATTACAGAAACCCCGCCTGCCTTCAGATTATGCTCCCATATAAAAGGTCTCATAAACGAGGCCACAAAACGGGTGTAGCCGTTTATCACGCCCATGCAGTTAGGCCCCCAGAGCCTTATTCCATAGGCTTTAGCAACGGCCTTGCATCGCTCTTGCAGAAGGCGGCCGGCTTCCCCTGTTTCCGCAAAACCGGCACTTTGGATCATGACTCTCCTGATTCCTTTCCTTCCGCATTCATCAATCAGGGCAGGGATTGAAGGGGCGGGGATGAAGGCGATAACCAGATCAACGGCATCCGGCAGATCCGAAACACTCGGCAGGCACCCGATGCCTTCGATCTCCCCGTAGCGGGGGTTTATCGGGTACAGACCCGCTGATAGCGAAATTTTTAGATTGCAAAAAATTGCATTGCCCCCTTTTCGCCTGTCCGGGGATGCGCCCACAACGGCAACGCTTCGGGGGTAAAAGAACCTTTCCATCATCCTGGGTTTATTCTCCTTTATACTTTAAGTTGACAGACACAAAAGGGCCCTTGTCTATCCTATTTGACTCCCGCCCTTCCATCAACGGAAATATCGCGGGAGACAAAAACGCTTTAGACTATATCCCGATCACGGAGGCGCGAGGCTTGAATATGTTGCCTCATCGGAAGGCCGGATAACAGAGTCTGCCGGATAGCCGTCGGGCCCCCAATAATCTATATCAAATACATCGCCGCAGGCCATGCTATTTTCCGTTGCCATCAGTCATCCTGTATGCCACTATCAACGCTCTGAAACAGAGCAGGGGGAAAGGGTGGATATGGGCAGAGATAAAGAACCTTATAGAAAATTTGCTTACTGGCTAAAAGAATCCCAAGTTGGAAATCTCGAGAAAATTACAGCGGATATGGGAGTAAAGCTCAGGCAGGCAAAGGGCGTAATGTGCACCCCGCTTGATCCCATCAATAAGATATCCCTGGTTGCCCCTTCCGTTTGGGACGAAACGTGCAAGAGACCTGGAAGCTGGTATCGTGCCTCGGACAAAAACGGCCTTTATCTGGTTGTCAGTTCATTTGAGCTTGCTCAATTTGAGGAAAACCTGACGTCCATAATAACTGAAACCGATTTTGTCCCTGAATCCCTCGCAACGAGAAACGATAAACTCAGCCTTGTCGCTGATCCTGATTATCTCGCCCTCGCACCGCGGCAGTGGTCGGAGGTCGAGGATACCGAAAAACGAATCTATCTCAGGTGGGCAAAAAGGCTTGGCTCAGAGATTGAAGACTATGAACTTCTGTTTCTTACTCAATCGGCAAATCATGCTAATTTCATTTCCCCCCGCCTGTTCACAAACAGCGACGGGGGACTTATTCCATATTCAATAGACCGAAGCGCCCATCTTTGCTCCTGCTGCCTTGAGCTTTTTCAGGTGATAGGAGAGCAGCACTCTCAAAAACTTGTCGCACCCTGCCCTGGGGCTACAATCTTTGCAAGGCTCAGGAGGGATCGCTATCTCTTGGCCTCAAGGCGCCCACGAATGGGAACTCTTCTGAAGGGTGAGGCAGCCAGGCACAGCGCAGAGAATATTTAAAAGGAGGGGCAATTAGTGCTGCGTTACAACTAACCCCCACGCCCGAATGGGGCACAACGAAAGATGAAAATCACACCCACCACTCCCTCATCCGTCTAGGGAGAGGGATAAAGGGAAGGGGAATTTTCATATAAAACTGTCATGTCCTGGTGGGGCACAACGAAGCATAAAAATGCCGCATGTCATTTTGGCACCGATCCGGAGTCCATCTAGTCATTTCGATGGGCCTATCCCACGCTGAGCAGACGTCTCAGTTCCTCCGCCACAAAGTCGATGTGCCGCCTGGCCTCTCTGGCAGCCCTGTCGGCATCCCGCGCGCGAATGGCCTCGAAAATATTGAGGTGCTGCGCGGCGATCCTCTCACGATTCGCCTCTTTCTTGAACAGGGTCTCCCGGGATACGATCTGGGTGTTCCAGAGGATATGGTAGCAGGAGGCCATGAGATGGGAAAAGATGGTATTGCCCGTGGCCTGGGCGATGGACACATGGAAATCCGCGTCGGTCTTCGCATCATCTTTTTTTAGCCTAAGGTTTTCCTGGTCCTTCTCTATGATCTTTCCTATTTTTTCAATATCTTCCTTCGATGCCCGTTTCGCGGCATTGTAAGCGACCCAGCTTTCCATGGCCCGACGGATCTCCAGGAGTTCAAATATCTTCTCAATATCCTGGGCGATCAGGATGCTGACCGGGTCCCCGATAAATTTCTCGACAATAGATCGGACGACGATCTTGCTCCTGGGCCGGATTTCAATAAAGCCCATGGTTTGAAGGGCATTGAGCGCCTCTCTCAAGGGGGGACGACTGACGCCGATCATTTCAGCCAGATCCCGCTCCGAGGGAAGTTCGTCCCCCGGCTTCAGCTCGCCCTTGTTCAACATCTCCTTGAACTGCTCGATGATTTCATCCGATATCTTTCTGGCGGAAATCTTCTTGAACATAACCCCCCTTCTCAACGCCCTGTGCAGGCAGGCAGGTTTTGCAAACCGTGGGCTTCTGTCGCTGCAATGATTTTTTTATATGGTCGTACCAGATTTATTTTCGCCATGCAAGCCGAATTTTTCAGCGCCCGAATCGCCCATTGACATTGATGTTCCAAGGTTGTTTAAAAACAATCCTTAGAATTTGATATACTTGTTATGATTAGTTATTTAATATATACATCAGGCAAAATGGCCTGTCCGGGGCGCCGTTTCATACGGCTCCTTAAAAACTTCTTCTTGACACACTTCGGGAATTGGCATATTGACATTACCAGTTGCTTAGGGCCAATCGGCTGATCTTTTACGCCTTTCAGAGAGACGCTTAATGGTATCAATCACGGTAATCTTCGCAGCGGCACTAAGTAGTGCCTGAACGGAAATCAAGCTTCGACGTGATCAAGGCAAAATCCGAATATCAAATTATGAAATCCGGAACAAATAGGAATACCTAAATGTCAACATCAAAAAAACCAAAGGCCTTTAAAATATGGGGGTTCTGTCATTGAGACAATTTTGTTTTTGGTGATTGTTTCCTATTTTGTGGCTCGGGTTTCGGATTTCCTGGCCGAAGGATCGGCTTTTAATTCAGGCACTGAAAATTTTTTCATTGAGTGAATGACATTTCGATGGTGATCTGTTATAAAATTGGATACGTTTGGCATCCGGAGTTGAAATGCCTGCTCTTGTGCAACTCGGATCATCATCGATTTCCCCGTTTAAGAGAAATGAACTGAGATCAGACTCAGATTGAAGATTTCTTGCTTGATTGTACTAACTGTCATGCCCGAATGGGGCACAAAGAAGGATGAATACATATAATGATCGTCATACCGGCGAAGCCTGTCCCGAACCTTGATCCTGGAGCCGGTATCCAGAAACAAACATCGATAGCAGAACTAGTTGATAATATGAGATAACTTTCTATTTTTATATAAATCGCTTTTCAAGCTAATTAGGAATGGTGAATATCACAACATCAACAGATAGACACGGGTATTTTCATATAAAAACTCAAGAGTCCGAGGTTCTCCCGTCATGCTGGACTTGATCCGGCATCCAGGATGGGTAACCTCATGAAATAATGCTGGATACCGGCTTTCGCCGGAATGACGGCGTGCTTTTTATACATTCCCTAATATCAATATGTTACAAGAACTGTGTGCTCTCGAGTAGTTAAGTGACATGCCGGAAAACATTATTTCCTACGTCATCATCTTCTATCCAGCGCCCTATCGCATTCAAGGCGCGCTAAGACTTGGACATGGCCGGCAAAATAGACAACCCTAAAGAAATGGGAAGGGAGGTGATTTCGGAAAATAGGGTAGGGGTGGGGACAATCCTCACGGAGTGCAATCGATAAAACATTTATTCTATGGAGGGTAAAGATGAAAAAGATCAAGATGTTGATGTTTTTGGGCGTGTTAACTACCGTGTTGGCATTTGGAGCCACGGCGTTGGCCAAGAAAATCCAATGGAAATTGGGGAGCACCTGGACCCCTGCCATCAATCTCTATTACGGCGATAAGGAACTGATCAAATACGTGGGCGAGATGACCGGGGGAAATTTTGAGATCAAGTGGTTTCCTTCGGGCACGCTCATGGGGGCATTCGAATATTTTGACGGCTGCAGCAAGGGAGCGGTGGAGGCAGTCGGCGACTGGCCCAGCTACTGGGCAAGCAAGGACCCGGCCTTTGACTTTCTGGGTTCCTTCCCCTTCGGCTTTACCAATGTGGACTATGTCAACTGGATGTATGAGTGCGGCGGCCTGGAACTTATGCAGGAACTCTATGGAAAATATAACATGACCTATTTTTCATTAGGCTCTACCCCCATGGAATCGGGCTTTCGGACCACGGCCAAAGCAGGCCCCATCAAGACCCTTGAGGATTACAAGGGAAAGAAGATGCGGACCCCCTCACGCGCCACCATTTGGATCCTGGAGCAGGTGGGCGCTGCGCCGGTGAAGCTCCCCGGGGGCGAGATCTACCTGGCCGTGGAGAGAGGCACCCTGGATGGGGCCGAGTTCAGCAGCCCGGGCGTGGATTGGGAAATGGGCTTTGCCGAGATCACCAAATACTGGAGCGTCCCCTGCTGGTTTCAGCCCGCCTCCCAATTAGGGATGATGGTCAACCTGAAGGCCTACAATGCCCTTTCCAAGGAATACCAGGCCATCCTCAAATACGGGGCCCAGGCCGCGGCCATCAAGGCTCTGGCCTTTTACGAGGTGGATTCGGGCAGGGGCGTCAAGCGATTTCTCGATAAAGGAACAGAGCTCTCCACCTTGGACGATGCGACCCTCGAGAAGCTGGAGGCGCTGGCAGGGCAGTACGCCATTATGCAGGCCAAGGAGACCATGGGAAAGGGACAGCCTTTCTATGCGAGGATACTCAAGTCACAGATGCTATATCTCAAGGAATACAAGATCTGGCGGGATATGAGCGGCCAATTCGGCCAGGGGCGCACGCCCAAGTATGTGGATGCGGTGTTGGCGGAGCTGGATAAACTCGGCGTCAAATAATCGGGACCAGGCCTTTGTAGGGATCCCCTCCAAAGGCGTTTTCCGGAGTTGCGGCCATTGTGAGAGAGGCTTTCAGCCTCGATGGTCGAGGCATGATGCCTCTCCCACAGGGCCGGGGCCTTTGTCAGCGGGGTGAAATAGACCTTCTTATGGGCAAAATTTCGGCTATGGCTATGGTCAACGAAAGGGAACTTTATGAAGCTTAAGGCATTTTTGAACGGGCTTGATCAGATCAGCGAATGGAGCGGGCGGATCTTTGTCTGGCTCATCATTCCCCTGACCGGGGTGGTGGCCTATGAGGTCGTCGCCAGAAGGGTCTTCAATGCGCCCCATATCTGGGCGACCGAGGTCACGGATTACATCTATGGGGCCCACTTCATGCTGGTGGCGGCCTATACCCTTCTATATAAGGCCCACGTGAGCGTGGACATCATCTATCAGGGATTTCCGCCCAGGGTCAGGGGCATGTTCGACATCCTGACCCACCTTATATTCTTTTTCCCCTTCTGCATCATCATGCTGTATATCGGGACGGATTTTGCCTACACCTCCTGGATGCAGGGCGAGACAAGCGGCTCTGCGGCATTGCCCATAGTGCCCGAGGTCAAGACCGCCATGCCGGTGGCGTTTGCCCTTCTGATCATCCAGGGACTGGCCACCTTTATCCGCAGCATTTACCTCACTGTGAAGGGGAAAGAGATATGAGCGCAGAATTCATTACCTACGGGATGTTCATCGGGCTCCTCATCGGGCTCTTCATGGGCCACCCCCTGGCCTTTGTACTGGGCGGCCTTGCAGTGATCTTTGGATATATGGGCTGGGGTTCGGCTTCCTTTTTCATGTTTATCAACCGGACCTGGGGCGTCATGGACAACTACATCCTGGTGGCCATCCCCCTCTTTATCCTCATGGCCCAGTTGCTGGATCAGTCCGGGGTGGCGGAAGACCTCTTCGACACCATGCGCTATCTCTTCGGGCCTATTCGCGGGGGGATCGCCATCGCCGTCATCGTGGTCTCTACGCTTTTCGGGGCCTGCACCGGGATTATCGGGGCCTCGGTGGTCACCATGGGCCTTCTGGGCATGCCGGTCATGCTCAAATACGGGTACAGTAAACAACTGGCCTCCGGGACCATCTGTGCGGGCGGCACCCTGGGGATACTGATTCCCCCCAGCATCATGTTGGTGGTTATGGCCGACCAGTCCGGTCTGTCGGTGGGGAAACTGTTCGCCGGGGCCATTATCCCCGGGCTCATTCTCTCGACCATGTATGTCCTCTACATCCTCTTCCGGTGCTGGTGGAAGCCCGAGGACGGCCCTGCCCTTACGAGGGAAGAACGGGATGCTGTAACAGTGACACAGATTATGGGGATGGCACTGAAGGCTCCATCTTCGCGGGCATTGCCACGCCCACGGAGGCCGCTGCGGTGGGCGCGGTACTGGCTTTTCTCATGACCGTAGTCTATGGCAAATTCACCTGGAGAGGACTCACCAAGGCCGTAGTGAACACCGCAAAGACTACTTCTATGGTGATCATCATCCTGGTGGGGGCAAGCTGCTTTGCCGGCGTGTTCATGGGATCGGCCGGCGACGAGGTGGTCAAGGAGGTTATTATGACGATCGGCCTCGGCAAATGGGGCACCTTCATCGTCATGATGATTATCCTCTTTATCCTCGGGATGTTCCTGGACTGGATCGGGATCATTATGATCTGCTTTCCCCTGTTTCTTCCCATTGCCGCGGATCTAGGGTTTGACAAGGTCTGGTTTGTGGTGATTATCGCGGTTATGCTCCAGGATTCTTTTTTAACGCCCCCGTTCGGCTATGCCCTTTTCTATTTGAAAGGGGTCGCACCCCCTGAGGTGACCACCAAGGATATCTACTGGGGGACCTTTCCGTTCTGGAGGCTCATGGAACTGGGCCTGATCGCCTGTGTTATCTGGCCCCAGAGCATTCTCTGGCTAGCCAATACGCTGGTGAAGTAGACGGGAGGGAGCAGGGGGCGAGGAGCGGAGAGCGAGGAGCAGGGAGTAAGCAGTAGGGAGTGTATTTGCAGGGATGGGGGACGGACATGTTAAAGCCTGGAAGGACCTATGACGAGGTGTATCGGTCGTTTCGTTGGGAGATCCCCGAATTCTACAACATCGGGGTGGACATCTGCGACAAGTGGGCACACCAGCGATACCGGCTGGCCTTGATCTATGAGAACGAAACCGGGGAGGTGGAGAAATATACATTCTGGGACCTGATGCGTCTGTCAAACGGGCTTGCCAATGGACTCAAGGCCCATGGGATCGAACCCGGCGACCGCTTCGCCATCATGCTGCCCCAGTCTCCTGAGGCAGGGATCGCCCATATTGCGGTCTATAAGATGGGGGCCGTGGTCATTCCCCTCTTTACCCTGTTCGGCACAGAGGCCCTGGAGTACAGGCTGTCTAACAGCTGGGCCAGGGGCATTGTCACGGATGAAGCCAATCTGCCCAAGGTTCTGGAGATACGGAACCGGCTGCCCAACCTTCAAACGATTGTGCTGGCAAGGGGTAAGACCCCGGACGGGGTCGTGAGTTTCTGGGAGTTGATTGAAAAGGGATCGTCATCGTTTCAGCCCGTCAAGACGAGGGCCGATGACCCGGCCTTTATTAGCTATACCTCGGGCACCACGGGCCCCCCCAAAGGGGCGTTTCACGCACAACGCGTTCTGTTAGGGCATCTTCCCGGCGTACAGTTCCCCCATAACTTCTTTCCCAAGGAGGACGATTTCTTCTGGACCCCGGCCGACTGGGCCTGGTTCGGGGGGTTCATGGACGTCCTCCTGCCGAGCTGGCATTACGGGGTCCCGGTGCTGGCCCATCGGGCCAGGAAGTTCGATCCGGAGGAGGCATTTCACCTGATCGCCGAATACGGGATTCGGAATGCCTTCATGCCCCCAACGGCACTGAAGCTGATGCGGCAGGTCCCGGATCCGCGCAGCCGTTATGACTATGCCATGAGGACCATCGGGAGCGGGGGAGAGGCACTGGGTGAGGAACTCCTCGACTGGGGCCGGGAGGTCATGGGACTGACCATCAATGAGTTTTACGGCCAGACCGAGGTCAACCTGGTGGTGGGAACCTGCTCCGAGGTGATGGAGGTCCGGCCCGGTTCCATGGGAAAGGCCATCCCCGGGCACCGGGTGGAAGTGGTGGACGAATCGGGCATTCCGGTTCCTCCGGGGACCCCTGGGGAGATTGCCATTCAGCGTCCCGATCCGGTCATGTGTATTGAATACTGGAACAACCCCGAGGCCACCCGGGGGAAGTACATCCATGACTGGTGGCTCACCGGAGACCTGGCCAGAAAGGATGAGGATGGGTACTTCTGGTTTGTGGGGAGAAAGGATGATCTGATCACCAGCTCGGGGTATCGGATAGGTCCTGCCGAGATTGAAGACTGCCTCATGAAGCACCCGGCCGTGGGAATGGTGGCGGTGGTGGGAAGCCCGGACAAGGTCCGGACAGAGGTCGTCAAGGCCTTTATCCTGCCAAAGGCCGGTATAACCCCCGGTCCTGAACTGGAAGAGGAGATCAAAAAGTACGTCAAGGTCCGGTTGGCGGCCCATGAATATCCCCGTGAGATCGAGTTCGTGACAGAACTCCCCATGACCACCACGGGAAAGATCATCCGGAAAGAGCTGAAGGCGTTGGAGGTAAAGCGGAAATCAGGGCATTGATCCCCTTATTTCTGGGGCAGACGGACCACCAGCACCGGCTTCTTCGAGCGCCGAAGCACCCTTCTGGATACGCTCCCGATCATGGCGTCTCCCAGAATCCCGTGCCCATGGGTGCCCATGACCACCAGATCGCAGTCCATCTCCTCGGCCTGTTCCAGGATTGCCTCCACCGGGTTTCCGATTTTTACGACAATGTCGTCCGTGATAAAGGGACAGGCGGGGAGTTGGGCACTGACGCTGTCGCAGAATTTTCCAAGCCCATCTTTCAGGTCCTGGATGATCTTTTCCTTGTTTGTCTCCATCAGGCCCTTCCATTTCTCCTCACCCAGGATATTCATCATGAGGGAATCCCGGTACGGGGACATATCCTCGAGGACGTGGAGGAGCGTGATCCCTGCCCTGTATCGGTTGGCCAGGCTTACTGCATACCCAAACGCATACTCGGCGTTCATGGACAGCTCTGTTGTGCAAGGGATCTTTTTGATGTCGGAAATCATGTGAGTAGCCCCATGGTCTAAATAGTGCCTGAACGAAAATCACGCCTTGGCGTGATTCAGGCACAATTGCGAATTGAGGAATTGAGGTATCTTCTCAATTAATCGGGGCGACCACCTTCTCCACAAGCTTCCTGGATTCCGGCTTTCGCCCTAATCCAGACGGGTTACCCCCAGTTATTGAGATGTTACGAATTGAGGAATTCGCGATTGAAGGAATAAGTGTAAGCTCGATAGAGCCGACAATATTATTTGCGCTTACTTAAATTTCAGAGTTTTCGTTCGGGCGCTGAATAGGTCCCACCCTTAAGCGGGATTAGCCCTCAGGGTTATTAATAAAAGGGTGACGCCCGCCTACAAAAACCGTGGCTTTAGGCACTGCGGGCAGGGGCAGATCTGAACTCCGAATTCGGTTACGAATTCAGTACACCAGCAAATAGCCTCTGAAACAAGAGAATCGTGGCGTCCTGGCAAGGTCTAGTTGATTGAAAAGGGGGAATAAAACGATATGAGCAGCTCAGAAACATGGGAGATCGTTATCGGCGTCTGTGCCCTGATCGGGGTCTATATCCTGACCAGGCGCTATCATGCGTGGCGGATGGCACGGGCATATAACGTGATTGTCAAAGACCTTGAGCAAAAGGAGGCAATGGATCCGTCTTCGGCCGTTGACCTGCCCTATTCCCGACAGAACATCTTTCGGATAGGGGCCAGGGATTACCTGCCGAAGATGCTGCAGCAAATGACGGCCCATAGTATCGTAGGTATGACGGCTGACGGCAAGTACTACTTATTACGTGGAAAAGGCCGGTACTGACATTATGCAAAAGCTGATCCTATCCGCATAAAAAAGAGGTCCGGACGGGTGTCTGTCTTTCTGATCTCATGCGGAAGGGGGTGGCGCCTTGGATCCAAATGTCCGCCACTTCTCTTCAACCCATGTCAGATGGTCGTCCATGAGTATTCTGGCCGATTCCGGATCTTGATTCTGTACCGCTTTGTAGATCCTCTCATGTTGATCGAGGACAGCGAAGACGCCGGCCTTTTCTTCAATCAACTTCTCTACGATCAGGCCCATGTGATCCTCGGCAAGGTCAAATATATTCTTGAGGATATGGACCCTGAAGAAATTCTGGGTGGCCCTGGCAATGGCCAGATGGAAATCCTGGTCGGCATTCAGGACCAGACGGGCGGCCTTGGCGTCTCCCTCCATTCGAACCAGCGACTTTAGGATTTCCTCCATGTCCGCAGGGGTCCGGAGTCTGGCAGCCCTGAAGACAGAGGCCAGTTCAATGTCCTTTCTCAGTTCGTACAATTGGTAAAGGGTGCGATTGTCTTCTTCGAGGATCTGGCGCATGGGATCGGGCATGCTGGCAGAGCTGACAGACCGAACAAAAATGCCTTTTCGTGTTTTGGTCTCAACAAAACCGAGGGTTTCCAGAATGTTGACCGCCTCTCGAAGCGACGACCGGCCCACCCCGAGCATATCGGATAAGGCGCGTTCAGGCGGGAGTTTCTGACCGGGCTGAAGTTTCCCCTCCTTGATCAGAGATTTGACCTGCTGAACAATCTCGGCTGGGATCTTGTGGGGTCTGAGCTGCCTGAATATCTCTTCCATTTTAACTTCTCTTTTGGAGCGTAACTGTTTCACTTCGTATCCTGGTGCGGTTTGGACTGACCAATAAGGATGAAGACTGACAGAAAATATTTGATGTGTCAATTCATTTTATGGATGTGACAGCATATAAGTGCTTTAACTATTTGAAATAACACAACATAAATAATGATCAATCGTATGGACAAAAATCGCTTGACAACCGGATCTGTTGTTGATAGCGTGGTCAGACCAAGTTGACCGCATGCCCTAATGCTGTGTGATATCAGACCCGAAGGTGTGGGAATCGAGGCATGAATGAGCTTGGCGGAAAGGACGGTGATCGTGTTAAGAGGACCTGGCTGTTGGTAAAGAGGATGTAAACCCTGAAGGATCGAAGGAGGATAAGATGTAGAGATTTAAGATGTTGGGATGTTTAGTGGCCTTTTTTTTGGTGGTTGGAACAGGGACCGCCGCTTTTGGAAAGACAATTCAATGGAAAATGGCCTCTGCCTGGCCATCCGGGACACAGGTCCAGTGGGCAGCCGATTTTTTTTGCCAAAACGGTCAATGATATGAGCAGCGGCAGGTTGGAAATCAAGAGCTTTCCTGCAGGCAAGCTGATTGGGGCCCTTGAGGTCTTTGACGCTGTAAAGATGGGAACGATTGACGTCGGCCATTCTTCCCCTTCCTACCATATTGGCAAGATACCGGCGGGCGCCCTTTTCGGCTATATCCCATTCGGTATGGAAGCCATCCCCTATTTGATCTGGATGTATGACGGAGAGGGGCTTACGTTGTACAACGAGATGTATGCGAAGTATGGGTTTGGGTTCGCGGCCCCTTGCGGCATCCTTCCAGCCAAAGATCTGGCATGGTCCAATAAGCCGATCAAGTCAATGGAGGACTTTAAGGGCCTGAAATTCCGCACCTCCGGCTATTGGGGGGAAATCCTCACAGAAGCAGGGGCGTCCGTCATGATGTTGCCCGCGGGGGAAATCTACGAAGCCCTTCAGCGGAATGTTTTGGATGCTGCTGAATTCAGTATTCCCAGCATGGATAAGACCCTTTCATTCCATGAAGCCACCAAATACCTGCTGGTACCCGGCATCCATCAGCCCAGCACGACTTTGGACTGCATCATCAACAAGAAATCCTGGGATAAGCTCCCGGACGATCTTAAGAATATTGTAAAGAACGCCGCCGAGGTAACCACCATGAGGATGCTAACCAATAGCATCAACAAGGACATTTCGGCTATAGAGTTTTTTAAAGAAAAAGGGATCAATGTCATCTACCTGGAGCCGGGAATTCAAAAAGCCCTCCACGCCAAATCGGTTGCATTGATGGGAAAAAAGGCCGCAGCCGATCCATTTTTTGCAAAGGTATGGAAGTCTCAACTGAACTTCCGCAAGGGGTACAACTCGTACAAGAAGATGATGACGCCGCAATATGAGTAATTTCCAGAAAAATTTAACGCGGATAACCGCAACCAAGCTCTCAGCGAGCTATCCCGTCATTCCGACATGCCCTTAGCCGGAATCCAGTCCGGCGTATTCCGTCATTCCGGCCAGAATCGTGCCGGAATGACGGAAGGGCAAGCGTTCAGTTGAAGGATGGCCATATTTTCTTGTTTTTCATGACAGAAAACCTGGCAATAAGGCACTAACGTGTTACGAAAGCTGGCGGTGTGTCATTCGTCGAAGGAGGCGCATTCGAGGCGTCGGTGTGCGGATAACGTATGGAAAAAGAGAACACATTTTTGCGGGTTGTCGATGGCATGAGCAAATGGACGGGCAAGACGGTATCCTGGCTGGTCCTTGTTCTCACGCTGATGCTGGGCTATGAAATTGTGATGCGATATCTGTTTAACGCCCCCACCAAATGGGCCTTTGATATGAGCTACATGCTGGGGGGTTCCTACTTCATATTGGGAGAGGCCTACACCCTTTATAAAAAGGGGCATGTCAGAATCGATATCTTCTACTCACGCTTTTCGGACCGTAAAAAGGCGTGGGTGGACATCATGTTCTACGCCCTCTTTTTCTTCCCTCTCTGGGGCGGGCTCTTTTATGCGTTGATCCCTTATGTCTATCTCGCCTGGGAAACGGGAGAGAGGTCCATACAGGGCTACTGGATGCCTGTCATTTACCCCTTCAAGACCGTCATGCCTGTGGCGGTTTCCCTCTTCCTGCTCCAGGGGATTGCCGAATTTATTCGCTGTATCAACACGCTGCGTAAAGGAGGTGCGTCATGAGTCCTGAGCTGATCGTTTTGCTGATGCTTCTCGGACTCTTTGTCGGCGTTTTCTTCGGGTATCCAACCGCCTTTGTCCTGGGTGGACTGGCGATGATTTTTGGCGTCATTTTCAGCGGCTTCGAGGTATTTGGTTTTTTTGTGGTCCGGCTCGAAGGCGTCATGAAAAACTATACCCTCCTGGCCGTCCCGCTGTTCCTGTTTATGGGCGTTTTTATCGAGAAATCCGGCGTGGCGGAGAAGCTCTTTAGTTCCCTCTATCTCCTTTTGGGGGGTCTCAAGGGCAGTCTGGGCATCAGCACGATTGCCATTTGCGTCCTTTTTGCCGCGGCGACCGGGGGGTGGTCGGGGCCTCGGAGGTGACCATCGGTCTGATGGCCCTTTCGGCCATGCTCAGCAGAAACTACAACAAATCCATGGCATGCGGCATGATCTGCGCCGGAAGGACCCTTGGAATACTCATTCCCCCGAGCGTCATGATCGTCGTCTATGGTCCCATTGCAAATCTCTCGGTCGGAAAGCTCTTTTTGGGTGCAGTATTCCCCGGTCTTCTTCTTGCGCTAATGTATATTGTCTACATAGCGATTCGGTGCTATTTCAGACGCGAGGACGGGCCGCCCATGCCCCCTGAAGAAAGGGGAGTGCCACTTGCGAGGAAGATATTTCTGCTCGTCACCTCTATTGCGCCCCCGGCTATCCTTGTTTTTGCGGTATTGGGCAGCATCTTTTTCGGCATTGCAGCGGTAACCGAGGCCGCCGCGGTCGGGGCACTCGCCAGCATACTGCTGGCGGCAAGTTATGGTCGCCTGAACTACCAGGTCTTGAAGGACGCCTGTATGCAGACGCTCCAGATCACTGCCATGATCCTCATGATCGCGGTGGCCGCATCTTTCTTTGCCACCGTGTTTGTGTCGCTCAACGGGGATGAGGTGATCAGCAATCTGTTCCTCAACCTCCCTTTTGGAAAATGGGGTATTCTCGCTGCCATCATGGTCCTGTTGATCATTATAGGGATGTTCATTGACTGGATCGGAATTGTTTTTATCGTGGTTCCTTTGATAACGCCGATTGCCGAGGCCCTTGGCTTCGATCCCATATGGTTTGCGGTGCTGGTGATGGTCAACTTTCAGATATCCTTTCTGACGCCTCCCTTTGCCTATTCGATCTTCTATCTCAAAGGAATCACGCCTCCGGAGGTCCAGACAACGGATATCTATAA
>Ga0210004_1001054_pt1 | contig 16593 bp, 19 predicted proteins | sample CryGey13umfilter_FD_185450 | JGI IMG/M metagenome (GOLD analysis project Ga0210004, IMG submission 185450) | Groundwater microbial communities from aquifer in Utah, USA - Crystal Geyser 4/8/14 3 um filter (SPAdes) (version 3) | ecosystem: Environmental > Aquatic > Deep subsurface > Groundwater...
TCTGAATACCGCAACAACGTTGCATCCCTCTGGAAACTCTATGTCTTTTATCATTTTCCCTGCAGCAGGAGAGATGTTTTCAATACTTGATTCCAGAACCTGCACCCTACCTTTTGCAAATATGTCTGCATCAAGCATTGACGGCACAAGAAGCATCCTTGCGACCTTGATTGCTGCCACAAGGTCAGGGCATACAGCCACATCTATGCCAACATCCCTGTATCCTGTTGTTACGGGCTCGTTGATGTAATCAGGGGTGTTAATCCTGGATATTGTTCTGCATCCTTTTGTTTTCGCGATGGCGCACCCGAGCATGTTTATCTCATCACTCCTTGTGACACCTATGAACATGTCTGCTTTATCCACGCCTGCCTCTGAAAGCGCTTTTGGGCTTGCAGCATTGCCTTTTACAACAAGCACATCAAGACTATCTGCTCTCTCACACGCCTCCAGTGTTTTCTCAATCACTGCCACATCATGCCCTTCATTACAGAGAGCCTCTGCTACATGATACCCTACCTCGCCTGCGCCTCCAACAATAACATACATCAAAATTTAGAAGGATTAAGGGTAATTTAAAGGTTTCTGATAAATATGTTTATAATACCACTATGCATTTCTCATTTTCAATGAAAACATCAATATCTATTGGGAGAATAATGGGCATACCAATAAAACTACACATAACATTTCTGCTTATTCTACCCGTGTTCGCATATTTTTTTGCACTCAGCACTGTGAATATCATGGGGTTTACCCTGGGATTCGGAGACGTTAGCAGTTCAATTATTAAATATGTTTTTGGTGCGCTTGCTGCTGTAATGTTTTTCGTCTGCGTCCTCCTTCATGAACTCGGGCATTCATACGTCGCATTAAGGTATCAGACAAAAATCAAAAACATAACCCTGCTGATTTTCGGTGGTCTTGCATCAATGGAAGAAATCCCAAGGAAGCCTAGTACAGAATGCAGCATAGCACTCGCAGGACCACTTGTCAGCATACTTATAGGGCTCTTGTCTCTTATGCTCTTCTTTTTCTTACATCAAACCTCGTATATGTTACTGTATGTTAAAACCCTGTTTGGAATCCTGGCATTCTACAACATCTTCCTTGCAGGATTTAACATTCTGCCAGCATTCCCAATGGATGGTGGAAGGGTGCTCAGGGCTTTTCTTGCCACAAAAATGGGTTACATGGAGGCAACAGAAAAAGCAGCAGGTGTTGGAAAAATATTTGCAATATTTATGGGGATTCTTGGTTTTTTCCTTCTCCCAGGCGGTGTATGGTTTATTCTAATAGCGTTCATCATATATATCGGTGCATCTGAGGAGGAGAAATCCACAATTGTTGCAGTAACCCTGGAGGGAGTAAAGGTAAAGGACATTATGACAGCCGATGTTGTCACGGTGCCGCCTGCGATGAATGTTTCAGAGCTTGTGGACTTCATGCTGAAAACAAAACACATGGGCTACCCTGTTTTTGATGGAAAACCGTTGGGAATTGTTACTTTGAATGATGTAAGAAAGATACCTGTGGAAAACAGGAGCAACACCACTGTTAAAGACATAATGACAGACAATATTATTTCCGTAAAACCAGAAATGAACGCTGTTGATGCATTAAAAATCATGGTTAAACACAATATTGGAAGATTGCTGGTAATGGAGAACAATCTACTTGTTGGTATTGTTTCAAGAACAGACCTGATACGTTCTGTGCAAATCCTGAAATGACAGTGTAAAAAGAAAAAAGGAGATAGGCAACTTTCAGTTGTTCCTATATATGTTGTTCAGAAGGCAAATTGCATATTACAAATACGCTAATATCCTCTAACGCCAAATACCAGGTTCAGGCAGTTAGCAAAATCTGAGTGGCTTCCCAGTTTTCAACCGGGAAGCCTGTTTTTAATTTTACCTTTTCTTTTTCTTTCTGCCGCCTCTTGCCATCTTTGCCCTTGCAACATCCCCGTCCTTGTCCACAAAGTAGAGATAGCCGGCTTCTTTCTTCACACCCACTTTAGCAACTTTTTGTGCCATATCTTTTCACCTCTATACACCGTATACATTTAAGGGTTTTTTAAACTATCGGTCGTCTGTTTTTTCAAAAAACATCGCCTCTTGTATTGATATCTTCTCCATATTTTATCCCCGTGGGTAATTTTTATCCCCATGGGTAATCGTCTTCACACTAATTTATCTTTCATATTTTACCATCATTAAAACTTTGATAACTATCGTATATGTTATTTTGGCTAAAAGTGAAAGCAATCTCGTTCTTCGTCCATGCTATTGCCTCCTTGAATCAGTTAATATACAATTTCTTCAAATTCTAGGTCGTTATTTTGAACGAAAAACTCAACGAATTTTAATTGATTACACCTGTTACGATTAGTTGCGTTGAATATCTTAAAGCTTTCAATAATCTTGCGATAACTCTCAGTCGATTTATTCTCTATCTTCTTAGAAATTAAAACTGGTTGTACATCGCTCTGTCGATTTGGAATGTAATATTGCTCTATCCAATCAATGTATCTCTGAATTTGAATAATATTGCTCTCATCTGCTTCAACTGCTTTCAATTCGATTGGTACAACGATTTTAACGTTGTTTTTGATTAAAGATAACGTAACATCTATTCTTTGCATTCCTACTCCACAATATACTTCATTTCCAAGCCACTCAATCTGCAATCCGTTTAACAGACATTTATCTAAACTTTGGTTTGTATTTCTTCCAATGTTTTCAACAATATATGCTTGTAAATGCGTTTCAAATGCTTGTCCACCATTGTACTTTTTGATTAATCGTGGCAAAATATTGATGGCGGTTTGGCGTCCAGTATAGTTGTACGTTTTGGCACTAGGGATAATTTCTTGTTTTGACCTATAGTAAGTATAATTAACACCAGTTATTGTTCTTCCTGAATTTTTATCCCGCAATAACTTAAAAAGTCGTTCAGTTTCATATAAAGTTATCATTGTATTGCCCCTTGTCGCCTTTAACTTTCTATAAATTAAGCTCCAAATCATTTGATTAGGTGACGTTAGACCTCGTATTGTATCCAATGCTTCCCATTCCGTGACGCCCTTTGGAAAAACTTCATATGGAACTATAAGCGTTCGAAAAGTCAATGATTTACCTAACTCCTTTTTCAAGAATTGTTTGCCGTCATTATTATCCAAAAATGATAAATCATGTTTTGCTTTGAATATTCCAAAAAAAGTGCCTTCCTTATCTCCATCTTTTTGCACATAAAAAACAATAAAATCATCTTTTCTTACCCTTTGAAAATCGGCTATCATCCCAATTAAATTATTTTCAGTAGCATGATGTAATTGGGTTGTAGAACTATTGTTAAAATCTATTATGTTATCACCAGCACCCGTACCTGCGAACAAATATTCCAAGTGATATTTGAAAGTATTCCAGTCAACTATAAAAACGTGTGTCGTTGTCATTTTTATACCTTCTTGAATAAAAGAATGTATTCATGTTTGAAAACATAGAATCCGCCAACCAATGCTCGGTATCGCCAGAGTTCTTTTTGCTTTCTCTTACCTCTTGTCTCCTCAAAATTTTTCACAATAATACTTTTCAATAAGTATCCCCTCTTTAAAACCTCGTTCATACAATAAAAACCTAAGGGTATCCATTCACCTTTAGAATATTTATCACCAATAACTAAAGCAAAATATCGTCCCTTCCCCAAATATGGAGTTGCATTATCTACCACTTCACTAAACATTTTTAAAAATTGCTCTGTATTTTTCGCATTTGAAAGGTCTTTTTCATTTTTTGAAAACTTAATAATGTCGTGATACGGTGGATGCATAATAATGAGTTGCACCTGTTTTATTCCATATCTATCTAAAGTCGCCTTTATGTTTATTGTTCTGCTATCACCAACAACTGCTTCGGTAATCACATTATCTTTATTTTGCTCTTTGTCAATTAGTTCTTTTGCTTTTTCTACCACCTCCGGATTTAATTCTATTCCAATACCGTTTCTACCTAGCCTTCTACATTCAATCAATGTTGTACCGCTCCCTACAAAGGTATCCATAACCCAATCCCCTTTTTTAGTGTATCTTAGCATCATCTGATGTGGAATTTGGGGAATGAAATTCCCCCAATACCAACCAAGATGAACACCAGACGTATCTCTTTTACCTAATATCCAGAGGCTGTCAGTGGTAATCTCATCGTATTCTTTCCAGCGTAGAAGGTTTACATCGTTAATCTTGCTTGTCTTAATCTTTTTGACTCCATTTTCTAATCTCTTGAGGTAATACTTTGCTCTTTCAGGGGTTTTTGCTTCTAAAATCTGATTCAATTCGGAAATTAAGATATCCCTACGCAAAGAAATCGTATCTCCATTGGCATCAATATTTAAGATGCGCTTTCGGTCATTTTTTGGATGAGTTACAATGTCCTTCAATACAATCACTTTATCTTTAATAGGACTTAAATTGTTTAGGGCATCAATTTCAGCTAAAACTTGGATAAACATCTCTTTATTTAAAATGATTGGGCCATAGGCAAAGGGTGTTACTTCCAAATTTTCAAGGGTTAATTGTCCCGTACTGTTTCTTTTCATAGATATCATTCTTTTATTCATTTTGAAACCGCCATTTCATATAACGTATTTTGGATAGAAAAAGTTTTTGCGAAGCAAAGATTTGGGTGAGTGGGGACTAATTAAGCTTGTTAGGTAATTAATCACATAAAACACAAATGATTATTGGATTATTTAGTTTTCTATGAAGATTGGTTGATGCACCCTGCACCTTCACTCAATTTTGTTCTCCTGATATTAATTTGCTACAAATTTGCTTCGCAAATTTGTAGATACTTCGGAATTTGCTGTTGCAAATTCCTCGTATTTTAAATTCCTCGTTCGCTTTCGCTCACTCGTAATTTAAAAATGCAGGGAGAGGGATTTGAACCCTCGGACCCCTTCGAGACAGAATCTCTTCTCTGAGATGTCTTAAGTCCTGCGCCGTTGACCTAGCTTGGCTATCCCTGCTTCGAGCAGAAATTTTCCAGAGGAAAATTTCTGCGAGCGAGAGGAAAAGCAAGTCTTTTCCTCTCAGTGCACAGATTTTTCCTTCGGGAAAAATCTCCGAGCGCAGGGAACGGCACAGCCATTCCCTGCAGAGAGAAATTACGCAATAAGATATGTATATGTGTTTTGGGATATAAAAAATATGATTATAATATTTAGAATTCAGTTATTTCTTCTTTTTCCTAGCATTTTTTGTTTTCTTCGACTGCTTCATTGCTACTTTCTTTTTTCTGCTCTTTTTTGTTTTTTCCACAGGTTTTACTGTTGTTTTCTTTTTTGATTTTATTTCTACCTTCTTTTCCACGGGTTCTGTTTTCTCAGGTGTCGCAAGTTTTTTGTATGTTTTTGATACCTTGTCTTTGGCGATAAGCACGCCCGTTTTTGCCTTTTTCGCTGTGTCCTTTCCAATGGTTATCACTTTCTTTGCAGCATCCTCTATCCATGCCATTGATTTCTCAACAGGGGTTTTTTCAATTTTTTCCATCCTGGGTTTTACCTCTTCTTCATAAAAACCTTTCAGTTCTTTTTTTATGTTTTTCACATTTTCCAGGGTAATGTTTTTGATTGTCAAAAGCCTTTCAGGTGCAGCAGATGCAAGACCCTTTAATGATGTGAAACCTGCATTATATAATGAGACTGCTTTTTCCTTTGTTATAGTTGGGATTTTTGTGAAAACAGCAACCGCCTCGTCAAGCCTCATTTCTATTACTTCTTTTGCATCACCTATTTTTCCCTCAGCCTTTTCAATTGTTTTCACTGCAACTTCTTCCACTTCTTTACCAATTTCCACAACCTTCTCTTTTACTTCCTCAGATTCTCTCTCAATTTTTCCAATTTCCTTTTTCACCTTTGGAAGTATCCTTATCTTAACAAGTCTGTCACCTGAATAGATTTCCTCAATTTTTCTTGGCATAACATATGAATGTGTTTTACAACTATTATAAATTTTCCAAAAAATCCTTCATACTTTTGACTGCACTGCCTTTATCAGGAGGAAAACATTTGACTTTTCCTTTCACTGAGACAACATCATCATGTTGAACGAGTTCATATTTTTGAAAAAATGCTTTTTGCTTGTCAAACCTGAGATAAAAATTACTATTTTCATCTATTCTGTCTTCAAGTTCATATAGGATTTTCTCCACCAGCCCCTGCTGTTTTAACCCTGAAAAGAAAGCCTTCACTTCCATGGATTTTTTAATTGCTGATTCCATGATAATAATAGGATTTCCATGATATCCTTTTGTTTTTCTTTTTTCAATCTTTTCTGTTCCGGAAACAAACCTTAATGCCTTCTCCACATTTTTTTCATTTTCTGTTGCATGAGAATACGTCCTGAACCTTAGGTAGTGAAAACTCATATCTGCATATAAACGTGTAGAATATAAAATTTTATTGTTTCACAAATGAAAAATACACAAAAAAGTTTAAGTATTCCGATTGTTATCTCTTTTTCGATGTATAAAAGATTAAAAATTCTTTCAGCCGTTATATGCCTGTCTATTTTTATTGGCTTCATGCCTATAAACTCTGCAACCGAAGATGTCTCGGTGGAGCTCTTAACGTTGAAGCCTGTGTTGCAGAGTAGAAATTACAGTAACCAATCTGAAATTTCTGTCAAATCAGAAAAAAATCCATCTGAGCCTTGGTGGAACAACTCCTGGCATTACAGGATAGAATACAATATTTCAAAACTAATCGGGCATAATGGATGTGATTACTCAAATTCCCCTGTTTCAATAATTATTAACTTCTCATCTTTTTCTAACGGGAATGACGACATTGATGAAAACAGTATAAGGGTTGTAAAAAAGGACGGAACAATACTTCCAAGTGAGACATTTCTATGGGGGAATATTACAGATCCTTCCACAACAGGTTTTGATGAATGCAGGGTTAGATTCCTTATCGACCAAAATGATTTAGATACAAAATCCAATGTTTCTGTTACATATTATATATACTATGATACCACTGCCTACCCAAAGGAGAAAGCATCTTATTCTGGGAGAATGGGTTATGATCCAAGGTTTGCAGAATATTTTGTAGATGGAGGTATTACCTGCGGGACACATGCGATTTTTAGTGTTGTAGATTGGAATAATGATACTGATAAAGATATTGTCACAGGATGCAATGACGGTAATATCATCTATTTTGAAAACGATGGTGATAACACATTCACATATATAGGTTTGGTACAAAATAACACAGGCCCAATAGATATTGGTGCGATCTCCTCTGTTTCAGTTGTGGATTACGGTGTTAATGGTTCAGTTGCAGGCGACAATGATTTGGACATGATTATAGGGGAACACAATGGTGGTATTTATTATTATGAATGCAATGATGACTCAACATTGGATGATAACAGCGATAGTACATTCATATTGATTGAGCAGTTAAAGTTTACTAACAATACAAATATAGATGCTGGGACGAATATTGGTGTAAGAGCAGTGGATTTCAGCATACCAACAGATGATTATCTTGACCTAATAGTAGGAGACTATAGTACTGGCAAGGTTCACTATTATGAAAATAATGGTTCTGGTAAGTTTATTGATAAAGGTTTTCTGAAAAGTAGCGGTACTGATATCAGTGCAGGAGGATTCAGTCTTCCATACATAATAGACTACAACAACGATGGTGATTTGGATCTGATATTAGGCTGCCATAATGGTACGGTTTACTATTATGAAAACAACAATGATAACACATTTGCTACTGGTGTTGCACTTAAAGATGAAAACGGTAATATAAATGTGGGATATGCGGCATGCCCGGTTGTTTTAGATTGGAACAAGGATGGTGACAATGACTTAATTATAGGAAATGGTTATGGGAGAATTTATTACTATGAGAGAAATGATACCAGCACAGACTATATTTTTAAGGGTCAAATACAATCAACCCCTGCTTTCCTTGAAGTACCAAACTATGCGAAAACGTGTGCTGCTGACTGGAGTTTCCCGAAGGATGGTCTGCTGGATTTATGGATAGGGGATGCAAACGGTGATGTATCCATATATGAAAATGATGGTGATGGAACATTTACATATCGCAAGAAGTATGATGTTACTAGTTCACATATTGCGCCATTCGCCACAGATTACAATGGGGACGGTGACATAGACCTGATAGTTGGTCTATCAGATGGGACTGTTTATTATTACGAAAGAACAGACACAGGTGGATTTACAGGCGTGGGATATTTACAGACCAGTCCTCCGACAAAGAATATAGATGTGGGTAATAACGCTGTGCCTTGTCTTGCAGATTGGGACGGCGATGGCGATAAAGATTTGATTATAGGTGCTGATGATGGAAAAGTCTATTATTACGATAGGACAGACGGCAGTGAATATTACAAGTTAAAAGGTGCATTACAAGCTAGCGGGGTGGATATAGATATAGGTTCCTACTCTGCACCAACTGTTTGTAACTGGAGTTTTTCAGGTGGTTTACCAGATTTGCTTGTAGGTGGATGGAGTGGAAGTTGGGATGTTCCTGACGTTATACATTATTATGAGAGAAACGATACGGATGGCACACTTACTGACATGGGTAACGTTAAAGACGGGGATGCAGATATCAAAATAGGGGATACAACACCAATGGCATCACCATTTGCTGTTGACTGGAATAATGATGGTTGTTGTGATTTGATTGTTGGGGACCATGATGGTTTTGTAACATACTATAAAAACAAAGGTGATATAAACAATGTTACAGACTTATCTGTTCCATTAAACGTTCAACTCGTTGGTCAGGAGGAGTCTGTATCAACCTACACATTTGAGTTTTATGAAGGATGGAATTATATTACATTACCATTAAATAATACATCATATAAAAGGGCTGAGGATTTAGCAAATGCTATAGAAAACTGTACAGCAATAGCAAAATGGAACACCTCAAGTTCTTCATTTGAAGTTCATTACAAAGGAACAGATGCGCACAATTTCACGATTGATGACAGTGTTGGATATCTCATCTATGTTAACTCTACATCAGGGCTTACAATAACAGGCGAACCTATTTCGAGTATAACAATGAAGTTGAAAGCAGGATGGAACTCTATAGGATGGTTTAATTCCAGTTCGACTGATGCAGAAAGCCTTTCAAAAAATATCACAAACTGCACTTCTATTGCCTGCTGGAACAACAGTTTAGGGCGTTTTATTATTCATCCTAAAGATACAGGCATCTCCAATTTTGAAATAAAAAAAGGTGATGGTTGTCTTGTTTACCTGCTTTCAGATGAAGAATGGGTGAATCAATAGCGCATCTCCATTGCCTTCTCATAGGCATCATAAAAATCAAAATCATCGGTTATAATAATGCTTCCTGCCTCAATATATTTTTCCAGCTCAGGAACAACATCTTCCTTTGTTCTGAGATTGTTTTTATCTGCTGCGATAATGCTCAGGATTTTGTGTTCATCAAAATTTTTGACGTCAACTTTAACTGTTTCCCCTAGGTTTTTTTTCTCATCAGATATAATGCCGAATGCGCATGCGATTTCTAATGCCTGTTTTTTTGATTTGAAAACATTTTTTTCAACAAGCCTGTCCATTCTCTCATTTAATTGTTTATTTATGTTTAACATTGTTCTATCCTGACTACTAATTATTTGCTTTCTTCTTTTATTCCTTCAACCTCTTCGTATGTTTTTGATAAAACAATTTTATCGGTTACAGATTTTATTTCAGAAGAACTTAGCCTCAGTCTTCTTTTTGATGTTCCATGATGGATTAACACCTTTTCCATTTTCCAGTACTCTGGCTTGGTTGCTATGACTGCGTCATACATTTTTCCAATTTCTTTCTCATCAGATGAAAATATTTTTTTTCTCATCAGGTCATTTATGCTTATATCCCCAGTTGTTGGTTTAGACGCTGAGTGTGCTTCCCCTTCTATAACTACCTTTTTTTTGTTGTCATCCACATTTTTGACTGCATCAAAATCGTACCATATAGCTTTCTTAAAAAGCCCTGGAGAAACATCAACCTCTTTTATGTTCCAGTCCTTTATGTGAACGACCACATCCACAGCTTTCCCTACTTTGTCACCCAATGGTGTTGTAACCCCATATTTTTTCAGTTCCGAATACAGCATTTTCTCATTCCTCCTACCTATCTTGTCATTTCCAGGTGCCCGCAGTAAGGGCACTCCTTTTCGTAGTTTTTGAACAGCCTACATTCAGGACAGAAATCTGAGCCGAATCTGTATTCCCTAACCTCGCCATCCTTGTTGAACAGTTTTGCTGTCAGTTCTGTCATCTTCTTTGGATGTTCAACATTTTTTTTTACCTTGTATACCTCTTTCCTTAGTGTTTCAATATCTATGTCCACATTCTTTGTTCTGAGGAAGCATTTGAGTTCCTCCAACCTTGAGTCAAGGTCTTCCTGTGCAAGCACATAGCTTACAAGTGCTCCCTCAATATCGTTCTTCATTTCTTCTTTCCACCCAGTTTTGCAGTCCTTCTTTCCAGGTCTGTTACTTTCGCATCAATGTCCAGCGTGAAGGTATCCAAGTTCCCCAGTTTTTCAGTCATTAGTTTGTATCTTTCTTCATAATGGGCTATGTCTGTTTTTGTAACCAGTTCATATTCTGCGATGTAGTCATTAAAATTTTCGTCAAGGTATCGCTCAACCCTTCCGTCCCACAGTCTCCTGTGATAAACTGGTTTCTCCACAACCTCTTCCCTGTGAAAGAGTTTTTTCACCTTCTCAAAGAATCCGACACCCTCATACGCAATGGGGGTTTCCATAACAACTTCTTCCATTTTCATCTACCTCCTATGTTTTTAAACATTGTGCTTTCATATCGTTTTATCTTATCCAGCGTCCTTGAAAGCCTGCTCAGGTCAGTGCCTCTCTCAAGTCTGTTCGTTCTTTCCTCCACCTCATCCATCGCTGCTATTGTTTTTCTTGACAGGACAGCATTGTCTGCTCTGACGGAATCTATTTTCTTTTTCTCGTTGTCTGTTAAAACCATTGATGCATTTTTTAGCCCTTCAAGGTACGCCCTTTTAGACATTATCTCAAGTTTTTTAGAGTCCAGTCCTATCTCAGCCATTCTTGCCGCTGTCCCTGATGTTTTAACCTTGGTTATGGTTCTCCCTATTGCAACAATCACTATCAGGATTGCTATCAGGACTGCTAGAAGGACTAGGTTTGAGGCTATTGCTTCCAGAATCTGGCTGATTATACCCATTTTATACTCTCTCCATTTTGCTGACCGTCATCTCTAACTTATCCAGTCTCGGGTCAAATATTTTCCTGAAGCTTTTAATTTTCTCAATATCTTTTCCGATTACACCAAGCCTTTTTGTTATATCATTAGACCATGTCTTTACCTCTGTTCTGTTCATTATGTCCCATTCTCTTACGATGTCCTTAAAATGTTCATCAAAATATAGTTGGACATGGCTCGGCACCGGTTTTATCTCTTTCCTGATTGTTTTATACGACCAGTATAAAACCAGCAGCACCATTATTAGTATTCCACAGAACAGAAACCCATATAGAAAACCTATATCCATTTTTTCACCCCTTTATCCCATGTTTATATTCAAGTCTTTCTATTCTCCCTTCAACATCCTCCACCCTTTGCTGGGCTGAGTTTTTCCATGACCCCAGCTCCTCAATATCCCCTTCATACAACTCAAATTTTTCGTCTACCCCCGTGATATCCCTTTTTGTTGCAAGCCTGTACTCATCCACAAGATCCGGCAGATGTTCGCTGAGGTACAGGTCAACCCTTTTACCTATTGGAAGAGGATGCATTCTGAACACAGACTTAATCCGCTCCCCCGCACCCAAGTTTTTCATCATATTCACCTCCTTAATGATAAAGGCATAAAGGTTATATAGACTTTTCGCTATCGAAAAAATTATAATCAACTAAACAATACGATACTGTATGAAAAAGGATATCTATGCTGAGGTTATGAGGAGAATCACTAAAATCAGGGGGCAGGGTGAGCCTCCGAAATCCGATTTATTCTCATTTGATTCATTTGTTTGCGACCTTTGCAAAGGGATTGCAGTTAGGTCAGAGATTCTTCAATGCCCGTTTTGTGGCAGATGGGTTTGCAGGGAGAAATGCTGGCACCAAATAGTTATGGCGTGCACATCCTGCTCTTCTGTAATCAAATTGTGTAAGGAGTCAAAGAAAATAGCTCTGAAAGAAAAAATAAATAGAAAGGTAAAACCAAAATCATTGTTAAAAATAATTAAAAAGAGGAAGGGTAGGAAATGAAAAAGGATATTGATAATGTGTATGATGTGTTGAGATGGTCAGAGAGGATAGGTGATTTAAACAACAAAAAAGGTGAAAGCGGATGGGCGCTCAAAGTTGTTAGGGGAGTACTTGTTGCATTTGCCTCATACATTATACTTGTTTTAGCATTTGACATTTTGAACAATATTCTATACTCACTTTCAAAAGGCACAAAATATTTTGCAAACTGCTGGTTTTACCTTATATTCCCATCCATATTTCTGGGAGTTGCCTTTATGCTGTTCCCTGTTAAGGAATAACTATGTTATTCCTTGCAGGGAGCAAATTTTTGCTACGCAAAAATTTGTTCCCTGTTAGGGAATGATAATTATTTTTTGGTTTTGGTTTTTTTCACCAGTTTTTTGCCAAGTTTCTTTTTGAATTCTGTCGCACCCTTTTTTATCTTTTCGCCAGCAGTTTTTCCGCTTTTCTTTAACTCTTCAATTTTCTTTTTTGCAGTTTCCTTCACTGGTATATGCTTGGTCACCGCTACTTTATCATTCTCCTCTGCGGAAAGCCTCTTCATGTCCCCTGTCCTTAATGAGATGCTATTTTTTCCTATCATTTTATCTGGTACTGCCTTGGCTATAACCCAGTTTTTTCCCTTCCATACCTCAATCATTCCACCAGACTTAATGCCAAGTTTACCGGCTATGTCATTGTGTATTCTGACAATACCCGCACCTGCAATTTTACTTTTTTTTACGTTCAAATCAATCTTCTCCCCCATGTTATCACCAGAAACAGATAGCACTTAAATGAATTTATAATTATCGGTGCAGGCAAGTAGATTTTACGGAATTCACTTTGTGATTCCTAAAATCTTAGGAAAAGCCCCTGGATTTTCCGTAAGATTGGGGTTAGGGAAGAACGTTCTTCCCATAGTCCCTAATTTCTGACTCTTTGTTTTCCCCTAATCCCTGTCCTCTGGAAAAACCATTAGTTTTTCCAAGGATGCTAGGAATTCCTGCTGGAATTCCGTCGCAACACCTGCTGACTGCTTTCATGTTATCACCGAAATCCTCCTTTCCTGGTCATGCCTGATATGATAAACATTTTCTGTCAAATTTTTTATTTCATCTACATCTGTATCCATCAGTATGACCTGCTCTGCAAGTGATGGGATTTTTTTGAGAAGTTTTCTTTTATGTGTTTTATCAAGGCGCGTAAAAGGCATATCCACAACCATCATATCCTTTTTTATTCCACCAAGGAATGATAATGCAAGAACGTGTTTCTCGCCATCTGAAAGTTCTGAGGAAACATTTTTTATATTTCTGTTTTCAACATCAACGTCTTTGTATTCCCTTGGCTTGTTTGTAACGGATCTGAGAATGGATGAAGCCTTTTTTTCTGTCTCCATTTTTTTCAACCTTTTTGTTTCCTCTGTAATCTCATCCAGTACTGAAATGAGCCTTTCGGTATTCCTTATTTTTTTCAATGTTTTCCGTTTTTTATTTGCCTTTATTTTTTCTCTTTTTTCCTCAACCATATCCTTTATTTCAGCAAACTCGGACTTTAATTCCTCTATTCTGAGTTCCCTTGCTTTTCCCTCAACCCTTTTTTCATTTAGATTTTTCAGAATAATCCCCATCTTTGACAGTCTGGTTTTTTTATTCAGCCCATCTTCTATTTTCCCCTTTTCATTTTTTATTATCAAAGGATTTATGTTTATGTTTCTAACCTTCTCCAATGCTGAGGACAAATCACCGGGACCTATATAAAAATCTTTTATTTTCCCAATTTTTTCTTCCTCATGCTTCAGGTTTTCCAAAAGCATGGATATTTCATGCTTCCCGTAGTTTGACGTTGAAACAGGTGTGCCGCATATGCATCTGCCGCTATGCAGTATTGATTCTAGTAACTCTTCTTGTGCATTTATCCTTCCCTGCTTTATCCTTGCCTTTATTATCTCATCCTTTTTTTTATTTATGTTTTCAACCGCTTTTTTTAACTCGTCTTTTAAAATAATGTAAGCCATGTTTTCCTTGAATTTTTCCTCCTCATCAACAAGTTCCCTGTATATTTTTTCCAGTTCTTTTCTTTCTTTTATTTCTTCATCCAGTTTTTTTTCTTTTTCCAAAATTTTTTCAGCTTCAGATATTTCATAATTTATTTCATTCATTCTTTTTTCCTCATGACCTATTTTTATTTTTATTTTTTTTTCTTTTTCTTCCAATTTCTTCACAGCTTTTATCTCACCCATTTTCCTGAAAAAATTTTTTATTTTCCCCATGCCTGTCAACGAGAGCTCAAACCCTTTTTTCAGTTTTTCAACATCCTCTTTCACCATTTTCAATCCTGCTATACCCAGCATTTCGTCAAGACTTTCATCATCCATGTAACCAACAACACCTGAGATTTTTTCACCATCAAAAAATGATAAACACGCAATCCTTTCTGGAATAATGTTTTCAATACCTATGTTTGACTCATTGTTGTTGATTTTCAAATAAAATTTTTCACCATCACCTGATAATTCCCTTTCAGCATTGTATTTATCTCCGTTGTGTTCAAAATCAACACTTACCCTGCAAAATCTTTCATTGTTCATTTTAGCAAAATTATTTATTACATCCCCGTTTTTTTTTCCGTAGAGCGCAAAAAATATTGAATCCACAATTGTGGTTTTACCATAACCATTTTTTCCCTCAATGATATTAACACCGTTGTCAAATCGCAGGATGTTTTTTCCGTAGAATATTTTGTAGTTCTCAAGACAGACATTGTTGAGTTTCATAATTTCTCCAGCAGTGAGTTAATTTTTTTTAATCTTTTAGACTCATCCTTTACTGAACTACAACTTATAATTTCATCAACAATGTTTTTATCAAGCCCGTGTTTCTCACAAATTTTCCGAATTTCATCCATAAAATCACTTTTGGGATAGGCAGGAGATTGTTCCTGACGCAAGGCCAGCTTGTAAACCTTTTGGCGCACATCGAATGTGCATATAAACTGGACTTACTTGCTACCTACCCCAATCCATATTATGTACACGGTTGTATTTAATATTTCTCATTTTATGTGGGTTAAATATTTATAGTGTTATTAACAAAAAGTGTTTTTTCCTTATTATAGTCAAGAACATAATAAATTATACTACCAGGATGTTCTTGACTATTAGTGGAAAACCGTATTCCTAGGTATAAATCATAAGGAGTTTCACTCCTATTCTTCTCCGAATGAAATGAGGAGATATGAGGAATGAAATTCCGAAATACTACAAATTTGCTCTGCAAATTTGTAGAATGTAAGGTTTTCCACTATAATCGTGTTTTTCTTTTAATTTTTCTCAGAATAATTAATGCCCCAAGAATCATCAGGAGTGACAATATCTCAAATCCTGGTGCTTCTTCAGGCTTCTTAACATTTACTGCCCAGGAATGTCTTTCTGTTTTTTCACCATCTGAGAGTATAACAGACACGACGTATGTTCCGTATGAGGATGGTTTGAATGTGTATGATTCTTTATTATCCACAAACTCCCCGTTTACATACCATTTTATTATTAGGTTACCATCAGGGTCATACGGATTAATAACAGAAAACGTTTTCCCGCTTCCTTTCTTCATTTCAATCACAGTCTGATTTGGGGAAAAACCATCAAAAGTAAACGCCCTGTTCACATCCCTTACTGTTAAAACCCAGAGCTTGCTAATATTTTTTTCACCGTCTGAAACAACAGCCTCTATTATGTATGTACCTGCAGAATTATAGTCTGAATAAAACGTGTAACTGCTCCCTGAGGATTTCTCTTCACTGTTTAGATACCATGTTACTGCTGGTGCTGTCCCATCAGGGTCTGAAGCATTTATGGAGAATGTTTTGCTTTCCCCCTCATTCACTGTTATAGTGCTGTCAGTTGGTGTGAAATTGCTTATTACTGGCGCCCTGTTCACGTTTTCAACCGTTAATACCCATGTACGATTTGTGTATTCCCTGCCCATTTTACCATCATACCAGTATTTGTCACTGATTGAAACCTTTACATAAAATGGGGAATTATCGGAAGAATATTTCCCTGTATATTCTGCTGTAAACGTGTAGGTTGTTTCTGTTCCCACAAGCTCTCCATTTAAAAACCACTGAATTGTTGTATTCCCCCATTCAGGGTCAACATTATCCACAACCTTAAAAGTCTGGGTTGAGTTTTCCTTGATTGTAATGTTATCATTTGCTGGCGAGTAAAGAATCTCTGGTGGTTTGTTGTTGTCAACCATTATATTAACTGATATG
>Ga0210004_1001059_pt1 | contig 16545 bp, 13 predicted proteins | sample CryGey13umfilter_FD_185450 | JGI IMG/M metagenome (GOLD analysis project Ga0210004, IMG submission 185450) | Groundwater microbial communities from aquifer in Utah, USA - Crystal Geyser 4/8/14 3 um filter (SPAdes) (version 3) | ecosystem: Environmental > Aquatic > Deep subsurface > Groundwater...
ACCTTTCTAGCATCACTATTTCTTCTGGTACCCATTTTTTTAAAACAAATGGACCAGTACCATTTTCAATAGCATAAAGAGGATCATTCTCACATACAGGGTCATGATATTTCCACCAGGTATCTACCTGACCATCCCAGGCACCTTGTTCTATAGCCCATTTTTTATCTATTATTGAGGCCCAGGAACCAGAATGAGCAAGAATATTCAATAAAGGACCGTAGGCTTGAGCTAAATGAAAAATAACATTATTTCCATCAACTTCTACTACTTTATTTACATAATCAGTAACAACCTTTACCATTGCATCTTTATAATTTGATTTAAGTTCTCCCCTGGTATCTCCATTTTCAAATAAATCGCTGTAATTTTCAACACCAGCAAGTTCAACAGCTATCTCTTCTATGCTATGAGTGGCTAATAATGGTTCAAAAAGCATCCATACTGGACCACCAGCTCTATCAAATATTAAAGCTCTCTTAATACTATAAGCTACATCTTCTGGAGTAAGAATATCTCCATTATGAAATTTTACATCTTTTCTTATCGTAAAAATGTAGGTTAAACCATCATCTTTAATGAGCCCATTCTCTACTGTTGGAACTTCGGTGGCCAGCATGGGTACAAACTCAGAAGTGCTTTCACCTTTATAATTAATCAAGTTATCATAGCAGTTATAGATAACCTCTCCGCTAGCAGTATCATAAGCCCAGTGAGGATCCATCGATTCAGGGCCTCCTATAGTTGCCAATATCATGGTGTCAGGATTTTTTACTTCTGCAAAGCTAAATGAAGCAAATAACATAATTAGGGCTAATAATAACCCCATTGCTAATAGATTACGTTTCATAAGATTAATTCCTCCTTTAATTTTTTATTTAATAAAATAAACTACTCAAATATTTAGTTTTCTTTTTCTCACCCCCCTTTTCAATTTAATTTGCCTTTTCACTTTTTCTCATTTTTTAATTAATTATACAAATTACACTTTATTTAACAACTATTATTCCGCGAAAAGGCGAATCAATATTCACTATTTACATATACTACGATATCTTATCTTAAAATTCCTTCTTTTTTAAAAAAATTTTTAATATTTTTCTCTTATCCTCTCCCCCTCACTCCACCTGAAAATTTATCCTTCCTTAATTTTGGATTAAACCCTTTTTTTTGCATTACCCCTTTAATATAGTTTATATATTCTTTCCTTTGCTCAATCATCGTTGTTTTTTCTTTTTTAAGCCATTCTTCTTTCTTTTTTTTATCTATTTCTTCCTTATCTTCTTTTCCTTTGTTGGGTTTAATATCTTTCTCTTTCATTTTAAATCACCTCTCCATTTCCATTTAGTCGTTAGTATTTAGTTAGTTAGCTACCCTACTGCATTTCTATACTAACGACTAATTATAATTATTTTTAAATTAATAAAAAGTTTGCCTTAAATTTGCTTAAGTTAGCTAACTTTACACCATTTAATAAATCATCCAATTCTTTTCCTTCTAAAGTTTCTCTTTCAATTAGATTACGGGCAATCTTTTTCAATTTGCTTTTATTTTTAGTTAAAATATCTTTGGCTTTAGAATAAGCACTTTCCACAATTTCTCTAACTTCTTTGTCTATTTTATTGGCAATCTCCTCACTATAATCACGTTCTTGGGAAATATCTCTGCCTAAAAATATTTCATGTTCTTTTCTTCCTAAAGTAACCGGTCCTAAAACTTCACTCATACCGTACTCAGTTATCATTTGGCGGGCAATTTTGGTAGCTCTTTCCAGATCATTCTGCGCACCGCTAGTGACATCTTTAAATATTATATCTTCAGCCACTCTCCCCCCCAATAAAACTGCTAATTTATCCATTAATTCTAACTTACTAATCAGGTATCTATCCTGGGTAGGAAGCTGTAAAGTATAACCTAAAATAGCATTGCCTCGAGGGATAATGGAAACTTTATGCACTGGATCAGAATTAGGTAACATCTTAGCTACAATAGCATGCCCCGACTCATGATAAGCAATTATCTCTTTCTCTTTATCACTAATTAACCTACTCTTTCTTTCTGGTCCGGCAATAACCCGATCTATAGCAGCTTCGAATTCTTCCATTCCGATTTCATTCTTACCCTCTCTGGAGGCCAATAGGGCAGCTTCATTTACCATATTGGCTAAATCAGAACCCACAAAACCGGGAGTCCTTCTGGCTAAAACCTTAATATCCACCTCTTTAGCCAAGGGTTTACCTCGGGCATGGATTTTTAAAATTCCTTCCCGTCCTACTATATCAGGCCTATCTATGACAATCCGCCGATCAAATCTTCCCGGCCGCAGTAGTGCAGGATCTAAGATATCCGGACGGTTAGTGGCAGCGACCATTATTACACCTATATTTTGATCGAAACCATCCATTTCTACCAATAGTTGGTTTAAGGTCTGCTCTCTTTCATCATGCCCTCCTCCTAAACCAGCTCCTCGATGTCTTCCTACCGCATCGATTTCATCCATAAAAATAATACAGGGGGCATTGGCTTTGGCTTGTTTGAATAAATCTCTTACTCGAGAAGCACCAACTCCTACAAACATCTCCACAAAATCAGATCCACTAATACTAAAAAAGGGTACTTCTGCTTCACCGGCAATAGCTCGAGCTAGCAAGGTTTTACCTACCCCTGGTGGTCCATAAAGTAAAATCCCTCGAGGTATTTTTGCACCCAATTTCTTAAATTTAGCCGGATTTTTTAAAAAGTCAATTACTTCTTGAACTTCCTCTGCTGCTTCATCAATTCCAGCCACATCCTTAAAAGTAATTTTGGGGGTTTCTTTGCCTAAAAGTTTAGCTCTACTTTTGCCAAAGGACATAACCTTATTTCCTCCCCCCTGCATCTGCTGTAACATAAATATCCATACACCAATAATTAAAAGCATAGGCAAGATAGATGAAAGTAAACGCATCCACCAGGAAACCTCTACGGGAGGTTTAGCTTCTATTATTATATTTTTACTTCGAAGGATATTGATCAACTCTGGATCATTAGGTGAATAGGTAGAGAAATTTGTACCATCTATGAGCGTGCCAGTAATTGAATTATTAATAATAGTAACTTTAGACATATTATTTGTTTCGATTTCTTTTAGAAATTGAGAATAAGTAAGTTCTTGACTGGTAGTAGACTTAGGCTCAAAAAATGAACTTATAATTGAAACTGTTATAATTAACACCAGTAAATACAGACCTATGTTTCTATAATTTTTATTTCCTTTTAAATTCTTTTTATTTAAATTATTAGGTATATTAGACAATAAAAGTTTCTCCTTTTTAAAATTTTTAGTAGGTATTAAAATATTAATATAACCTTACCACAAAATAATTTTAGCATATTTCCTAAGTAAAAACAAATACAACGAAATATAGTATCGAGTATATAGTATCGAGTATATAGTTAAGAAAGCGAAAGAAAAGATAGAAAAAGTAGCATTCTTCTTTCTGTCTAACTACCCCACTAAAGTTTGCACTAACAAATCTCGTGAATCGTATATCGTATTGTGCCAACATTAAACTAAAAACTTAAAGCGAAAAACCATAATTCAAAATTCAAAACTTTTTCTTAGGTTTTAAGTTTTGGTTTTGCGTTTTGCGTTTTGCGTTTTACACTTTACGCTCTGATACTATATACTATTCACTATCGACTATAATAACTGGTAAACTAGGTAACTGGCTAACTGCTTATTTTAACTCACCCTGGTATATTTCGGGATTAAGAGTAAAAACATACGGAATATTTCTAAATTTTCCGGCATAATCCAAACCATAACCTACTACAAATTTATTAGGGATATCAAATCCCAAATAGTCAACTTTGACCTTGGCTTTCCTTCTGCTATTTTTATTTAAAAACGCACATACTTTCAAACTAGTAGGTTTACGTGATTTTAATATTCGAACTAAATAATCGAGAGTTAATCCAGTATCAATTATATCTTCAATTATTAAAACATCTTTGCCTTCAATAGTCTCATCTAAATCTTTTAATATTCTCACTACTCCTGAAGATTCTGTAGCTGCACCATAACTGGAAATCGCTATAAAATCAAATATCATGGGAATTGAAACTGCTCGAGCTAAATCGGCCATAAATATTACAGCTCCCCTTAATACACCTACAAAAACCAAGTTTTTGCCTTGATAGTCTTGAGTTATTTTTTTACCTAACTCTGCAATTTTTTCTTTAATTTGTTTTTCTGTAATCAAAATTTCATCAATTTCTATATTATTTAGCATTTTCCCTTCTTCTCCCTTAAATATTTTTATATAAAAACCGGTAAAAAATATTTTTCTACTTTTAATTTTAAAATTATTTTAGTAAAATAACCTTTAATAAAATTAAATAAATCGAAAATTCAGGTTTTATTATCAGTCTTCTAATCTAATACTTCTTAGTATTTTTATTAATTATTTATTTATAAACTAATATTTTAAATATCATACAGAAGTGAAGCTAATATGCTCTTTGTCTTTATATTCATCTTTATATAGAGTAATTTTTTACTAGTCGAGGTAATTTTTACCCGATTATCCATTCTCATTCCCACAATCCATATTATCTTATTTTCACTATCTACTAAGATAGGGATTAAATCTCGATGGCTTTTAGGAATCTTATTATCGATAAAATACTCTTTTACCTTCTTTTCTCCTATCATCTTTAAGGGATAAAATCTATCTCCTATCCGTCTATTCCTTAATTTAAGAGGAAATTTCACTTTATCATAATCAATAAATTCTATAAATTTTCCCTTAGGTTTTTTTTCATTAAAATATAAAGAAGATTTTATTTCTGCAGAATCTAATATACTTGTTTCAAATTCTATATCTAAGGCTTTAATTTTTGTCTTCCCTGAAATTAATATATTATATTCCCAAGGCGTAGATATCTCATCTACCCAATTTTTAGATATCCTCTTTCTATAAATTATTAATTGGCCATAGCTCTTCTTAGCCCTTAAATTCTCTGGAAGATAAACTTCTTTTTCACCAGATTGATATTCGGAAAGTTTTAATATTTCATTATTATGAGCAAAATTAATAGAATAAAGATTTCCTTTTATTACTTCGATAGATTTCCTGATTATCCTTCTCTTTAAGGCTAAAGATAAGGTATTAAACTTTTTTAAATCGACAATTATTCTTTCTTGACCTTCCACTTTTACGATCTCTGTAAATAGTAACTCTGTTTTTTGTTGCAAATAGGTATAAACTTCACTGACCATGCTCTGTAGGCGTAATATAATATCTTTTATATTTTTATTATACTCTTTGGAAAGGAGAGGTAAAAGTTCTAATCTAATTTTATTTCTAAAATATATAGTCTCTTTATTGGATGAATCTATCCGATATTCTATTTTATGTATTTGGCAATATTCTTCAATCTCTTTTCGAGTGCATTCTATTAATGGTCTAATTATTTTATTTCGTACTGGTGGAATTCCCGTTAATCCTTCTAATCCGCTACCTCTTAAAAGTCTCATTAAAATAGTTTCTACCTGATCATCAGCATTATGACCTAGAGCAATTTTGTCAGTCTTTAACTTCTCTGTGGTTTCTGAATAAAATTTATATCTATATTCTCGGGCAATCTCTTCCAGATTTGATCGTTTTTTCTTTACAATTTCACTTAAATTACAACTTTTAACTTCACAGGGCAAATCTAATTTTTGAGCCAAATTTTTAACGAAATCGGCATCTTCATCTGATTCTCTGCCTCTTAGCATATGATTAAGATGGGCAATATATATGGATAGATTATATTTTTGTCTGAAAGATAACAAAATTTTTAAAAGGGCTACCGAATCAGGACCCCCAGATACTCCTACCAGAACTTTATCATTAAAAGAAAGCATATCAAACTTTTTTATAGTCTCCAATACTTTCTCTTCCAACATTTCTATCTCCTTGTAATTAAAGGCCTTTCTAAGTGAAAGGCCTTTAATTTATCAATAAATATTTTTGGTGGCGGTGCTGAGATTCGAACTCAGGACACTGCGGGTATGAGCCGCATGCTCTAACCATCTGAGCTACACCGCCTAAATTAACAAAAAACCTCTATCATTTTGATTAAGAGGTTTTTTGAAATTGGTTGCGGGGGGCGGATTCGAACCACCGACCTTCAGGTTATGAGCCTGACGAGCTACCTGACTGCTCCACCCCGCGTCGTATTTTATTAAAGGTGCCGGAGGCCGGAATCGAACCGGCACGAACTTTACAGCTCGCAGGATTTTAAGTCCTGTGCGTCTACCTATTCCGCCACTCCGGCGAACTGCAATTCATTATATGATAAATCTTCTAAATCGTCAATAGTAATTATATAAGAGCTTTTTGCTTTGTAAGATATTTTTTGGTTTTTAGTCACTGATTAAGCCTGCTCAAGAGGTAAATTACAACAGGTCTATATGAAGTAATGACCTATTTTTTATTGATTTAATTATTTTCCTTAATTTACCCTAATAATGGGCGCACTTCTCCCCTTGTCCACATTTTAATGTGGATCTCTTCGCGAAAAAGTTATCCTTAAGGTGGATAATGGTTCAGGCAGCTGCCACCAGACTTCGCATTTTCTCTTCTTGTTTTTCTTTAATTCGCCCTACAGCCATGGCCAGCATGACACCTAGCGCCAATCCACACCTTATTTTCATCTTGTTCATTCCCCGGATGGTGTGCAGTTCAAAGCCGAAGGAGACGTCTAACCGGCTGTTCACTCGTTCTACACTAGTGCGTTTATTATACTCCTTTTTCCACTTGTAACTTGCCCGATCAATCGGCGTGAAGATTCTTCGATCTTCCGCCAGCGGGATGCGAAGCCCTTGCGCCACCGGACATAGCGCTTGGCCCTGGCAGATGATTCCGTACTGCCTGGCCGGACATAATTTCTTTAAGGTGTTGCGGTCTTTTTCAAATCCCCCATTGGCCATTTCTCGTCGAGTATTTGTTTTTAGGCAATAGCAGTAAACGTTGCCTTTATAGCTATAAGTTACATTGGTTTTCCCGCTAAGCAAGTGCGTTTCTTCTCCGTCTTTCCACATGTTGCGTAGGTCGATCACCGGTTTGATTTGATACTGATCCCAACACTTCTCGATCAGTTTTGTATCATCATAGCCTTTGTCGGCGGTCCAGGTTTCTGCTATCCGCAAAATCTCCGGCTGCTTCTCTTCCATCTGTTCAAGTAAGGCGTGCCCTTCTCTAGTGTCTTAAGGCCTGAGGCTTTGGTGACTTTATAAGCTACGGGCAATTCATAGGTGGTATCCACGACTAAATGCAGTTTGTAGCCAAACCACTTCACGATCTTTTCTAAAGAGGCTGCCATCTTTGTTCTGTCCCCGGTATTCTTTTTTCCCGTAATTGGCATCCGTATCCCGCCTGCCATCCGTTGTCTTTTTTCCATTCTTCCGCCTGGCAAAAGAGGGGATGGCTTTGCTGTCTACGGCCAGGTGCTTGCCGAAGTCAGGCAATAGTTTCCGCATCTGCTTAACCAGCTTTTCGAAAATATTATCCACTTCTTCGGTATGTTTTAATATCTTTTTCAAAAATCGCGTATACACCCATGCCGGGGGTACCTGGTTAAAAAAACCGCACATCTCTCGTAATTGTCCGTTGCGAGCTAATTCCCGACGCAGTTTTTCTATAGTTTCGTGTTGGAAGACTATTCCTGCCAATATGGAATTCCACATGGCTCGCACCGGATAATCATCCCGACCTTTATAGCGCTCTTGTTCCAGCTGTCTCATAAGTTCTTCGTCCGGCATATATTCCAGCACGAGACGCAGCCGTTTTAAATCACCTAATTCTTCGATCTCTTTCCAGCCAAAAATGCGGAGTTGTGGTATAATAGCCATACACCTGTCTGCGTGCAACGCACAGGCAGAGGTGAACCTCCTTGGTTTAATGTGTTGTTTGCTGCTACTATTTTACCATGGAAATGCTCACCTGTTTTTTCTTTTTTCCCTCTTGGGGTGGATTTTTCGCTAACTCCTGATTTCTGCCCCCTAAAACCGTATTTTTCGTTTTATTATGGGGTAAAATCTTTTTTTGTGTTCCTTCCAACGCTTGTGCGGCCTGGCTTTCCGAACATCGCAAAAAGCTCAACTATAAGATATTATTAGTTACCCATTTATCTTATATTAGCTGATTTCTAATACCCTCTCCTGACTTTTTTTATTAAGTAATTAACCTAAATAATTTAAAAGGAATTCCTCTTTAAATTCCTCTAATCTGTCCTCTAATAAAGCCAACCTTATGCTCTTCATCAAAGAAGACATAAAATAAAGATTATGAATGGTTCCTAAAATTGAAGCAAGTATCTCTTTAGACATATATAAATGACGGAGGTAAGCCCTGGTAAAATTTTGGCAAGTATAGCAATTACATTTATTATCTAAAGGTGTAAAATCATTCCTGTATTTAGCGTTAGTTATGGATATCTTGCCAGAAGAAGTAAATAACGAACCATTTCTTCCATTTCTAGTAGGTAGTACGCAATCGAACATATCAATTCCTCTTATTACTCCTTCTAATATACTTTGAGGTGCTCCCACTCCCATCAAATATCGAGGTTTATTTTGAGGTAAACAGGGAACAGTATAATCTAAAACTTCGTACATTAATGGTTTTGGTTCACCTACGCTTAATCCACCAATAGCATATCCAGGAAAGTTTAATTCTACTAATTTATTAGCATTCTCCATTCTTAAATCTTTAAAAGTTCCTCCTTGAACAATTCCAAATAAAGCCTGATTAGCATTATGATGTATTTCTTTACACTTCTTAGCCCACTTAATATTCCTTTGAGCAGCAATTTCTACCTGATATTTTCCAGAAGGATAAGGTATACATTCATCGAAAGCCATCGCTATATCAGAACCTAAAGCCATTTGAATTTCCATAGCTTTTTCAGGACTTATAAAATGCTTAGAACCATCAATATGCGAATTAAAAAATACTCCTTCATCATTTATCTTATTTAATTTCCCTAAACTAAAAATTTGAAAACCTCCACTATCAGTTAATATGGCTCCTTTCCAACCCATAAATTTATGCAACCCACCCGCTTCCGCAATTAAATTATGTCCTGGTCTTAAATAAAGGTGATAAGAATTGCTTAAAATAATTTGAATACCTAATCTTTCTAATTCTCGAGGAGTCATAGATTTAACTGTGGCTTGAGTTCCTACTGGCATAAATACTGGAGTATCAACCACTCCGTGAGGAGTATATAATTTTCCTAACCTTGCTTTAGTCTTTTTACATTCTTTTATTACTTCAAATTTAATAGCCAAATGTTTCCACCATCTTAATCTTTTAATTTATTTTGCAGTTTTTACTTATTTTGAATTATATAATCATCATCGCGTCTCCAAAACTGTAAAATCTATATCTTTTTCTAATCGCTTCTTGGTATGCTTTTAAAAGGAAATCCTTGTCAGCAAAAGCAGAAGCAAGTATTAGAGGAGTTGATTGAGGAAGATGAAAATTGGTAATCAATACATCTATAACTTTAAATTTATATCCGGGATAAATAAATATCTCACTCCACCTACTACCACTTATAACTTCATCCTTATCAATATTAAAAGCTGATTCTAAGGCACGCGTTGTGGTAGTCCCTACTGAAATAATCCGTCTTTTTTCACGTCGGGCTTGATTAATTTTTTCAACAACATTAGGAGAAACATCATAAAACTCTGAATCCATTTTATGTTCTTCTACTTTTGAAACTCTTATAGGTTCAAAAGTTCCTCGACCAATATGCAAAGTTAAATAAGCTATTTCAACGCCTTTATAAGTAAGTTCTCCTAATAAGGGTTTAGTAAAATGAAACCCGGCAGTGGGAGCAGCTATTGAACCTTCTTGAAGGGCATAAACCGTTTGATAGTCATCTTTTTTCTTCAATTTTTCCTTAATATAAGGTGGAGTGGGCATTTGTCCAATTTTATTTAGTACCTCTTTAAAATTACCTCTAAAAACAAATTGAATAAAATAGCTGCCTTTTTCTTGGTCTTTACCTTCTATTATCCCCTCTAATTCAGCTCCAAAGATTATTTTAGTGCCTAAATGAATAATCTTCCCTGGTTTTACTAAAACTTCCCAATATTTATCTTTTAAAAACTTAAGAAGCAAAATTTCTACTTTTCCCTTAGTATTTTCTTTAAAACCATATAATCTTACTGGTAATACTTTAGTATTATTTAAAACTAAAAGATCTCCTTCTTTAAGATAATCTCTAATATCTTTAAAAATTTTATGATGGATTTCTTTTTTACATCGATTTAAAATCATCAAACGACTATGATCTCTTGGTCTAATTGGCCTTTGAGCAATAAAGCCCGGAGGAAGGTAATAATCAAATTCTTTTAATTGCATTTTCTACCTATTTATCTATTTTAATATTCTTTTATAATTTTTATTCCTTTATAATAATACTTTAATATATCTTGGTATCTGGCTCCTTGAACGGACATACCGTAAGCACCCCATTGTGACATTCCAACTCCATGTCCATTCCCTAAACCAGAGAACAAAAAAGTTAAAGGAACATCTATTTTATCGATTTTATCGATTTCCACCTCATCTACTGCCTCTTCCTTCTTATTTTCTTCCTTCCTCTTCTTCATTAATTCAATTAATTCCTTAATAGTCCAATCTTTTTTTTGTTCTAAAATATCTTTTATTGATCCTTCTTGATCTTCTTTCTTCTCAATTCTCTCTTTACTTTCCGTATTATTCATAATATTTAATTCTTTCCCTATTACCTTAATATCAAAAAGAGTACTTCTGATTAAATCTAGCCCAATTAATCTTCTTAAATCATTGGCTTTTATATAAATAATTTCATTATTCTCAGAGGTGAAAGCTAATTCATTTATCCTGCCAGTTTCGCCTTTTTTAGCTATTTTAATAGAAGCAACAGAATCTATTTTATAACCTTCTTCTTGTAGTTTCTCCGTTAAATTTTTTTCATTTATAGAATACTCCCAGGTATGATGGGGTGAAGAAACTTTTTCTTCAAATATTGATTTTACACTTCTTAAATAAGGTATATAACTTCCCCAAACATTTTCACTGTCCTCGGTATAGCCCCCACTATCAGAATGATAAACTGCATTAATTGGTTTTCCATTATAAACCATAACTAAACCTCTTGTTTCGTCAACCGCCTTATTAGTTAAAGTATCTTCATGATTTACTCCTCCATAAGCTTGACTATTGGTAGTAGCGCAGATATTATAGTCTTTATCAATATATTTATTCATATTAATAGTAAAGATAGCAAAAGTTCTAGAGGCAATAGCTTGAGCTTTTAAGGCTTCTGCTGGCCACTGAGGAGATATTTCTTTTTTTAAAACTCCATAAAGATATTCTTCCATACTTATAATATTAATAATATTTAATTTTCTAGAAACTTTATCAATATCTACTTCAATATCCCCTCGATATCGATACTTTTGTCCATTAATTAAAACTATAATTTTAGTTTTTCCCACTGGAACAATTTTTATAGGACCAGAATAAACACTTTTCCCTAAAATTTCTATCCCTTTTTCATGAGGCAACATCTTAATTATCTTATTATTTTCTTCACCTATAAGAACTTCCGATTTTAAATTATAAATCTTAAAAACGCCATCTCCTGTTATATTTAATTCATCTTGATTTAAAAATATACCTACTCGAAGCAAGGGTATTTTTTCTACAGCTGAAATATTTCTATTAAATATAAAAATCCAAAAAATGCTTATCCCTAAAAATAAAAAAAACTTTTTTATCTTTCCTCTTTCTGTTTTCCCCAATTGATCTATCTCCTTTTTAAATTCTTCGTTCGTATGAGGTGTGCTCTCCTTCTTAATAAAACTTACTATTATTTTTCATAAAACTAAAAACTCAAAGCGAAAAGCGAAAAACCATAATTCAAAATTCAAAATTATTTTTCTTAATTTTAAGTTTTTAGTTTTAGTTTTGCGCTTTACACTTTACGCTATTATTTTCTATAACAATTTCCCCTGCATATCTTTTTTCCTTTTTTTATCAAAATGTTTATAAGTTAAATCTGTAGCTATTCTTCCCTTAGGTGTTCGATGAAGAAAACCCTTTTGCAAAAGATATGGTTCATAAACATCACAGATAGTATCTGCATCCTCACTAATGGAAGCAGCTAAGCTTTGTAAACCTACTGGACCACCGGAAAAATTTTCTATTATAGTAAGTAATAATTTTTTATCTATATCGCACAAGCCAAAATTATCAATTTCCATCATATTTAAACCATAATCAGCAATTTCTTCAGTAATAATTCCTTCGCCTTTTATTTGAGCATAATCACGAAGTCTCCTTAAAAGTCTATTAGCGATACGGGGAGTACCTCTCGATCTTTGAGAAATTTTTTTTACTGCTTTTTCGGTTATTTTAACTTTTAAAATTTGGGAAGATCTTATTACTACCTGTTCAATTTCATCTTCCTGATAATAACCAACTCGAGTGATAACCCCAAAGCGACTTCTTAAGGGTGAGGTAATCAACCCCGTACGGGTAGTAGCTCCAATAAGAGTAAATTTTGGTAGACTTATACGTATGGAACGTGCGCTGGGACCTTTACCAATCAGAATATCCAATTCGAAGTCTTCCATAGCGGGATATAATATCTCTTCAACTGCTCGGCTTAGTCGGTGAATTTCATCTATAAATAAAACATCATTTTCTTGTAAATTAGTAATTATTGCCGCTAAATCTCCTGCTCTTTCAATAACTGGGCCAGAAGTCATTTTAATATTGACACCCATTTCATTAGCTATTATATAAGCCAAGGTAGTTTTACCTAAGCCTGGAGGACCATATAAAAGAATATGATCAATTGGTTCTTTCCTTTTTTTAGCAGCACTTATATAAATTTTTAAATTCTTTCTAATATTCTCCTGACCAATAAATTCTTTAAAAAATTTTGGCCTTAAATTTGTATCTAAATCTGGTTCTTCTTTTCTTAACCCCAAATCAATAGTTTTTTCTTTTAATTCCATTTATTTGCTCCGTTAAATATTAAAAACACTTTTTATAATAAATCTAAAAATTAAATAAGACCAGTCATGGTTAAATAATCCTTAAGGATTCTCGAATTAATTCTTCTACCTTTAATTTTCCTTTAAATTTTTCTTGAGTTTTTTCCACTGCAGACATTGCTTTTTTGTGGGTATAACCTAATACTTTAAGAGCGTCAATAGCATCTTTTATGATCTCGGGTGTAAAACTTTTTTCTAAACTTTTCTCTATAAAAATTACCTTACTTATTTTCTCTTTCAACTCTAAAATAATTTTCTTGGCTAACTTATGACCAATTCCTACTATGGTGGTTATCGATTCTAAATCTTCTTGAAGAATTGCTTTGCTAAAATCATCAGGAGTCATTTTAGATAAAATATTTAAACCTACTTTTGGGCCTACGCCAGGTGTACCAAGCAGCAATCTAAAAAATTCTTCTTCTTTTTTACTTAAAAATCCGTATAACATTATTTTATCTTCTCTTAAATATAAATAAGTATAAATTTTAATTTTATCTCCGGTTTTTAAGACCAGATTATTATAAGTAGGAATATTAATTTTATAACCTATGCCACCTATATTTAAGATAAGATAATTTATGGCGACCGTATCAACTATTCCTTCCAGAAAAGTTATCAAATTTAAACCTCCCAAATGGGGCTTTTTAGCTAAAAACTTAAAGCTACCTGTCTGCGTGCCTGCCTGACCTGTCTGCGTGTAACGCAAAGGCAGAGCGAGTACGCTCGCAGTCAGGCAACGCACAGGCAGAAAAGCGAAAAACCATAATTTAAAACTCAAAACTTTTTCCAAATAAATTATAACTTTTAGTGTAGGGGTCGAATTTACTCGAACCATTTTTTGCGGGCTTGATAAATCAAGCCCCGGCTACCTATACGCTATTAGGGCGTATAAAATACGCCCCTACATCTTTTTATTTCTATTTTACACGATACGCGATTCTTATATACCCTATCTTTCCTCTTTCCCATCTTCTGTCTTCTCTTTACTATATACTCAATGCTATATACTATTTTCATTTCTGCATCTATTTCTTTCTTACTCTTTTCTTAACTAACGACTAAATTTAATACTTAGTATGTATATGACAAATCGCTATCGCTAAAGCATCTGCTGCATGATCAGGATGAGGAATTTTAGGTAAATTGAGTAAGACTTTAACCATCGATTGAACTTGATATTTTTCCGCCCTCCCATTTCCTACCGTAGCTTGTTTAACTTGTAATGGAGTGTACTCATAAAGTTCTAATCCCATTAAAGCAACAGTTATAGCTATCATACCTTGCACTTTACTAACTATAAGTGCAGTTTTAGTATTCTTATTAAAAAATACTTCCTCAATGCTAACTTCTTGAGGATTGTATTTTTCAATAATTTCCTTTATTTTATAATATATTTTTTTTAATCTAAGAGTAAAAGTATCTTTTTTATTAGTTACTATACATCCATAATCAATTAAGGTAATTTCCTTTTTTTCATATCGTATTAGACCGTATCCAGCATTAGCAAGTCCAGGATCAATACCTAAGATAATCACAATTTCTCCTTGCTGGTTGATATTTCTTCCATAATTTCATCGGCAATATTAAAATTAGCATAAACCTTTTGCACATCATCCTGATCTTCTAATTGTTCCATTAAATTAAGCATTTGTATTGCTTTTTTACCTTCTAAATCTACAGTAGTCTTTGGAATTAAAGTAACCTCATTAAGCAAACAATTAATACTATGTTCTTTAATTAAATTATTAAATTTTACATAATTTTCAGGTAGAGTAATAACTTCGATATTTTTCTTATCAGTCTTTACATCTTCAGCTTCTGCTTCAAGAGCCAAGTCTACAATAGTATCTTCGTCAACTTTATCTTTTTCAAAGATAAAATACCCTCTTTTATCAAACATCCATGCTACACAACCATTTTCGCCTAAGTTACCCGCATTTTTAGAAAAAATCCTTCTAATCTCTGGAGCTGTTCTATTTTTATTATCAGTCAAAGTTTCCATTAAAACTGCAACCCCTCCTGGCCCGTAACCTTCATAAATTATTTCTTCGTAAGAAACTCCTTCAGCTTCACCAGTTCCTCGTTTAACAGCTCTTTCAATATTTTCGTTGGGCATATTATTTTCTTTTGCTAATTGGATAACAGTTTTTAATTTTACATTAGCCTCAGGATCTCCTCCCCCTGAGCGAGCAGCAACAGTTATTACTCGAATTAATTTAGAAAATAATTTTCCTCTCTGATTATCCACTTTACCTTTTTTTCTTTTAATGGTACTCCATTTTGAATGTCCAGACATAATTTATTTCTCCTTATATATAAAAATATTAAAACAATTTTAATCTGATTTATTTTTTAATAATTTTAGCATATTGGAAGATTAGTTTCAATTATCTGTCTACGTGCGAACCTGTCTGCGTGCGGACACGCACAGGCAGGCACGTACAGGCAGAGAGGAGACATTAATTAAAATTAATGGTAATTCAGGTTACTTATTATAATATTTTCTTTAGATTATAAAAAATTCTCTATATATCTAAAAGTATAAAAACATTAAAAATAAATTATGAGGAAAATTTAAATATTTTTTAAATTTTAAAAATCAGGGATTGTTGGTGTACTTCGCTTATGTTCACTGGTAATTATTTTGTTTTGAATCACTTCTTCTATCATTTTATTATTTAATTCCTCTCCATTCAAATACTTATCTAATTGCTCATAACTTACACCAATTTCCTCTTCATCGGTTTGACCTTTCCAAAGACCTGCAGAAGGAGGTTTACTAATAATTTTTTTTGGAATCCTTAAATATTCTGCTAATTCTCTAACTTGATTCTTTAACAAATTACCTAAAGGTAAAATATCTGCTCCTCCATCCCCATATTTAGTAAAATATCCCACCATTAACTCAGTTTTATTGCCCGTTCCGACAACTAAATAATTTAATTTATTAGCAAAATAATACAAAGTTATCATTCTTAATCGGGGTTTTATGTTTTCTTTTGCCAATTTAAAACTGGCTTTTTTTTCTTTACTGTCTAATAATACAGAAACAAATAAATCATATATTCCTGACAAATCAATTATTTTATAAAAAATATTAAACTTTTTAGCTAACTCTAAAGCATCATCAAGATCTTTACTTATACTGTGACAAGGCATAACTAAAGCTAAAGTATGTTTGGGAAAAACTTTTTTGCACAATACTGCTACTACTGCAGAATCAATTCCTCCACTTAATCCCAATACTACTCCTTTACCTTTTGCCATAGTTACCTTGTTTTCTATCCAATCACTTAATTCTTTTCCCAAATTTATCAATTTATCTATTCTCCAATTCACCAATTAGCCAATTCACCGATTAACCAATTCTCCAATCTACCAATTCTCCAATCTACCGATCGATTTAGTCGATAGTGAATAAGTCGTAGGGGGCAGACCTTGTGTCTGCCCCC
>Ga0210004_1001062_pt1 | contig 16532 bp, 17 predicted proteins | sample CryGey13umfilter_FD_185450 | JGI IMG/M metagenome (GOLD analysis project Ga0210004, IMG submission 185450) | Groundwater microbial communities from aquifer in Utah, USA - Crystal Geyser 4/8/14 3 um filter (SPAdes) (version 3) | ecosystem: Environmental > Aquatic > Deep subsurface > Groundwater...
GTCTAGCTTTCAAAAACCAATAATGACTGATTCCGGCGGATTTCAGGTTTTTTCGTTAGGTTGGGGGAAGGTGCATGGGATAGGGAAATTTTTAAAACGGCAGGTTTCGGAGAAAAGAAATTTTTCTGTCCCTGAAAAACTTGTCAAAATTTCGGAGGATGGTGTTGTTTTTAATTTTAATGGAAAAAAATTTGAACTGACCCCGGAAAAATCAATTAAAATCCAGCAAGACCTCGGCGCTGACATTATTTTCGCTTTTGACGAATGTACTTCGCCGCTTCACAGTTATGCTTATACTAAAAAAGCAATGGAACGCACTCACCGCTGGGCGATTCGTTCTTTAAAAGCGTTCCAAAATCTTAAAAATGTTAATCTTACGAGACTAAGTCTCATAAGATTGGAACAGGCGTTGCTTGGAATAGTTCAGGGTGGAATTTTTGAAGATTTAAGAAAAAAGTCATCAAAATTTATCGGCTCTTTGCCTTTTGACGGTTTTGGCATCGGCGGTTCTTTTGGCGAAAAACAAATGAAAGAGGTTTTAATCTGGTCATTAAGCGGTCTAGCCGAAGAAAAACCGCGTCATCTTTTAGGAATTGGGAAAATTAAAGATATTTTTATTGCCGTAAAACAGGGGATTGATTTATTTGACTGTGTTGTGCCAACCCGGGAAGCCCGGCACGGAGTTTTATATACTAAAGCCGGCAAACTGGCAATTGAAAAAGGAATTTTTAGCCATGATAGAAAATTAATTGATAAAAACTGCAGCTGTTGGGTTTGCCGTCAAGGAATCACCCGTCAGGAACTCCATCACTACTTTAAACAGAATAAAGGCCAGCGACTATCCACTATCCACAATATTTATTTTTTTAAAAATTTTTTTAGGGAGATTCGCAAGGCGATTTCAGAAGATAGATTAGAGAAATTGGAAAAAGAGTATTATAATTATCTTAATGTATCATACCAAAACTTCCTCTGAGGTTTTAGAGGCGCTAAAGTCAAACGAACAGGGTTTAACCCAGAAAGAAGCAGAAGAGCGGCTTTTGAAATATGGGCCCAATAAATTGCCAGAAGGCAAAGTAGATAATCTTCTGGTTATTTTTCTTCGTCAATTTCAAAGCCCATTGATTTATATTTTAATGGGAGCTAGTTTGATTGTTTTTTATTTAGGTGAAATTGTTGATGGATTGATTATTTTGGCGGTACTTCTTTTTAATGCAATTGTGGGAACGGTCCAGGAAGGAAGAGCTCAAAATACGCTTTTAGCCCTTAAAAAATTTGTGGAAGTTAATGCCGCGGTTTTGCGCGACGCTAAAGAAATAATTATTCCTGATTATCAATTAGTGCCGGGTGATATTATTCTCCTTCAAGAAGGCGAAAAAATTCCGGCTGATAGCCGAATTATTATTTCTAATAATCTTAAGATTGACCAAGCCGCCTTAACCGGCGAATCCGAGCCGGTTTTTAAAATTGCCGAAACTCTTCCTCGTGATGATTTGCCATTTGCCGACCAGAAAAATATGGTATTTAAGGGCACCTATATTGTTTCCGGCAACGGCGAAGCCGTGGTAGTTTCCACCGGCCTTGAAACTGTTATTGGTAAAATTAGCCAGAAAATTGTAGTTATTGATACTGAAATCCCGCTTAAAATAAATATTCGCTATCTTTCGCGGCTGATTATTATTGCGGTTACTATTATCAGCGCTGTCTTATTTTTCAGCGGTGTTTTCTTTGGGAAATCTTTAACTGAAATGTTTAAAACCGTAGTGGCGCTTTCGGTATCCATTATTCCTGAAGGATTGCCGATTGTTCTTGTTTTGATTTTAGCTACTGGTGTTCGGCGAATGGCTAAACGTAATGCTTTGGTTAAAAGATTGCAGGCAGTTGAAGCCTTGGGTCAAGCAAAGGTGATTGCCGTAGATAAAACCGGCACCATTACCAAAAACGAATTAGCGATTCAAAAGGTTTGGGTTAATGGAAAAATATTTGAGATTGGCGGTGTTGGTTATGAGCCTAAGGCTGATATTTATTTTGAAAAACAGTTAATTTCAGCGCCGGATTTTCCAGAATTAATTCTGGCTGGAAAAGCAGCTAGTTTTTGCGCCAATGCCCGGGTTTTGTATTCAGAAGAAACAAAAACATATCGCGTAACTGGTGACCCGACTGAAGCGGCGATTTTGGTTTTTAGCCAAAAAATCGGCTTTCAAAAAGAAATTATTGACAAACAGCATCCCTTGCTTCAGGAAATTCCCTTTGATTATAAAACAAAATATCATGCCACGGTTCGGAAAGTAGATGGTAAAAGATTTTTAACCGTGGTTGGCGCGCCAGAGGCAATTTTTCCTCTTTGCCGGGTAGTGAAGCAAAGCTCTACTACCCGGCTTTGCAAACTTTCAAAACAAAAAAGAGAAGAGTTAGAGTCGGTTTTTCATAAAATGTCCAAAGAAGGACTGAGGGTTTTAGCTTTTGCTTTTAATCGAAAAAGTCCTGAATTATTGTCTCCCTTTGGGAGATCCCCCGCAGGGGGAGAAACCGAGAAAATGCCCAAACTTACTTTTGGCGGATTTTATGGAATGAAAGACAGTTTGCGGCCCGAAGTTAAAGAAGCAATGGAGCGAGCGCGGGAGGCCGGCCTCAAAGTAGTAATGATAACCGGCGACTATAAATTAACCGCTCAAGCAATCGCCAAAGAAGCGGGAATTTATTCCGAGGCTGATGAAATTCTCACTGGTCAGGATATTGAGACACTTTCTGATGAAGAACTTGCTCAAAAATTAGAAAGAACAACGGTCTTCGCCAGAGTGACGCCAGAGCATAAACTGCGGATTATTCAAGCTTATCGAAGAAGAGGAGAAATTATTGCGATGACTGGTGATGGAGTTAATGACGCGCCGCCGCTCGTGGCTGCTGATTTGGGAGTGGCAATGGGCAAAATCGGCACTGAAGTAGCCAAAGAAGCAGCGGATATTGTGCTTTTAGATGATAACTTTAGCAGTATTGTTTCAGCCATTGAAGAGGGCCGAAGTATTTATAAAACCATTAAAAAAGTTGTCCTTTACCTTTTTTCTACAAGTTTAGGCGAAGTGTTGACCATCAGTATTGCGTTATTTTCAGGCTATCCCTTACCGCTTTTAGCCAGTCAAATCATTTGGCTGAACTTTGTGACCGACGGTTTTTTAACCGTTGCTTTGGCAATGGAGCCGAAGGAGGAAGGACTGCTTAAAAGTAAATGGAGAAAATCAAGTAGATATTTAGTTGATTCACTCATCGCGCAGCGGATGTTTGTAATGGCTTTACCAATGGCGATTGGCGGTTTCTTCATTTTTCAAAATTACTTAGCTTTTGATTTAACTAAGGCCTTAACAATGTGTTTAACCACTTTGGCAATTTTTCAATGGTTCAATGCCTGGAATTGTCGTTCAGAAAATAAATCAATTTTTCAGATGAACCCCTTATCCAATAAATGGCTGGTTGGCGCAATAATAATTGTTGTGCTGCTTCAATTGTTAGCAGTTTATCATCCGCTCATGCAAAAGATTTTACACACCGCTCCTTTGGAATTATCCGACTGGCTGATTGCTATTGGCATTAGTTTTTCGATTATAATAATAGAAGAGATACGAAAACTCCTTTATAGGAGTTTCAAACCCTAAACCCTAAACACATGTCCTACGAATTAGCCTTCAATTTTCTTTTAATTGCCATCGGGATTTTCATCCTTATCCGCTCCGGGGTCTATATCGTTCGCTCATTGATTGAGCTCGCTCATTTTTTGAGAATTTCTGAGTTTACCCTCTCTTTTATTTTGATGGCTTTTGCTACCACTCTGCCAGAGTTTGCTATCGGTCTTAACTCAGCTTTTAGCGGCCAGCCCCTGATTTCCTTGGGTAATATTTTAGGAGCTAATATTTTAAACTTAAGCTTAACTCTTGGCTTAGTAGCCCTGATTTCCGGACAATTACTCATTAGCCACAAACCTAAAGAGATTGCCGCCTCGCATCATTGGTTGACTCTCTTTTTGGGAATGACTCCAATAATTTTATTAGTTGACCTCAAACTTTCCCGGCTTGATGGAATAATTTTAATTTTGCTTTTCTTGATTTATTTAGCAAGATTGATTCGTTTGCGAGAAGTTTTACATAATGGAAAAAGTTTTTGGCTTTCTCAGTTTCATCATCCGGTTGGATTGGAGATAAAAAACTTTTTTAAAAATCTGCTTATTTTTGTGGTGGCGGTTGGTTTTTTGTTATTTTCCGCTTCAATAATTATTAAAAGTAGCCAGGCCATTTCGCTAAAAACTGGAATGTCTCAGTTATTAGTAGGTGTTTTTATAGTAGCTTTGGGCACCACTTTACCGGAATTAGCTTTTGGTTTAAGAGCCGCTTTTCGCCAACATGCTGAATTATCTTTAGGCAATTTATTTGGAGCCACGGCTCTTAATTCTACTTGGATTTTGGGAATTGTGGCCTTAATCAGCCCAATCGAAGTTAAAGCTTCAATTCCTTTTTTAATCAGCGCTATCACTATGATTTTAGTTTTATTTTTAGCCAATCTATTTTTACAAACTCGCAATGCGATTAGCCGAAAAGAAGGATTAATTTTAATATCAATTTATTTGATTTTCCTTTTTATTCAATTTATCTTATTATAAAACAATTTAAAACATCTTGGTTTAATTAATTAAACCAAGAAAAATTAATTAAATTATGGTAAGAGTCACAAAACGAGGCATCACTAAAGAATTAGAAAACAGAATTCTGGATGTTTTGCTTAAAAAAATTAAGAAAATTAAGAAAAGAAAAGAGATGGCTGGGCTTTTGGATCAACTATTAACTTTCGATGAACAGATAATGGTAAAGAAACGGTTGGCGATTGATTTTCTTCTTAAAGAAGGGAAAAAGTACAGAGATATAGAAGAAATTATAGATGTTTCCAGAAGAACCATTAGTTTTGTTAAAAAAGGGTTAAAGAAATCCCCTAAAAAAGAAAAGAAAATTTGCAAACTTACTAAAATGGATTTTAAGGAACCAAAAATACAGATTCGGAAATTTCCCGCTTATAAAGGAAGAGGAAGATGGAGTTTCCTTCACAATTTATAATCCGGTTATAGTTTAATTCGTTGAATTGAAATACTGGTTTAATTAATTAAACCAGCTGATGTTTGAAGAAATGCTTGGGGAATTTATGTTGGTCAACAAATCTACGATCGTGAAATTGTTGACTAACGATGACTAACAATTTTACTACGAATTTCTATAAAAAAGAAACGGTTTAATTAATTAAACCAAGTCGTAAAAGAAATTTTAGGCTTTGGCGATGACTAAGGCAATGATTTTTTGGGCGCCGTTTTCTTTTAAGACCTTGGCTGCCTCGCTCATCGTCGCGCCCGAGGTAAAAACATCATCTACCAGTAAAATATTTCTACCCTTGACTCGCTCGGGGTTTTCTATTTTGAAACAACCCGCCATATTCTTTATTCTTGCCTCGTTGTCTTTTAATCCAACCTGAGGCTTGTTATTTTTCACTCTTTTCAGGCCTTCAAACAATTCTGAGTCAAATTTTTTAGCCACGACCTCGGCAATTAATTTCGCCTGATTAAAACCTCGCTGGCGTTCTCTTTTAGGGTGAAGGGGAATTGGGACTACAATAAAATTTCCAATTTCCAATTTACAATTTCCAATATATTTTATTGCTAATTCTGCCAGAGTTGGAGCTAAGTTTTTAAAATATTTATATTTCAGATAATGAATTAAATTTTGTAGAACCGGGTCGTCGTAATTGCCAGCCGCGGCTAAAAAATAAGGAGAGTCATAATGGCAAATTCTTTTATTTTCGGCTAATCGGGCTCGGCAAACCGGACAAAATAAGGTATTATTAAGTTTAACTAAAGATAGGCAAGGCTGGCAGATTAATTTATCCCGCTGTTCTAAGTATCTCTGGCAGTTTAGACAAAGCGGAGGAAAAAGGATATCCAATAAAATCTCTCTAGCTTTAATTATAAGAGGAAACATAGTATAATTATTAACAATAACAATAACAATGACAATAACATGTTAATTTTTTTTAGGGGACTTCTTGGTAAAAAATCTTATCTCGGCGTTGATATCGGAACCACCTCAATTAAAATGGTGGAAATTTCAAAAGGCCGGATTCAGCCGAAACTTCAGAATTATGGAATTTTAGAAAGTTACGGCCATCTAGAACGTCTCAACGATGCCATTCAAACCAGTTCCTTAAAGCTCGCCGAACGGCAAACCGCAGAACTTTTAAAACTGCTTTTGAAAAAAATAAAAATTAAAACCTTCGACGCCATCGCTTCAATTCCGGCCTTTTCAACTTTCATTACCATCCTTGAAATACCGGAGATGTCTGAAATTGATGCGGCCAAAGCCGTTCCCTTTCAAATTCGCCAGCATATTCCTTTGCCAACTTCGGAAGTGGCGATTGAATGGCTTAAAGTAGGAAAAAAAGAAGACGAAAAAGGTTTCAGCAAACAAGAAATCCTTGTTATCTCTGTACCCAACGAACAAATTAGAAGATATCAAAATGTTTTTAAATTAGCCGGTCTAAAATTAAAAGCTTTAGAAGTAGAAACTCTGGGTCTAATTAGGGCGCTTATTGCCAATGACCCCACCCCCACTTTAATTGTTGATATCGGCGCTCGTTCCACTAATATTGCCGTGGCTGAAGGAGGTTTTCTTAAACATAATTATCAAACCGATTTTGCCGGCGGTTCTCTGACTCAAGCCATTGCCAGCGGCCTGAATATTAATATCAGAAGAGCCGAGGAATTGAAAAAACAAAGAGGTCTTTTGGCTGCCGGCGGCGAGTATGAGTTATCCACATTAACTCTTCCTTTCTTAGATGCTATAATTAATGAAGCGAAACGGGCCAAGGATAATTACGAAAAAAATCAAAAATATAAAATTGAACGAGTAATTTTGGCTGGTGGCGGCGCTAATCTGTTGGGAATTGATAAATATTTTGAAGGACAAATAAATTTACCAACAGTTATCGGCAACCCGTTTTCAAAGATAGAATATCCAGCCAAGATTGAACCATTTATTAAAGAGTTGGGTCCGGCCTTTAGCGTCGCTATTGGCTTGGGGATAAGAGAATTCGTATAAAATGCCTCAATACACAAAAACTGCCTTAGAAGAAGAATTAAAAAGGGCGGAAAAACTGCCGGTCGGCTGGCCTTGGCGGCTTTTGGTTTTTACCGCTATTGTTTTCGGAGTGATGGTTGCCGGCTATTTAGGAATGAATTTGGGATATAAACCCTATCTGAACTCACGGATAAAAAGTCTGGATGCCAAAATTACCAATTTAAGTCAAGCCATTGATGAAGAACAGCAGAAAAATTTAGTGACTCTTTACTCTCAATTGATTAATATTCAAAATTTGTTAAATTCTCACATAACCCCCTCAAAACTTTTTGATTTTTTAGAGAAAAATACTCATGGACAGATTCATTACCTTGCTTTAAATTTGTCTTTAATGGAAAAAAGTATAAAACTTGAGGGAGTAAGTCCTGATTACATTGTTTTAGCTCAACAGTTGGAATTATTTCAAGGAATTCCGGAAATAGAAAAGGTTTTTCTGGAGGACTCCCGAGCTTTAGAGGCCGGAAATATTCGGTTTTCAATCCGGTTGATATTTAAACCGGAGTTATTAAAATAATATGCTACGAAATACGAAAAGATACGAAAGTACGAAATTTTATTAAATTTTATTATTCGTATATTCGTACAAAATTCGTAATTCGTAGATGGAGCGAAGCGATTATGAAGGCTTCAACTAAAAGAATTTTTAGCATTTTAATATCGATTTTGATGCTTATCGGTTCACTTTTTGTTTACGCTTCTTTAATCAGTCCGACTTATTCCCAAATAAAAGACTTAAGAGCCGAAGTGGCTTCCCGACTCGATTTTATCGCCAAAAACGAAACTTATATTCAACAGGTTCAAAAGGTTTTAAGCGAATATCAGGATATTACCAAGACTACAGAGACGACCTCGTTAATTCTACCCCTGGAACAAGATGTGGCTTCTGGCGTTAACCAGATTGCCGGATTGTCTACGAATAATAAGTTAACAATAGAATTATTAGGCGTCCAACAGTTATCGATTAAACCGTCAAATCAGTCGAATCTTATTAAAGGATTAGGCACTTTGAGATTTAATTTTCGTCTGATGGGCAGCTATGAAAATTTTAAATCTTTTCTTCGGGCCTTGGAAACCAATATAACTCTGATGGATTTAATGAATTTAAAGATAGAGTCAGCCCCAAAACCGAAATCAGGCGTAACTAATTTTTACTATACAATGATTGTAGATACATATTATCAAGCCCCGTAACTCAACTAGTTGAGTTATGCGGGGCAAGCAGAATAACATGGCAATAATTATTGAGGAAGAAAAGAGAAAAATTAACTGGTTCGCCTTGGCTGTAATTATTTTAATCATTGCGACAATTATCACTGCCACTTATTATTTATTTTTTGCTCCCACCCCCTTGATTGAGCGAGTAGCGCCAGCCCGTTTACAATCGCTTCAGGAGCTTTCCCATATAAGATTGCAGCCAGAAGCAATTATCAATAATCCTAACTTCCAAATTCTTAAACAATACGTTAATCCGATTGAAATCGGGCCGGTTGGAAATACCGATCCGTTTGTTAAATAAATGTAAAAATCAAAATGCAAAATTTGTTGTCATTGCGAGCCTTAGCGAAGCAATCTTGTTTATGAGATCCCTTCGCTTCGCTCGGGATGACGCTACGCGTCATTTTAACATTTTACATTGTCATTTTTCATTTTGAGATTTACATTTTAAATTTTTAATGTGGAAAACAAAACCTTCCTTCAGGAATTAATAAAAGAAGGTCTTTTAAGCGAAGAATTAGCAAAAAAAATCCTCCAGGAATCTTCTTTGGTTGGAAAAAACGCCGAAGAACTGATTTATGAGCGCCGGTTGGCGGACGAGGAAACAGTGGCTAAAATCAAAAGCAGGCTTTTAAACGTTCCCTACAAGAAAATAAAAGTTGAAGAAATCAAAGATGAACTGTTAAAACTTATTCCAGAAGAAACCGTTCGCAACTATAAAGTAATCCCCATTAGTAAAGCCGCTGATCTGTTGGTGGTGGGAATGCTTTATCCCGACGATTCCAAGGCCCAGGAAGCAATAAAGTTTATTGCCAAGCAATCGCGGGTTAATCTCGGAGTTTATTTAATTACCAAGTCCGATTGGGAAACCGTGCTCAGGCGTTATTCTCCTTATAAAAGCGAGGTTGAAGCGGCCATTAAATCTCTCAGCCTTCAGCCGGGCAAAGGACTGGCCGCTTATCAGAAAATTATCCAGTTAGAAGAGGGGGTAGCAGTTTCCGAAGAAGCCCCGATTATTAAAATTGTGGCTTCAACTTTAAAAGAGGCTGTCTGGCAGAAGGCTTCCGATATCCATATTGAACCTCAAAGAGACCGACTGCGGATTAGATTTCGGCTTGACGGCCTGCTTCAGGAAGTTTCTTCTTTGCCGATTGAATTGCATCAGCCGATAATCTCGCGGGTAAAAGTTCTTTCAAATTTAAAAATTGACGAAACCAGAATTCCTCAGGACGGCCGTTTCAGGACCATTCTCTTTGGTCGGGACATTGACTACCGGGTGGCTACTTTTCCCACGCCAGTCGGCGAAAAAGTGGCGATTAGAGTTTTAGATCCGACGGTCGGCCTGAAAGGACTGGAAGAATTGGGACTGGTCGGCCGCAATTATGAAGTAATCAGGGAAGGTATTGAGGAACCTTACGGAATGATTCTTATTACCGGACCAACCGGCTCAGGAAAAACCACTACTCTTTACGCCTTAATGCAGATTCTCAATAAAGAAGGAGTTAATATTGTCAGCTTGGAAGACCCGGTGGAATATTTTATTGATGGACTGAATCAGTCCCAGGTTCGGCCGGAAATCGGTTATGATTTTGCTTCTGGCTTGCGGCAAATTCTCCGCCAGGACCCGGATATCATTATGGTCGGAGAAATTCGTGACAATGAAACCGCCGGCTTGGCGATTCACGCCGCTTTAACAGGCCACATTGTTCTTTCCACTCTTCATACCAATAATGCCTTAGGCGTGATTCCCCGCTTAATTAATATGGGAGTGGAACCATTTTTACTGCCAGCTTCTTTAAATCTAATGTTAGCTCAGCGGTTAGTGCCCCGGCTTTGTCAGGAATGCAAAAAACTCGAGAAAGCCCCGGAAAAAATCCAGGAAATTATCAAAAAAGAAATTGAAAAATTGCCCGAAAAAATGATTGGAAATTGGAAATTAGAAATTGGAAATTTCAAAGTTTACCACTCTCCTGGTTGTCCGGCCTGCAAAAACAAGGGAGTCAGCGGCAGAATTGCTTTCTTTGAAATTTTGAAGAAGACTCCGGAACTTGAAGAAATTATTAATACCAGCCCGACTGAACATCGAATTCTGGAGGAGGCCAGACACCAGGGAATGATTAGTTTGCGTCAAGACGGTATCTTAAAAGCTCTTGAAGGACTGGTTTCAATTGAAACGGTATTGAGGGAAACAATGGAAGTATGATATAATTAAGTTATGGACTATAAACAAAAACTTAATGATTTACTCCTAACCACGGCTCGGCAGAATGCCTCGGATTTGCATTTGGCGGTTGGCCGGCACCCGACTTTAAGAATAGACGGTGTTTTAATTCCCCTTCAAAAAGAGCCGATTTTAATTCCGGAAATGGCGGAAAATTTAATATTTAATCTTCTCACCCCGGAACAAAAAGAGAAGTTTTTAAAAGAAAAAGAAATTGACCTTTCTTACAGCTTTGAAGATAAAGCCAGATTTCGGGTCAATATTTTTTATCAACGGGGCTATACTGCCGCGGCTCTGCGGCTTATTCCGGCTCAGATTAGAACTATCGAAGAATTGAATTTGCCGCCCATTCTTCATGACTTTACCCGGCTTTCTCAGGGTTTTGTTTTAGTGGTTGGTCCGGCCGGTCACGGAAAATCGACCACCTTAGCAGCGCTTTTAGATGAAATCAATCATACCCGAACAGACCATATTATTACTATTGAAGACCCGGTTGAGTATATCTTTACTCAGGACAAATGCATCGTCTCCCAGAGAGAGGTGAAGACCGATACCTTGGATTTCCATAAGGGTTTGCGCTCGCTTCTGCGCCAGGACCCGGACGTCATTATGATTGGAGAAATGCGCGATACCGAATCAATTGCCACGGCCATGACCGCGGCCGAAACCGGCCATTTGGTTTTTTCTACGCTTCATACTAATTCCGCCTCCCAGACCGTTGATAGGATAATTGACAGTTTTCCGGCTGAGCAGCAAGGTCAAATTTCTTCGCAGTTAGCCGCCACTTTAGTGGGGATTGTCTCGGAACGTTTAATTCCGCGAATTGAGGGTGGTCGGATACCAGCTTGCGAGATAATGATTACTAATCCGGCTATCCGCAATCTCACTAGGGAAAAAAAGGCTTATCAAATTGATTTGGTTATTGAAACCTCGGTCCAGGAAGGAATGCTCACTCTTAATCGGTCTTTGGCGGAATTAGTAAGAAAGAAAGAAATTTCCTTGGAAAATGCGGAATTGTATTCATTGAACCCAAGCGAGTTGAGGATACTACTTGAGAGAAGTTAAATTCTAAACTCTAAACCCTAAACTCTAAACAAATCCCAATGACCAAAATCCAAAATACGAGTTTAAAACATTTGAATTTAGAATTTTGAATTTGTTTAGGATTTAGAAATTAGGATTTAGGATTTGAAATTTCATTTATGAAATTCAAGTACAACGCCAGAACTCAAGAAGGCGAGTTGCAAACCGGTTTTATTGAGGCGGCTAATCGGGAAGCAGCGGCCAATATTTTAACCGGCCACAATCTTTTTATTTTAAGCTTGGAAGGGGCTGAAAGACGCCATTGGTACAATAGGATTTTAGGTTTTTTTAATAGGGTAAAAATTACTGATTTGATGATTTTTACCCGCCAATTTGCGACTTTAATGGAATCAAAAATGCCATTAGGAAACAGTCTTCGGGGGCTTTATCAGCAGACAAAAAACCCTATTTTAAAAGAAGCCATATTTGAAATTTCTTCTGATGTCGATGCTGGACTTTCCTTATCCCAGGCGATAGAGCGTCGGGGAAGAATCTTTTCCGAATTTTATATTAGTATGATCCGCAGCGCCGAGATTACCGGCCGCCTGGAAGAAGCCATGAGTTTCTTGGCTGATTATCTGGATAAAGAGTCAATGTGGCATTCGCGAATCCGCAACGCCTTAATTTATCCGATTATCGTAGTAATTTTATTTTTAGTGGTTGCCGGCATAATGCTAACTACGGTTTTCCCCCAAATTGAGCCGGTTTTTAGAGAGACCGGCGTTAGTTTGCCGTTTATCACCCAAATTTTTCTGGCTGGCGGCAATCTTTTACTTCACTGGTGGTGGGCAGTTCTTCTGATATTAATTCTTTTAACCTTTTTGTTAATAGATTACTTTCAAAGCAGTGAAGGCAGGGCGGTGTTCAACGAATTGATAATTAAGGTGCCGGTTTTTGGAAATTTATTTAAAAAAATTTATGTGGCTCGTTTTACGGAATCAACAAGCGTGCTGATAAGGGGCGGCATTCCGATAACTCAGGCCATTGAAATTTCCGGTCATGCTATCGGAAATATTGTTTATCGCGATATTTTACACGAGGTTGCCGAAAAAGTAAGAGCCGGAGAACTATTTTCCACTCTTCTATCCCAAAATGAATATTATTTTCCGGCCTTAGTGGGACAGATGGTGGCCATCGGCGAAGGGACCGGCCGGCTGGATGAGACTCTTTCAAGAATTTCCGCGTTCTATACCCGGGAAGTCAATAATCTGCTGGCTAATTTAGTGGAATTGATTCAACCCATTTTGATAGCTGTTATCGGCATTTTTGTAGGACTGCTGTTTGCTTCAATTTTGATTCCGATATATAATTTAGCTCAAGCATTCTAAAAGGTCGAATACATTACGAGAATATAGAATATAGAATTTAGAATATAGGGGTTATTAATAAATTTCCTAAATCCTAAATCCTAAATCCTGTGAAAAAACAAGGTTTTACATTGATTGAAATTTTAATCGTGGTGGCGATTATCGGGCTTTTGGCTTCGATAGTTTTGGTTGGTTTGGGAGCTTTTAGGACTCGCGGCCGGGACGCCCGTCGAATTGCCGATTTGCGCGAAACTCAAAACGCTTTGGAACTTTACTACACAAAAAATCAAAGATACTCGGCTCTTGCCGGAGGAGACACTTGGGCAAGCTTAACAAATAGTTTGGTCAATGCCGGTATCGGCGTTTCATCCGTTTCCAACGACCCGCTTTATCCGGCTAAAACTTATCGTTATGGAGTAGCTAGTGACGGTCAAAATTATGTTTTAGCCGCCGCCTTAGAAGATAGCGGCAACCCGGCCCTTAAAGATGACCCTGATGGTAGCCTTTATAGTATTGACTGCGCTGATCCAACCTACTGCGTTCAGTTTTAATTTATTATAGAAGCGGATTGACGCGGAGAGATACGCGGATTAACGCGGAATTTTGGTTATGAATTATTTTCTCTATATCATTCTCTTTGTTCTTGGTTTGGCAGTGGGTAGTTTTATTAATGTAATTTCTCTCCGTTATCAGTCAGGCCGAAGGCTTTTAGATAAAAAAGTTATAGACGGTCGCTCTCACTGCCCGATTTGCTTTAAGACATTAATTTGGTATGAGTTAATACCAATTTTTAGTTTTTTTCTTCAAAGAGGTAAATGTCGAAGTTGCGGTCATAAAATTTCTCTCCAGTATCCTTTGGTAGAAATTTTATCAGGCCTAATTTTTGTATTAGTGCCTATAAAAATTCTAACAATTACCCAATTGCCCAATTACCAATTACTAATTATTTTAATTTGGCTGTTGGTCTTTGTTTTTTTACTCCTGCTTTCAATCATAGACTTACGTCACTCAATTATTCCCAATCAAATAAATCTAACATTGGGGATTTTGGGATTGATTCTTTTAATCATTAAATCCGCAGGTCAATGGTCAATAGTCAACGGTCAACAGTCATTTCTGGGGCATTACGCGGTAATTTTCGGTTTGAGAGAGAATATCTGGATAAATTATTCGGTGGCTGCCTTATTGGGTATGGCTATTTTTGGAGTAATTATTCTTTTAAGCAGAGGCAAAGCAATGGGCCTGGGAGATTTCAAACTTGTTGCCGCCTTAGGCCTGATTTTCGGCTGGCCGGATATTTTAATGGTTATATTTTTGGCTTTCATCATCGGGGCGCTGGTAAGCATTGTTTTTTTAATCAGAAAAAAGAAAAAGATGAAAGACGCAATTCCCTTTGGGCCATTTTTGGCAATCGGCGCCGCCTTAACTTTCTTTTTCGGTTATCAAGTTATCGGGGGATACTTTAAGCTATTTGGGTTGTAGAAATAGAATTTAGGATTTAGAATATAGAATATAGGGAAAAATAAAAATTTTTCTCTCTAAATCCTATATCATAAATTTTGTTAAATATTATGAAAATCCTAAATCCTAAATCCTATATTCTAAATTCTAATTCTAAGGGTTTCACTATTATTGAGATGTTGGTAATTATCGGCACCTTATCCTTGATTTCCGCTATTTTGATTATTAACATCCGTTCCGGCGGGCAGCAAGTAATTCTTTTCAGAGAACAGGCTAAAATCCTTAGTATCCTTTCTAAAGCCAAGTCTTTAGGCGTCGCTACTTTTGGCAAGACTGGCGTTCCCTGCGGTTACGGCGTCCACTTTGAAGCGCCCAGCACCTTTCTTATATTTAAAGATTTAGCTGGTGATTGCCAAGTTTCAGATAAAAGATATTCCGGGGGAGCCGAAATATATGAAGCTTTTCAATTAGACCCGGTTCTAAAGTTTGATACATTGACTCTTTCAGATGTAATTTTTATTCCTCCCGACCCTTCTGTTGTAATCACTCCTTCTCAAGACGAGGCAACCGTTGTCATAAAAGTCATCAAGTCCGGAACCTCGGCCACAATTAAAATAAATAGCGCTGGCCAGATTAGCACTTAATGAAAAAATTTAAAACTAACAAAGGTTATATTCTGATTGAATCAATGATCGGCATCAGCATTGCCATTGTTGGAATTTTAGGCATCCTTAATCTTCTTTCCCGGTCAACTAGTCTGAATCGGGTGATCAGCAATCAATTTGTCGGTAATTATTTGGCGGCCGAAGGCATTGAAATAACGAAAAATCTAATTGACGCCAATGTCATTCAGAATAAGCCATGGAATCAGGGGCTTATCAGCGGCAGTTTTGAGGCGGATTATTTGAGTATGGGTTTAGAACCTAACCAAAGCAGACTGATTTTATTTGATTCAGCCAACAACCGTTATAGTTATCAAACTGGCAATCCTACCACTTTTACAAGAGTAATTAACATTCAACTCATCGGTTCCGAAGAAATAAAAGTTAATTCAATCGTAAAATGGACGAGCCGAGGCGGCGGTCAATTTGAGGCTAATTTGGAAGACCATTTTTTCAACTGGCGATAATAAAATGTTTCAAGTTTCAAGTTTAAAGTTTAAAGAAAATAGAGGATTTACTCTGGTTGAGCTTTTGGTGGCGATGACTTTATTTATAGTTTTAATAGGGATTGCCACCGGCGGTTTTATTAGAGTGCTTCGGACCCAAAGAGCAATCCCTGAACTGATGGCGGTCAATGACAATGCTGTTTTAACTTTGGAACAGATGGCTCGGGAGATAAGAACCAGTTATAATTTCAATAAAATTTCCGAGACCGAACTGCAGTTCGTTAACTCTCACAATTTAGTGGTTTTTTACCGGCTTAATGAAGGGACGATTGAGAGGGGAACCGAGGACGCCCTTCTTCAGAGAACCTATAAAAAAATTACGGCTGATAACGTAAAAGTTATCAATTTTAACATTAATCTTTTGGGGAACAATCCCGGCGACGGTTTCCCGCCGCGCATTACCATTACTCTGTCAGTTACCGGCAAGAGCAAATATTTTGAAAATACTTCAACCAACATCCAAACCACTATCAGCGCAAGAATGCTGGATACTTAATAATGAAAAATCCAAAACCCAAAATCCAAAATTTAAAATTTAAAGTGTCAGGGCAAGTTATGTTACTGACGGTTTTAGTCTTGAGCGGCAGTATTTTAGGCGCCTCAACAATCGCCGGCTATTTGATGTTTCTGAAAGTGAGAGGCGCCTCGGACGTCACAAATTCCGCCAAGGCGATATTTGCCGCTGACACCGGCATTGAATGGGAATTATACAAACAATTCAAAAACCCTGATTACCCCAAACCATCATTGTCCAATAACACTAATTTTATAAGTTCCAATGATACACAGAAAATTAAATCAATCGGCGAATCAAACAATATTTTCCGGGCTTTTAAAATGAATTTGCAGGGAGCCACCACAACTTTACCGTAGTTATTACTGGTTTTAATTATACCCAATCATTGTTTAATTTC
>Ga0210004_1001072_pt1 | contig 16408 bp, 20 predicted proteins | sample CryGey13umfilter_FD_185450 | JGI IMG/M metagenome (GOLD analysis project Ga0210004, IMG submission 185450) | Groundwater microbial communities from aquifer in Utah, USA - Crystal Geyser 4/8/14 3 um filter (SPAdes) (version 3) | ecosystem: Environmental > Aquatic > Deep subsurface > Groundwater...
TGATGTAAGCCACCTGCATCAGCCCCATTTTGAAGGCGCTCTCGGTCTGCTTGTACATCTAGAGCGACAAGCCGAATCCGGTCATGCTGGAGGCCAGCACGGAGATGATCTGGCCAAGCCAGACGATGGTGAATCCAAACATACCCGAAGGGCGCTTGGGCGCGGAGGTGGGGGAGTTGTTCAATTTTTCTTATCGCTGCAAAGAGAGTTTGCGATGACTAAAGGTGCAGCCTACTCTACGAAAATTTCGACGTGCTCGCCGTCTTCGTCGTCGGTCACGTCAATGATCTTACCGGTCATGCCGGAGCGCAGGGCGGTCATGATCTCGGTCATATCCACACCTGCCACTTCGGGCGCGAAGTGCGCGCCGATCTTCATGCCGGCGTCAATCAAGCTGATGGGGATCTGCACCGTGGCCTTCGAGCGGCCAGAGGCCACGTCAGTGACGCGCACCCGCAGCCAGCGCGCCGTGCCAACACCCAATTCGCCCGGCGCACCCGAAGCCGCCTTGTTCTGCCCCGCGCTCAAAGCAGAGAGCAACTTGGCGCCTTCCTCGGCGCTCAACTTACCTTCTTCGATCATCTTCAAGATCTTCATCCGTTCTTCAGTGGTTGCCATTGCAACACCTCCTACCAAAAAGGTAAATTTCAACGCGAATGTCGCGAATTAGCGAATTTCGCGAATGTATTTTTGGGTTTTATTCGCGCCATTCGCCCATTCGCGGCATTCGCGTTAAAAAATGTACAGTAGCAAAATGCTAATTACCATTGTTCTCACTCATATTCTTTGGCAACTTGAACTTCAGCCAAGCCGGGATAACGGACAGGAACGACACCGCCACCGTGATCATGAAAGGTAAGCGCGGGTTGACTTTCTCCCACAACTCGCCGCCAATCCACGGCGCTGGCAGCGAGACCAGTCCCAGGCTGCTGCTGAAAAGGCCGAAGGCTGTGCCGCGCACCTTCTTCGGTACGGCCTTCGAGATCAGCGATTGGTACGCCGGGGTCATCAACCCGACGCCCATCCCGGCGATCCCCCAACCGACCCCGTAGAGCCAGGGATTGGCCGTCGGCATGTAGAGCAGCATCATCAGCGCGAAGCCAATCAGGATGAAACCCACCACGATGTTGACCCGCTCACCCTTCTTATCCGCCAGCCAGCCGCCGGGAATGGTGCTCAACATCATGAACAAGCCGAAGACGCTGTTCATCAAGCCGATTTCACTGAAATTCAAGCCCCCGAATTCCTGCATGTAAACTGGCAGCAGATTCATCGAAAGGCCAAACGAGATGTCGCGCACGCCATCGGTGATGAGCACCCAGGTGATCACACCTCCAGCCACCAGCAAGCCGAACATCGTCCCCAGGTTGTCTTTCAAACTAACGAACGACAGCTTCTGGGGCCTGGATTCGCTCCCCTTCGAAGCCTCGCGCGCCATACTGACCCGGATGATCGTCGCGATGACGTACAACCCAGCGGCGACCATCAGCATTTTCTTGAAACCAAACAGATCCACCATCCAGCCGCCCGACACAGGCCCGACCACGCCGACGATCATGAACAGCGCCTGGGAGATGCCAAAGACCTTGGCGCGGTTCTCCTCGCTGGAGTGTTCGGCAATGAAGGCGTCGAAACTCGGCCCGACCAGCGAACCGGTGATGGCAGCGAATCCCATCGCCAGGATGAGCCACTGCCAGGTGGGAGCAAGGATAAGCGCCACGTAGGTAAAAATGCCCACCACGCTCCCAATGGCAATCGCCCGCAGGCGGCCAAGCGTATCCGAGATCCAGCCGCCCAGGATCTGCAGCGCCAGTGGGATGATCTGCGAAATGGTGAAGAACAGACCGATCTGCCCCACCGTCGCGCCCAGGTCTTTGATATAGAGCGACATGAACGGCCCATACATGTTCCCGCCCATGTTGGCGAAGATCATCGCCACCAGGAAGAGCAGCACCAGTCCGCTCAACAGCGGCTGCTTCCTGGCTTGGGCTGTCGTCGTTTCCACAGGCATCGTCAAAGCCCACCCTCCGCTACCCGATGTAAACCTGCACGCGTTCGCCGTCTTCGCCCTCGTCCCCGTTGACGATCAGCGGCTCTTCGCCGGTAAATCCGGTTTCGACCACCTGGATGATATCGTCTACGTTGGTCTTCGCCAAGTCGGGGATCTTATGGCCGAAGTGGCGCAGGAACCAGGCCGTGAATTTCAATGGCAAAGGGAAACCCAGGAAAATGCGCCGCGGCTTCTCGCCGGGCTTCTGGTGCACGTCCACGAAAAGCCAGCGCGCCTTGCGGGTACCCACGGCTGCGGCGATGACGGCCACGCCCAGCAGCAAGACCGGCAGCCCCAGGCAATAGAACCAGCCGCTGATGCTGGCTGGGTGCATGTTGGCGTACATGATCCACCCGCCCAAAATGGTGACAGCCACGCCGAGTGTCAAAGGGATGAGCCACAGGCGGCGAACGGTATCTTTGATGCGGGCAATCTTCGGATCTGCTTCCAGGCTGGACTTTTCAGCCTCCTCGGGCTTTGCCGCGCCCGCCTCGCGGCCGGACCCTGTACCTGCTTCCGCTTCGGCGGCCTGAATCTCATCCTCGGCCGGATTCTGCTCGAGGGTCTGCATCAGGCGCAGTCCCTCTTCCGGCGTGATCTTGCCCTCTTCGATCATCTTCAGAATTTGCGAACGTTCCTGGTCAGTCATAATTTTTGCCTTCCAAAGCCGCCAGCAATTTCTCGGCTTCGTCGAGCGTGATCTTTTTCTCCTGAAGCATCTTCAGGATGGTCAGCCGTTCTTCATCGCTGACCGGCTCACCCCTTTCGACCGGTTTCTGACCGGAGAATCTGAACACTTCCGATCCCCCGATCACGACTCTCCCCTCGAATCCTCTCCCATGTGGACGGCGGGCACGCGCTTCGGCGGCGCGCGCTTTGGCCTCGGCGCGACGTATGGTCGCCGCGACCTTAACTTCTGCGTGGCGCGAAGCCGCTTCCGTGCGCGCCTGGGCGCGTTCCATCGCCGCCTGCATACGGCGGTTGATGCGCTCGGAGAGATCCGCCGGGATCGGAGGAATTGGGGGAATCGGTGGAATGGGCGGGATTCCCCATTCGGACGTGTCTCCCATCCCAACACCAAAATCGGCCGCCGAATCCCATTTCTCGGCCTTGCTGGTGACGATCAGCTCGTCGCCGGCCGTCAGGAACATCCTGGCTGCTCCGCTGCCCAGCGTGATCGTCTGGGTGGGGCTTTCTTCTTCCAACTTGATGCCGGGGAAATCAACATGCAGGGACTCTGGCGAACCACCGGTCAGGTTTAATTCGACGTCCGCGTTCGGCGGCAGGCGCAGGAGCAGGTCATCGCCGGCGGTAATGTGATATTCTTTCCCTGGCAAGGGTTCCAGGTAGAGCGTGGCATCTGCGCCAGCGGCAGCGACCACGCTGCCACGCGCGTTGCGCAGGAACAGGTCCGAGCCGACGTTCTCGATGGTCGCCGACCCCTCGACATCGCGGAAGGAGGCATCGCCGCCAATGTTAGCGATCACACAATCGCCGCGACCGCTGCGCAGCGCAAAATCGCCCCCAATCTGATTGGCAGTCAGGCCGCCGACGCTGCGCAGGGAAGCATCTCCGGCGACCGTCTCAAGCGTTGCAGCGCCGATGTCGTTCAGAGAGAGGTCGCCGGCCACAGGGCCGAGAGCCACTGCACCGCTCAGGGCTTGCAAGCTGGCGTCGCCGGCCACATTCTCGATGTGCAAGCTGGCTTGACGCGGTAGATACAAGATTAAATTCTCATCACAGGAAATAAGCACCCGGTCAGCGTCCACCCGGATGTCCAGTACATCCCCATCCGTCTTGGTCATGATCTCAGACCGTTCCCAGCCCGCAACGCGCAAGTCGCCGGAGATGGATTGCACCGTCACTTCCGGCGCAGGGCCGACTGATATAGTTTGTTGTTTCATGGCTTACTCCTCTTCCCCATGCAAGAGACGCATGGCCTCGTCGGCAGAAATCTTGCCGGCATCCAGCTCTTCGAGGATGCTGCGACGTTTCTCATCGGAGATTTCGGGTTCTTGCTCATCCTTGCCTGGCTCGTAGCCCATGGCGCGGATGACTTCGTGCAAGCGGTTGCGGATGGTCGGGTACGAAAGGTTCAACTCATCTTCCATGCGGGTGATCTTGCCCTCGCAGCGGATGAACGTCTCTACAAAGTCCAACTGTTCCTCATTCAAACCGGGCAGCACGCTGTTGGCGAAACGGCCTTCGATGCTGGTGTCGCAAGAATCGCAGTGCAAGCGGATAACGGTCAGCTCATTTCCACAAACCGGGCATTTACTCATGGAGGGTTTCATAATTCACTTCCTTTACCGGGCAGACCATGCGACGGACTGATTTGCAGCGTAGTGCTCTTTCAAAGTCTTGCCGGCTATGATGAGCAGATCGCCCAAGCGGGCCAGGGCGCGCTGGTACCAGTGTCTGCGGCCCATCCAGGGTACAGGCCGGAGGCGGTCAAGCCAGGCATCCTCCCGTTCAGGGCGGCGGTGATCCTCGCGTATCGCAGACAAGCTCAAGGCTAAGGATAAAAATTGGTTTTGCATAGCGACCGCCTGTCTACTGCTTCTTGCATAAATCTATGAACTTGCCTATATCGAATGGCTCGAAAATGACGGGATTTTGGTTCAGATATTTACGCAGTACTCTGTAACACTTGCGGGTGCCAACACTACATGCTTTTCAGTTATTATAATATTATATACAATGTTTTTGATTTGTCAAGTATGCAATTTCAAGATTTTCAATTTTTACTTCAATATTCTTTATATCCACATTCAATTCAAGGGAAAATGCAGTGAACGCCCCCCTTTCATCCCCCCATTTCCGAACTTCGAAATGGGGGGACAGAGGGGGGCAGGAATGGGGGAGGATAGGGTGGGGATGGGGGACAGAGGGGCAAAAACTTTGCGTGCACACCAAATCCCAAATACCAACTTCTTTTGGTGCAAGAGGCGGTAAAATCAAGATCATCACATTTCCTGCCGCTGGAGGTTCCATGATCCGTGCTCTTTATTACTCACCCGATTCCCCTTTGGATGCAGAATTTCCCCTGGAAAAGTTCGCTTCGGCTTTGCAGAACCCCAAAGGCCTGCTGTGGGTGGATTTCACCGGTGAACCGCCCGCGGTCTGCGAGCCGCTCATGCGGGATGTTTTCGGCTTCCATCCTCTCGCCATAGATGACGCCCTGCAGGAAACGCACATCCCCAAAGTGGACGATTGGGGCGACTATCTCTACATCGTTCTGAACGTGCTGGCTTTCCGCGAAGAGAACGGCGGGCTGACGCCGGTCATTCAAGAACTGGACGTGTTCCTCGGCCAGAATTACATCGTCACCCACCATGACGAACCGCTGGGGCCGATTGACGAAACCTGGGCCGCCTGCCAGCGTGACCCACGCCACGTCCAGAACGGGGCCGACCACTTGCTCTACCGGCTGATTGATACGCTGGTGACGGCCTACATGCCGCTGGTCGAACAGATTGACCGCTCGATTGACGAACTCGAAGATCAGGTATTCAGCAAACCAACGCCGGAAACCCTCGAACGGTTGTTCACCCTCAAGCGCACCCTGCTCGCCATGCGGCGCATCATCGCCCCGCAGCGCGAAGTGCTCAACAAACTGGCGCGTGACGATTACCGCATGATTGATCCCCGCGACCGCATCTTCTTCCGCGATATTTACGATCACCTCGTCCGCCTGCACGACCTGAACGAGAGCATGCGCGACCTGGTCGGCGGCGCGCTGGACATGTACCTGTCAGTCATCAACAACCGCATGAACGAGGTGATGAAAACGCTCACCGTAATCACGTCGCTCTTCATGCCCATATCTTTCGTGGCCGGGTTCTTCGGCATGAATTTCTTCGCGCCGGCCGTCCAAATGACCAGATGGACGGATCAAACAGCCTTTATCGTGATGTTGCTAATCACTCTCTTGGTACCGATCAGTATGTACATTTGGATGCGCCGCCGCACCTGGGTCTAACTTAATGAACCCTCCTAAAAAGTGCCAAAAAGTGCTTGACACAGAACGTATGTTCGTGTTATATTGTTAGCACAAATGTACGATTTACCAGGAAAGGAAGGCTCTTATGGTGAGAACGCGCAGAGGTTTAACTGAACGACATCATAATATCCTAAACTATTTAGATAAGCGGCTCAGTGAGCGCGGATACCCTCCCTCCATCCGCGAGATCGGCGAGGCGACCGGGATTTCCTCGACCTCAGTTGTCACTTATTACCTCAAGCAACTGGTTGAATTTGGCCTGATCGAACGCGACCCCAAGTTCTCGCGTGCTGTACGGTTAATCAAAGAGCCTGAACTCAGCGTACCCCAGCGCGTGGCCGAGGCGGTTCAAAATGCGGTTGTCGTGGCAGACGAATTGCTCAGCATCCCCCTCATCGGTCGCATCTTCGCCAGCGCGCCAGTGCCGGTTCCGCCCTCGGATTTCAATTATTTCGACGCCGAAAGCAGCATCAACATCGCGCGTAGCTTGCTCCCCTCGCGTGAAAAAGGCATCGAGCTTTTTGCGCTGGAGGTACAAGGGGACTCGATGATTGACGCCATGGTCAACGACGGCGACATCGTGGTGATGAAAAAGGCCGAGCAGGCCAACAACGGCGAGATGGTCGCTGTCTGGCTTACAGGTAAAGACGAGACTACGCTCAAATATTTCTTCAAAGAAAAGGGACGCGTCCGCCTGCAGCCTGCCAACCCCACCATGAAACCCATTTACGTGAATGACCCGCAAACGGTTCAAGTCCAGGGTAAAGTCGTAATGGTCATCCGCAAGGTGGATCGAATCCAGTCCACTGCGGCGTAACGCCGACTAGAACCTCGCCGCTGTGCCTGGCAAAAAAAGCGACTGGGGGGTGTCCAAAAGTAGGGTGAGATAGTGTCTCGCTGCTACATCTGGCAAAGAATGAGACGGAGGCCGCCAAATCTGGCGGCCTCCATGAGCTTTTTTGGGTGGGATATATTGCCTATATGTTCGCCAAAAGTAGGACAAATTGACAATTTGTCCTACGTCATTCCTTTGGCGCTCCCTGCGCGCTGGCTGCGGCTTTCTTCTCTTCCAAGACCTGAATGCCGTTACGAACCTGGTTCATGATGCGCTCCAGCTCCATTTCCAGGTTCAGCAAAGAATCCATTGCATACTGATCAGCGCCGACTTTTATGTTCTCGGCCTCCATGCGCGCTTGCTCGAGTATCTGACCAGCACGCTTTTGAGCCTCCTGGGCGAGGCCGTCCTTCTCGACCAACGCATCGGCTTTTTCGCGCGCCAGGGCCAGGGTGCGATTCACCTCTTCCTGCGCCTGGGCGAGGACGCGATCCTTTTGAGAATAGACCTGCTGCGCCTTCTTGACCTCTTCCGGGATGGAAATGCGCATCTGGTCAATGATATCCAGAAAGCGGTCCTCGTCCACGATGACGTTATGCGTCAGCGGGATGGGACGGCTTTCGTTGAAAAGTTCTTCCAGGCGGTCAACAAGGTGAAGGATGTCCATATGTTCCTCCGCTCCGGCGCACAAGAGAGTGCTCCGCTAGCTTCACTTACTAATCTCTATTCTCGAATATCTAATCTCTATTTTAATCCCGAAGTGCATTTGGCAGTATCTGTCTATCGCTCATGGCGCTCAACTTCAACTTCAGCGCCTTCTCGACTTGCGGCGGCACCATGCTGGAAACATCGCCATCCAGCGAGGCGATCTCACGCACAGTACTGGACGAAAGAAAAGTATGCTCCTCATCGGTAATCAGGGCAACGATTTCGATATCCGGCGCCAGACGATGATTCGCCAATGCCATGCGGAACTCGAACTCGAAATCCGAGAAGACGCGCAGGCCGCGCACAATGACCTGCGCCTTGATCTGCCGGCAGATGTTGACGGTCAGGCCGCTGTAGCCGATGACGCGTATCTTGGGGTGATCCTGAAATGTTTGTTTTACCAGCGCGATGCGTTCCTCAGGCGAGAAGAAAAGTGATTTCAACGGCTTATCGAAAACGGCGATGACCAATTCGTCGAAAAGACGCGCGGCGCGCACAGCAATGTCAATGTGACCATAATGGATAGGATCGAAGGTTCCAGGGAAGAGGGCGCGTACCATATTTAGCTGACATCTCCTTTGCCGCCGCCCCAGAAACGCCCCAGGGCTTCGGCCAAGAGTTGATTTTCGGGCATCTGTAAATCGGCGTCGCGCTCGAACAGCGCCTGCGCTTGAAAGCGAGCCTTCTCGATCATGCGCACATCGGTCAGCGAAGCCATGCGCAGACCGGCATAGCCAGACTGGCGCGTGCCCAGGAATTCGCCTGGGCCGCGCTGTTGGAGGTCGCGCTCGGCCAGCACGAAGCCGTCGTTGGTCTCGGCCATGGCAGCCAAGCGTTCGTTTTCAGCCGCGTCGTCGTGGGTAGGGACGAGCAGACAGTAGGATTGGACCGCGCCGCGGCCAACACGTCCGCGCAACTGGTGCAATTGAGCCAGCCCAAAACGGTCCGCGCCCTCGATGAGCATGACGGTAGCGTTGGGGATGTCCACACCGACCTCCACCACCGTGGTGGAAACCAGCACGTGGAATTCGCCATCCCGGAAGCGCAGCATGACGGCGTCCTTCTCATCGGGACGCAAGCGTCCGTGCAGCAGCCCAACTTTCAGGTTCGGGAAAACCTCCTCCTGAAGCCGGGTTTGTTCAGCCGTGGCCGCCAGCATGTCGCTCTTTTCACTCTCTTCGATGAGCGGATAGATGACAAACGCCTGGTGGCCTTCGGCGACCTGGGAGCGGATCAGGCTGTAGGCTCGCTCGCGCTCGCGCGGCGTCAGCACGTGGGTCTCGATCTGCTGGCGTCCGGGCGGCATCTCGTCCATCACCGAGAGGTCGAGGTCGCCGTAGACCGTCAGCGCCAGCGAGCGCGGGATGGGCGTGGCGGTCATCACCAGCAGGTGCGGATTGGCAGCCTTCGAGCGCAGCGCGGCGCGCTGTTCGACGCCGAAGCGGTGCTGCTCGTCAATCACGGTCAGTTGCAGGTCGGCGAATGTGACCGGCTCCTCGATCAGGGTATGTGTACCGATGATGACTTTGATGCTGCCGTCGGCCAGCCCAGCGCGGATCACCTCTTTCTCGGACTCGGGCGTGTCGCCGAGCAGCAGGCGCACGGCCTCGACCGGCAGCCTGCCCTCGCCTGCCAGTAACTGGCCCAGATTGCGGAAATGTTGTTCTGCCAGGATGCCGGTAGGGGCCATGACGGCCGCCTGCGCAGTCCTCGTAGAGGGCGAAGTCCTCGTAGAGGGCACGCCGGCCTCCGTCACAATCGCCGCGGCCAGCGCCGCCACGACCGTCTTCCCGGAGCCGACATCGCCCTGTAAAAGCCGGTTCATCGGCTTGCCGGAAGCCAAATCCTTGCGGATGTCGGCCACAGCGCGTCCCTGCGCGTTGGTCAGCGCAAACGGCAGCGAGTGAATGCGCGCCTCCAACCAGTCATCTGGTACATCGAAAACGCGGGCGGCGGCGGCCTGCCAGTCTCGCTTCTGGCGCAATACGCCCATCTGGAGGAAGAAAATCTCGTCGAAGGCCAGACGCTGGCGCGCGGCGCGCAGGCTTTCCTGATTGTCTGGGAAATGCACTTGCAGGAGGGCTGTGTTCAGATCGGGCAATTCCGCCGCCGAGCGGATGGAGGCGGGCAGGTGGTCGGTCAGCCTGGGCGCCCAATAAGAGATAACATCCTTCATCCGTGCCCGCAGCCATTTCTGGGCAATGTTGGCCGTCAGCGGATAGATCGGCACGATACGGTTGGTGTGCAGGTTCTCGACTTCGACCGACTCCCAATCGGGACTGTTCATCACCAGCCGGCCAAGATACTGGTCAATTTTCCCGGAGACAGATATTGAATCGCCGCTCTGCAGTCGGTTGGCGATCCAGGGTTGGTTGAACCAGGTCAGGCGCAAGCTGCCGGTGCCGTCGTTGATGATCGCCTCGGTAATGGTAGGCGACTTCCCTACCATAATGCTCGAAGCCCCGCCGCGCACCGGGCGGCTGGTCACGGTCTGGACCGTACCGATCACGGTGACTTCGTCGCCGTAAAACAGGCGGTGGATGGGTTTCAACTGGCTGTAGTCGTCGTAGCGGCGCGGGAAGTAGTAGAGCATGTCGCCCAGGGTTTGCAAGCCGAGTTTGGCGAGCGTCTGGGCGTGACGCGGGCCAACGCCGGCCAGGACGGTCAGCGAGGCGTTGAGGGCGATGGGGGTCTGGCTGGTGCGGCCGCCGGGACGTGAATCGGCGCGCCCCTTTTCAGGCTGAGGCGGAGAGGGGTGGCGCGGCGGCTGAGGGGCGGGTCGCTTTGCACCGGCTGGAGCGGAGCATTCGTTGTCAGCGGGCTGAACGGCCTGGGTCACGGTAGCAGGCGAAAGGTCCGCGGAAGGAGGCGGAGAGATAGCCATCGCCAAGTCGCCAGGCGCGGCGGCCTGTCCCTGGATTTGCTTCCAGAGTTTCTTCAGCGACTCGGCGCGCTCCGCCTGCGCCAGTTCGTGATAACCCCGCAGGCAAGCGGAAACAGCCTGCACGCTCTCCTCCGGCACGCCGCCATTGCGCGCCTCGGCTTCCCAGAAATCCAGGATCTTAACCAGGCCGCCAATCACAGCGCGGTCTTGATAGCCATTACCGTGTTCGAGACGGAAGAGCTTGCGGAGTTTCTCCAATGAGGGCTGCATGGGGGTATTTTATCACGAGATGAAAGAACCCGTTTTCTGGGAGAAAACGGGTTCTTGTGTGCGTTCAAGAGATCGACACTGTATGCCGACCTGTTGATTAATGCGCCTCTGACATTTGGGAGGTAAGCCTATCCACATATTGGCGCAGCCACACATTGATCAATGTCTGTGCGCTCACTTTACGCTCACGCGCTACTTGCGAGATATCTGCCATCAACTCAGGTTCGATCCTCACCACGCCGCGTCGGGCTGAAGGCTCGAAGGTCATCTCGACCTCATAGGTTTGATCGTCGTAATCGGCCAGACTATGGGTGTCCCAAAAGTCGGCCATTTCTTCCAAAGTATGCGACTGAGAAATACTGCTTACTTTATTTTCTGGCATATAACCGTCGCTCCTTGCGCTCCATATCTCGCGCACTGATCACCAAGGCTTCGTGTTCACCTTTCAGAACAAAGAACGTGATTAACCACCGCCCAGAAGTAGTTCGTCCATAAGCTGCATACAAGTCCTCACCTTCACGATGACCCTTTTCCACAAATCGTATGCGGGGCTTATCGAACAAGACTTCTTCAACTTCCTCAACCAGCACGTTGTGTTTACGGTATAACTTGTCTTCGATTTCGGGTCGCCAGACGATATAGTGGATCCTCATTGAGTCTCCGACGCGATGCGGTTTTCAAGGGGATTATACATGAAAAAAGGCAGATGAGTCGCTCTCATGAGGAAGATTGTGATACGGATTTCATCTGCTCATTCAAGAGATCGGCACAGCCGCCAGCCCCAGCCCGTTCGGGCCGGTGTGGGTGCCGATGATGGTCGTGACGTTGACCACCAGCGGCGGGACGGGAAGCCTGGGTTTGAGGTCTGCGAGCAGTTGGCGGGCGGCGGCTTCGGCGTTGGTGTGCAGGATGGCCAACCGTTCGAGCGGCCCCCACGAGTTCAGCGACTCGGTCAGGCGCAGAATACCCTGGGAGCGGGTGCGCACCTGGGCCAGTCGCTCGATGATCCCGAAGCGAAGCTCGATCAGCGGTTTGATGTTCAGCAGCTCGCCGACCATCGCCCTGGCCCAGGAGACGCGTCCGCTGCGGCGTAAATATTGGATCGTATCCAGCAAGGCGACGACGCGCACGCGCTGCTTGATGCCCTCGACCAGTCCCAGGATATCATCCAGGACTGCGCCGCTTGCAATCGCCTCGGCCGCGGCCAGCACTTGAAAGCCCAATCCCAGGGTGAGCTGACCGCTGTCTATCACCCGCACGCGTTCGCCGAATTGCTCGGCGGCCAGGCGCGCCGCGTTGAAGATGCCGCTCAAGCTGTCCGGCGGATGGAAGGAGAGGATGTACGCAGCCCCGGCGTTGAAGAGCCGTTCGTAGCGCATCTGGAAGCTGCCCACCGAGGGCGCGGAGGTGGTCGGCGGAACGGGCAGGCTTGGCAGGCGTTGGTAAAACTCCTCGCGAGAAAGTCCATATCCATCCTCATAACTTTTATCGCCAAGATTCAGGATGGCCGGTATGACCTCGATGCCGTGCATCAGGCGCAATTCTTCAGGAATGTCGGATGTGCTGTCAGTGACCAATGAAATTTTCATCTCGACCTCGAGTTGAATTTTTCCATGACAACCAGCCCCACACACTGCGGCCCAAACAAATTAGACAGGTACGCGCCAATCGTATGTACGCTGAACGGCGTGGAAGGGAAGCTGTTCTCGACGTACTCACGAAGCAGGCGAGTGCGCAGGTGCATGGGATTTGTTCCCTGGATGAGGGCAACGTGATAGGGATCGCTGAACTCGTCAATGAATTCCTGGAAAGATTCGAGCAAATGGCGCTGGGTGCGCACCTTTTGCATCGGCGTCAGGCGCCCTTCTTCCAGGACGAAGATCGGCAGCAGCCCCATCATCTCGCCGACCAGGGCCTGCGAGCGGCTGAGATAACCAGCCTCGGCGAGGTAGTTCATCTCAGGGATACAGAAAAGCATGTAGATTCGCGGGATGGCCGCCCGCACCAGCCGTTCCAGTTCGTGAATGGGCGCCCCGGCAGCGGCCGCCTCGGCCGCCATCTGCACCAACAGGCCCAGCCCGATGGCAGTGGTCTGCGAATCGACCACCTGGATCGTGGCGTAATCGGTGTACTGGGCAGCAGCTTCTCCGGCATAACGCGCCGCTGGGCTGAGGGACGCCGCGAGTGTGACGATTAGGATGTTCTCATACTCCCGGCTCAACTGGGTGAAATAACTCGAAAATGCCTGTACACTTGGGAGAACGAATTGTTCCTCTGGCGTTTCTGGCGGCAGGCGAGCAGAGGATCGAAATTCTAAAGGAATAATGTGAACCTGCTCGCGGCCGGGGAAACCAGGCCGTGTAAATTGTACCGAGCTATCGGTGAGAATGCAAACTTTCGACATAGGGCAGTGCTGTTCTTACTCCACAGAGATGATCAATTGGTAATGCGGCTGCCCACCGTACTGAAGCTCGATCTCCTGTGAAGGGTATGCCGAACGGATCAGATCAACGATGCGATTGGCCTCGGTCGGCGCCAGATCCTCGCCATAGAAGAGGGTGATCAATTCGTGGGAGGCCGCCTCCGCTTTTTCTAACAGACCCATGCAGGCCTGCTCCACCGAGGCAGCGGACAGCACCAGCGCGCCGTTCATCAGCGCGATAACCTGGCCCTTTTCCACCGCAACGCCATCAATCTCCACCGAACAGGTGGCGATGGTGATCTCACCAGAGGTCACCTCGTCGAGCGCCCTAATCATCTTGGCGGCGACGGCTTCCAGCTCGCCATCCGGCTTCAGGTGCATCATGGCAGCCAGTCCCTGCGGGATGGTGCGGCTGGGGACGATGTGCACATTCTTGACCGTGACTTCCTTGGCGGCCTGGGCAGCCAGAATGATATTCTTGTTATTCGGCAGGATGACGACCTTATCGGTAGGCAGGTTCTCGAAGGCGCTCAAGATTTCCTGGGTGCTGGGATTCATGGTCTGCCCGCCCTCCACGATGGCGGCTACGCCCAGGCTGGCGAAGACGCGCGCAATGCCCGGCCCCGGTGAGACGGTCACGACGGCGATCTGGCCGGGTTCGATGGTCGCCAGCTCGATCCGGTCGCCGCCGGACTTACGGCTAATCTCATCCATTTGGGCGATCAGATTCTCCAGCGCCACTTTGGTGATCGTGCCGAGTGTCATCACGTAGTCTATCGGCTGGTAGCGCTTCTCGGTCGGGACGTGGATGTGCATCCGGTACATCCCATCCCCCTCGCCGACTTGAATGGATGTGCCCATCGTTTCTAGCTCGCCATAGAACTTCTGCAGGTCGAACGGGCTGGCCGGCACGAAATCCACGACCACCTCGTAATCCTGCCCCGGCTCGATAGATTCCAGCGTGTTTTCCAGGTTCATCGCCGATAACGGCTGGACAGTCGCCAGCGCCACATCCAGCGGCTGGCCGTAAACGTAGCGCAGCATCCCTTCGAGGATATAAAACAACCCTTTGCCGCCTGCATCTACCACCCCGGCCTGCTTCAAAACCGGCAACAGTTCAGGCGTGTGCTCGACGGAAGTATCCGCCGCCGGCACCACCTGCGCCAGCATCTCGAACGGATCCTGCGTTTCCTTCAAGGCAGACTCGGCGGCGGAGGCGATGTCTTTGGCAACGGTCAGGATCGTCCCTTCCACCGGGCGGACGACGCCCTTATAAGCCGTATCGCGCGCGTCGGCGAAAGCGCGCGCCAGGCTGGGGCCGTCCAGCGTCTCCTGGTCGTGAAGAGCGCGGGCGAAGCCGCGCCACAGCTGTGAAAGGATGACGCCCGAATTGCCACGCGCCCCCATCAACGCCCCTTGCGAAATTGCCGCCGCCATCTGGCCGACGTGCCGGTGGCCTAGATTGTCAATCTCGGCCCAGGCCGATTGCATGGTCAACACCATGTTCGTGCCTGTATCGCCATCTGGAACGGGGAATACATTGAGCAAATTGACCGTCTGCTGGTTGACCCTCAGCCAGGTCAAGCCAGCCTCCACCAGCTTCTTGAGGGCCTGGCCGTCAATCGGCATGGATTTGAAGCGTTCGAGCCGCGCCTGATTCTCCGGATTCATCAATGGCAAAATCTCCTGACCGACAGGTTAATCGGGGTTGCTGACGCGCAAGCCCTGAACGTGAACATTGATATTGTGAACCGCCATGCCCAACGCCTTCTCCACTTGATAGCGGATCGTGTTGGCAACGCTGGACGCCACGGAGGTAATTCGTGTGCCGTATTCCACGATGACGTGAACGTCAATGTCAATCTCTTCGCCGTTGTAATGCACCGAGATGCCGCGCGCCGGCTCACGCGTGATGCTGCTCGTCAGGCCCTCAGCCAGGTTCTTGGGGGCCAGCCCGACCACACCGTAGGATTGCAGTGTGGCATGATAAGCGATCGTCGCCACGGCGTTTGGCGAGATGTGAATGGCGCCCAGGGTAGTAGTTTCTTCGCCCATTGTCTGACCTCTGTTATATTAACAACGTTGCTTGTATAAGGATGCGTATTGTGATAAAATCAGCCGCTTCAAATCAGCGGGTAAACCCGTCAGCAATTATGGTAGGGCGACAACGAATTCGTTGTCATCCTACTATCGTAAGAAAGGAAGTTACAAGATGGCTAAGTGCGCTCATTGTGGTAAGACGACCACTTTCGGACACAAACGCTCCTTCTCGATGCGGGCGACCAATCGCGCCTTCCGCCCGAACCTGCAAAAGGTGACGGTCATCGAGAACGGCCGCAAAGTGAAAAAAATGCTCTGCGCCAAGTGCATCCGCACGCTGGTGAAGACGGCCTGATGTGTAGGGCGGCTTTCTTAGCCGCCGACAACGGACTGGTTAGAAACCAGCCCTACTTCAAAGATCGCGGCGCAAGCCGTGATTTTTGTTCAATTGCTCGCGTAATACCTTTATACCCGCCGCGATGCCTTCTGGATAATCGAACACGGCATGGGCCGCGACAAAGGCATTTGCGCCCGCTGCCCGGACCTCGGGCAGGGTCTGCGCCGAGATGCCGCCATCCACCTCCAGCCAGGCCGAGGAACCGAGCGCGTCCAACATGCGACGGAGGGCGGCCACCTTGCGCGTCGTCTCCGGCAGGAAGGCCTGGCCGGAATAGCCGGGGTGGACGGTCAACACCAGCGCCAAGTCTACCATGTGCAGCACCGGCTCGATGGCGCTGACAGGTGTCTCTGGATTCAGCGTCACGCCGGCCGCGCAGCCCAGGGCTTTGATCTCCTGCAATGTGCGTTCCAGATTCGGACAGGTCTCCACATGCACTGTCAGGTGGCTCGCCCCGGCTTTTGCGAAGGTCTCCAGAAAGCGTTCCGGCGACTCGACCATCAGGTGCACATCCAGGGGCAATTTTGTCGCTCTCCGGCAAGCCTCTACGATGAAAGGCCCCATCGTTAGATTGGGAACGAAGTGACCGTCCATCACATCCACGTGGATCCAATCCGCGCCGGCGGCCTCGCACTCGGCAATCTGCTCGCCGAGACGGGTGAAGTCTGCGGAGAGGATGGAGGGGGCGAGGATAAATTCGTTATTCATGTGTGAGGAGATTATCGTAAAACGTAAAGCGTGAAACGTAAAAACCTGTCAACGTGCAAACCTGCCAACTTGCAAACGTGCCAACGTGCTA
>Ga0210004_1001085_pt1 | contig 16300 bp, 22 predicted proteins | sample CryGey13umfilter_FD_185450 | JGI IMG/M metagenome (GOLD analysis project Ga0210004, IMG submission 185450) | Groundwater microbial communities from aquifer in Utah, USA - Crystal Geyser 4/8/14 3 um filter (SPAdes) (version 3) | ecosystem: Environmental > Aquatic > Deep subsurface > Groundwater...
TTTTATATATTTCGGACACCTCCCACAATACACGCCACAAATACTTATTTTGGGAACAGAAGTATGCATTTTTTACTTTGATTTTATAATTTTCTCAACTTTTATAACTATTGCTCCTTTAGCGGGTAGCCCTTTATTTTCCTTTAACTTTTTTACATAATTCAGCCATTCCCCCTTTTTATAATATTTTGCCTTTCCTAAGAACTGATATCCCTCCCATCTTTTATTCCAAACAACTAAAGCAACGTTATTATTTTTTAAAAGATTTTTAACCGTAGTTTTCATAAAGTTATCAGTGATCAAAATTTTACTCCCCTCAACAACTTTACATGAAGCAACACCAATGACATAAGGTTTTTTATTCCTCGCTGTCGCGAAAGCAAGAGGATTTTGCTCTATTATTTTTTTAATATTTTTAGTTAGCTTCATAATTTTATTTTTCTACTTTAAACATTTTGCCGTGGCCAGGAATTATATAATCTGCCACTTCTAAAACTTTCTTACGGCTTTCTTTTAGCTTTTCTTTGTCCGAAGCATAAGGATCGTCTTTGGGAAAATTCTCTTTCCAAAAAACATCTCCACATTTAGAACTTTAACTTCCGCCATATTTTTAATTTTATTTTTTACCCTGTAGTGAAATTTTATTTCTACTACTGGGGTTTTTCAATGGATTTTCTTGAATTTCCTCCTGAATTTTTCGATGGTCGGTCGCCTCAACTTTTAAAAGATTTTCTACTAAAGAATTCACATTATACATTATTATTTAAAAATTTTATTTTGTATACCAACTAGTCAATCTTTGATTCTTTTAATTATTTTACCAAAAAATCACCAAGAAGGCGATTTTTTGTTGGCTCCACGGAGCAGACGATGTTCGAAGACCTATTTTATGACTGCACTGGCTTTTCGAGCGTTTATTGAGCTTTAGATTTTTCTTTAAATTGACTAGGTTTACGGCGGAGGAAGGCTGGGGTTTCCCATTTTCGTTCTTGAGTTATCATTTTCTTTTCTTCTTTTTCGATAGATTCTTTCATTTCTAAGGCATTTTTCCTTACTTTAATTTCTACTTTCTCGGGTTCTTCTGTTGGAATTTGAATTATCTCCGGTTGTTGAACCTTTGGGAATTCAGGTAGTTTTTCCTTTGTCTTTTTCCTAACCATTTTCTTTGGTTTAGAGGCCTGTTTGCTTCGCGAACGGGAGGGGGCGAGTGAGTTGTAGTCTTGAATCTTGGTAATTAAAGCTTGTTTTTCCTTAGGTTGTTTCTTGGGCTTCTCTTTTTTTTGTTCCCACTCGTCCCATTTGCAACCATTGACCAGTAAAGTTATTTTAATTCCCTCTTTTTTGTTTTGGGTAATTCCAAAAGCTACTCTCGCTTTGGGATTAATTGAGCTAGAAATGGTTTTACCAATTTGTTCAACTTGGCTCATGTTGAGATTTAGCCCGCCATCGATATTGAACAAAACTTCTTTAGCTCCTTGAACGGTATAAGGAATTAAGGGGCTAGAGACAACTTTCTTAGCTAATTCCTCAATTTGGTTTGGACCTTTTGCTTCAGCGCTATTTAAATAAGCCAATCTTCCCCTGCCTGCTAAAATTGTTTTCAAGTCAGCAAAATCAACCCGAATTAAGCCGGACGAATAAATGAGAGTAATTAAACCTTTTAAATTTTCAATTAAGGCTTTATTTATGGTTGAGAGGGCTTCTTTTAAAGAAGTATTTTTATCAATGATTTGAAAAATTTTTTGATTAGGAATAATAACTAAGGCATTTAAATTTTGTCTTAATTTTTCTAAACTATCTTTGGCAATTTGAGCTCGTTTTCCTCCCTCAAATTCAAAAGGTAAAGTAAAAATTCCTAAAGTATGAATACCCCGATTCTTTAAGATTCTGGCAAAAACCGGTGCGGCTCCGGAACCAGTTCCACCACCGAGGCAAGAAACCAAAATACAAAAGTCAGTTTCTTTCAAAAGTTCTTTAATCTTTTCTTTGTCGCTTTCAGCTGCCTGCTCTCCTAATTCCGGATTCATTCCAGTTCCTAATCCCTGAGTTATGCTTTTACCAAACTGAAAATGTTTTGTCCCTTTGGTTGCTCCTCGAAGAGCTTGAAAATCAGTATTAGCCACAACAAAACCAACTTTTTTTACTTCCGAAGCTATTTCTGAAACAATTGAGCTCCCTCCCCCACCAATGCCAATTACCTTTATTCTAGCTTTATATGCCGCAGGTTCAATTGGTTTAGTCAAAGAGATAAATCTCTTTTTCACCCTTCGCTTCGCTCGGGTAACCAAGCTGGGAGGTTTTTGTTTTGTTTTTTTAATCAAAACCTTAACCGGTTTTTCTGATCTTTTTGGTCTGGTCGGTTTAGCTTCTTCTAAAGATTTAATCTTTAAGACCAATCTTTTAATTTTTTTGCTTTTTTTAGCTACCATGTTTTTTTCGATGGTTAAAAAATCTCCATTTTTAAATATTGAATACCAAATTTTTTCGCCTCTTCTAAATTGGGCATCCAAATATCGACCTGGAGGCCATATTTCTCGTGCATTCGATCTTCCACCACAAAAATCTTTTCCCCAAATTTATCCGGAAAACGAACTACCGTCCCTATCGGCAAAAAATTTGCTGCCACTATACCATCGCGAACCGGGGTACCAAGAGCGGTCAGATAAGGATCCCCGTCGGTTTGGTCCTTGGTGCTAGAATAGGCGCTGACCGTTACATACATTGTCTTTTTAGGAATTGTATTGGCAAAATACTCCCGTAAATAGGCATCAAGATCAATTGGCTGTCCTTCTACCATATACACCGGCCGCTGAACAATAATTTCTTTTTTAAAATCTTTGAATTGGAAAAAAATTTGAGTTGATTCAAGCACTAAAAGAATAGCCAATAGAATAATAATCGAAATTAAAAACTTCCTAATTGATTTAAACTCAATCTCTGGTTTCTTTTTGCTCCGTCTTTTTTTAATATTTATTTTTTGAATCCGGGGCTCAGCTGCTTTAATTAAATTTAGGGGCCCACGAGCGGAGCGAGTGGGAGGATGCGGTGGGCGGGTTGTAGTCTTTTTTGGCATAGTTCAATTTCCATAAAACTAAATTTTGGAGAAGCCGGCGTCTCCTAAACGACTTTCGTAATCAGCGAAGGTTTTGGCTATTTCTCCTTTCGTCTTCAGAAATGCTTTCTTTCTGGCCAAATACTCAAGATAATATTTTTCAATCTCCAAAGGAAAAATTTTGTATTTTTTCATTTCTCTTTTCTTCTTTGATCTATCCCAAACATCTCTCATTGTTTTTACCATAATGGGCATTTTTAACTAAAAATTGGCTAAATTTAATAGTTGCTAGCAATAAATAGACCTACCCCTACTCTTCTTTATTTAAGCAGGCCTTTTAGACAATCCTTCTTTCCCGTAGCCCATTTTTTGATAAAGATAGTACGCTGAGTATTTCTTTCCTTCCTTATCAAATTTTTTGGCTATCTCAAGAAGAGCATCTCTGGCTTGATCTGCTTCTCTGCTTGTTGGATCAGTTCCTATTATCCTTTCGTAGGCCTCGATAGCGTGTTGAATCTTTCCTTTTTCTTTTTCCCAGGCTTTGGCCATTTCTAATAAGGCTTCTCTAGCCTTAGCTTTAGTTTTGTCTGTGGTTATAGCCATAATAAATAAAATTAATTATTTCAAAATTTTTACCCCGTCTGATGCGGGGGGTCGACCCTGTTTTATTATGTAGATTTAGATTTTGGCTTTCCTTCTAATTCTTTTATCCTTGCTTCTAACTTAGCTTTCTCTTCATCTGCCTCCATCTCCCTTGCTTTACTAGAAAGAAAAGGATCACTCTCCCACCAATCAATCCCCATTTCTTTAGCTTTATCAACTCCACAGATTAAAAGCCTTATTTTAATGGTCAACAAATCAACATCGGCTAATTTTATCTGAATATCGCCGGCAATAACAATTCCTTTATCTAAAACAAGCTCTAAAACATCCTTAAGAGTTGAACCGCCAGTTGATGTTTTAAGTTCTGTCTCTGCCATAAATTTATTTTTTATCTTAGTTTTCCCAGCGGACCCAAATCTAAGTTCAAATCTTCTTCTTTAAGTCCAAATACTAATCTAAGCTCTTCTATTTTGGTTTCAATGGCCTGGAGATTTAATCCAAGTTTCTGCATTTCAATTTCAGTTAATTGCCCTCCTTCAACTCTCCTTATTGCTTCTTTTTCTACCAAATCAGTAATAAGTTTGATTAAAGTTAAAACTAATTGGGCTAATCCTGATTCTGCTTCTTGGGAATTTTCGGCATTAATCATTTGATTAATATGAACCTGGGCTTTCTCAATTTGAGATTCCATCTTTTTTAAATAGACTTCGTCCCCCATTTCATTGATATTTACTTTATCTGTTCTTTTCCCCTGCTGAGTTTGCAATCTTGACATTGAAACCAGAATAATTTTTAACGAAATGGCCAGCAGATCTAAGTCAGCGATTCTCACCACTATATCTCCTTGAACCACCGCTCCTTTATCAATTACTACATCTAAAGCATCAACTAAACTAGCATTTTTATCTTCTAAAGCCATAATGGGTTAAGCTAAGCAAAGTGATAGGAGGGCCAGGGGCCGCTCATTTCAATGATAATCCCTTTACCATTATATTTTTCTTTTAATTCCTCGACCTTTTTTTGAAAATCATTTAATTTTGATTCTTCTATTAAATAGAAACTGTTCAAAATCATTTCTTCGGGCATCCCGGTAAAGTCTTTTTCCAAAATTTTGGCTTTATTAAAACTGACTGCCAACTGAGATAAGCTTTCGTACATTTCGTCTGTAATTTTATCTAATTCTTTTCCCTTTATTTCATCGATTTTGGAAACTGCTTGCTTTTTTGCAAAAAAAGCCATTCCTTTTGGCAGGGATTCTGCCTCTTTCTTTTTAGCCAAAATTTCCTCGCTTCCTTTTTCAAGAAATTCCTCAAAAACTTTCCGATTCAGGTAAGCCTTTACTCCCCATTCCTGTTTTCCTGTTAAGTATTCTAAGATTTTTCTAAATTTTTCAAGATTTTTATTTAAGGTTTCTTCCAGTTTTTCTTTGGTTTTAAATATCACTCCAAATTGCATTGGAATTACTGGAATAATATTTAAACTACCCTTTCCCATTGTCTGTTCAATCACTTCTTCGTGTATCTGAGCTTTTTCTTTAATCCAATTCAGATCTTCTTCGGCTTTTTTTTGAATTTCTTCCGAGCCGAATTTATCTAAAGAAACATCTGAAACTACTGCTTCTAAATCTTGACAGGCAATAGTATAAACCTGCCCTCCATCTATTCCTTCTGTAGAAAACTTAGAATTACCGGTATTTAATCTAATACAATAAAGATAAAAACCCTTATCCATAGTAAAATTTTAAATTATTTTACTTATTTACTCTTCCTTCTTCTCAAAGGTCTCGGTGTCCATCTTTTTCCGCATGGCGATTTTTTCATAACCAAGTAACTCTCCTTTGGCATCTAAATGAACTTCATAAGTTCCCAAAACGTCCATTCCCTTGGGAATAGATTCTTTTTCAACGATTTCGATGGTTACCATCCAACCTTCCTTTTCTTTTTTTAATCCAATTCCAGCCGGCTCTTTAAAGCCGGTCAGGTCAGCTAATTGTTTTCTTGCTTTCTCTATTAGTTCTTTTGGTTCCATATTATTAAATTAATTATCAAGTTAAATACTCTTGCCCCGTAGTGAGCTTGCTCTACTACTGAGGTTTCGACCTTGATTTATTTTTAGCCAAAAAGGAATTTAGATAATTCTTTTAAGGACTCCTTTCCCCTTATGTCGCAAGGAAACGAGGGGACCAAAACCACTTCTTTTTTAGGATATCCTTTTTTTACTTTAGTAATATATTTTTCTTGATTTACTCTTTTGGCTTGACAGAATTTACATTCCGAAGCGGGCGTAATCATATTTAAAACTATGTAATTATAGGGAACATTAAGTTTTTCTAAAGATTGAGCCAAGTCTCCCATTTCTCTGAGCCCCATTTCTTCGGCAATGCTTATCATTATAAACTCCGTTTTTTTAGAGCCAAATAATGTCTCTTGAATTTTCTTTATATCCTTGGAAAAATCTAAAAGTTTTCTTTTGATATCAACCAGGCCAGCTATATTTTTGTATTTAAGTAAAATTCTGAAGATGCTTTTTAACCAATCTCTGATTATCTGGGGGAGTTCTAAAAATCGAAGTAAATGCCCAGAAGCGGCTGAATCTAAAACATAAATATCGTATTTATTTTCCTTCATTAAATCCAGAATCTCTCCTAAGGCCATCAATTCTTCCAGTCCTGGCGGAGAAAGTTCCATTAACTCCTCCATCACTTTTCGGTCAAACTTGATATCAAATCCTTCTCCAACGAATTCATCAAAAGCGGTTTCAATATCTTGGCGATATTCGTCTTTCCATTCTTGAAGTTTTTTTTGAGCATCTATTTCCAGAGCAAAAAGATTACCTGCCCCGTAGGCCCCGCCCTTTTCGGAAAAAGGGCGGGGTCCTTCGGGGTTAAAACCTTTCATGGGAATTGCTTGAGTATCTAAAGGAATATCTTGGCTGAAAGCATTGCTGAGGGCATGGGCTGGATCAGTAGAGGAAATAAGTATCTTTTTATCTGGTTTCTTTTGAGCTAAGGCTATAGCAGTGGCAGCAGCCATTACCGTCTTTCCCACTCCGCCTTTTCCTCCACAAATTATAAAGTTCAAATCTTTCTTCAAAAAATCAGCCATTTTAGCTCCGGGTAAAGCAGGAAATTTTGAGGGGACAATCTTTGGCAAAATGGATTGATATTCTTTCTTACCAAATAAGATTTCAGCATACTCTAATAAATCTTTTTCTCCCCGAATTTCTTTTGGAAACAAAGGCATTTTCAAAACCTGAAATTTCTTAAACTTTTCATCTATCATCTTGATATATTCTTCCTGGAGTTTTGCTCTTTTTTTACAAAATTCACATTCACCCGGAAATAAAATTCGATTGGCAATAATACTTTCTACTTTAATATCCAATTCATTGAGATGCTCAATCAAGTCTTCAGTTTCTAAAATGCTCATTGGTTCAGGAATGGTAACCGGAACAAATTCAGTTAAATCAGGATTCTTTAGAAGATTTTTAACTTCGGTTATATCGGCCTTGGTTTCTTCCAAAAATTTATCAGTTTCGTCTTTCACATATCCTCCCCTCCAGTGTCTCTTCAAAAATCGGTGTTTTTCCTGCATTAAACCCATTACTTTTAACCACCTTTCCATGGCTTGAGGTAGAGAAAGAAGAACTTTGGTATGACCGGTGGGAGCAGTATCAAGAATAATCAAATCATACTCCTTGGTTTTTAAAAGATCGGCAATTTTAATTATGGCCATCACTTCATCCATTCCAGGAACAGCCAAACCTTCAAATAGTTCTATGTCTTCTTTGGCCAGATAAGTGCCTCGCTCCACTAAAGTCTTAATCATTTCTAAATTCTTTTTCCTAAAATCTTCCGACAATTCTTTTGCATCAAATTCAATAACCCAGAGATTGTCTTTAATTTTGGTAATTTTATTTCCTATTTCAATATCGAAACTATCTCCAAGAGAAGGGGCGGGATCAGTAGAAACAACTAAAATCTTTTTTTTCGTGGTTTGAGCTAAATACAAAGCGGTTGCTGCAGCTGAAGTAGTCTTTCCACTTCCTCCTTTTCCGCCAAAAAGAATTAATTTCAATTCTTTATTTTTTAAAAAGCTGTTGGCCATTTATTTTTTCTCCTTCTTTAAAGCCTCCATTCTTTCCAAGATGTCTTTTTCCTTTTTTTGGTATTCTTCTTCTGTAATTTCTTCAGTTTCTAGGGCCATCTGAGCATCTAAAAGTTCTCTCTGAAGTTTTTCCGGGGTGTCTTCCAATTCTTCCACGGCCATGTCCCGGATTTTTTCAACAACATCCATAAACATTCGGGCCGGAAGTAATAATAAATCGTCTATTAAAAACATATATTACTGTGAAATTACACTTCTAAATGTAATTCTACAAAATTAAAGGGAGGAATGGGGCCCATGTAAATAAATCTAATCCTTTTATCATATTCTTCGCTAAAGGCTCGTACTCTTTTATCAAATTCTATCTCATTCTCTTTTGACACCAAAAAAGCACTGCTTAAAATCATTGAATCTTTCATTACATCTCTGCTTCTTAGAAGTTTTCTTTCCTTAAAATCAACGGCTAACTTCTTTAAAGGGGAAAGGATTTTTGAAGCCTCTTTTTCTCTCTTTAAATCGAGGGATTTTTGGACTAATTCCCCAACACTGGCAACCTTAAGTTGAAGGGGATTTTTCTGGACTTCTCTTTTTGCTCTTTGAATTTCTGGGTCTTCCTTAACTATTTCTTGAAAAATACTTGACATGTCTTTCCAAAAAGCTCTCAGACCCAACTCCACTCTTCCTTCCACTATTGGAAATGTTTCTAAAAGTCTCTTTCTTTCTGATTTTAATACTTTTTCTTTTACATCTTCTTCGCTCTTTGCTATTGTTCCAAAACGAACCGGTAAAACGTCGTATCCTTCTTTCATTATTTCTTCAATAACTTTTTGGTGCCCCGTCAAGTGTTCTTTGATAAATGAATATTCCTCTTTTGGGGTATCACTCACTGCAATTGCTAAACCGTCTTCATTAATAGTATAAACTTCTTTTTCTTCCTGCCCCAAAATGTTGAATTTTCGAGGAGCTTTTTCTTTTATGATACAATAAAGATATTTTCCTTCAGACATATTTTATCATTATTGAATTTTTAACATCCTTTTCTTTAAAAGAATATTTTGAATTTTCTTTTTTTCCAGAAATCTCATCACAACTTTGGCAATAATTTTCTAAAATGCTATAGGCTTGAGCTATTTTTTTCATTTGCTCTTCATTGCCTTGAAATTTATCTGGATGGTATCGGTGCGAAAGTTTATAATAGGCTTCCTTAATTTCATCAAAGGTTGCCGCTTCGGCCAATCCCAACAGTTTTCTTGCCTCATCTACTACTTCAAAATTTCCAAGCTTAAGATTGATGTTTACAAAACTATAAGGCGGCATCGGACCAATGTACTTGAATCTCAATTTTCCTTCGTATTTCTTTCCGAGTTCCTGCATTTTTTTATCAAGCTCAGGTTCTCTGGCCTTCTCTATTAAGAAAGAGAAATTAGCTATCATTTCCCCGAAGGAGTCGCCTGACGGCGACCCTACGGGGCAGACATCATCAATTAATTTATTCGATGTAGAATCGAGAGACAAGTTTCTTAGGAATGCGTGAATATCATTAATAAAAGTTTGTCTTTGAATTTCTGCTTCTTTCTGTATTAATTTTCCTAACTTCAATTTAATTGGCATTCCGAGAATGGTTCCTTTTGAAGATATCTCTTGTTTCAATTTCTGGATTTCTGGATTGGTTTTGGCTAATTCTTCAAGAAGTTTTTTAGGGTCCCACCATACTTGAACCGCAAATTCTGTTTTGCCGGCTGTATTTATCAAAGCCGTTTTGAATTGAAGATAGACTGTCTCTAAAATGCGCAGCACTTCATCGACGCTCGGAGCAATAATTCCAAATGCCATAGGAACTACATCATAATCTTTCATCACTTCTTCATTAACTTTCTGGTGGATAGCAACATGTTTGGTTAGCTCTTTTTTATCTAACCGATCGAAATTAATAACCGGTGTATTAGAAACTACTACTGATATGTCTTTGTAAGGAACTAGTTTTACTTCTCGACTGTTTATTCCAATATAACCAAAATTCGAAAGGGTCCGAGCTTCGCTCGGGAGGGTGGTGGGCGGGTTGTCGCCTTTGGTTTCACCAATTATGCAATAAATATATTTTCCTTCTTCGGTCATGGTCTCTTCGATGATTAACCTCGAAAGAATCCCAAATCAAGAATCCTTTCGGGATCAACCACCAAGATAGTTAATCCCGATGTCGACTATTTGCTCTCATTAATTATTTCTTTAAGATACCCGGCAAAGGCAATCCCAATCTTCCTAAATTCTTTAAAATCGAAACTAAAAGAACAATGACGATTAAAACAAATGCACCTAGAACAACGTAAGCCAGCTTGGGCAAAGCTTGCTCCACCATTTCAAGAACGGCGAAACCTAAAACGTAAGCTAAAATCGGTCCTTTCATAAAGTTACCTAGTTTACTAAAAACAAATTCTTTCTTGATTAAGGCTGCAATAATTCCCAAAACAACATCGACTGCTATCATAATCACGACGATTTGCATTTGTAGGGTTCCAAATAAAGCAATGAGTTCTGACATGTTTTTAATTTATTTTACTTTATCCTTCAATTTCGACCTTTTGATTTATTCCTCTTTAATTTCTTTTTTCCTCCAACCAAATCTTTCTTCCCAGAAAAAGCCCTCCTTTCTTTTGAGAATTGTCTTCAGACCTATGACGATTAAAATCACCGGCCAAATAACGTCCCAAGCCGCTCCTGAAATATATCCCAAGTTCTTCAGCAAAAAAACTACTCCCGTGATTGATAAAATTAAACCTAGAAACATAAAATTAAGCGCCTTGCCCTTTTCTATCGGCAATGGCAGCGATTAATGCCCCTTTGGCTGTTGTGTAAAGAGGATGAGGGGCTAATCTCGCCTCTCTCACTTCTACGGGAAAGTCGGTCCTTTCCAATATCCCCTTAAATCTTTCTAAAAACCCGGGGGGGCTGGTCGTCCCTCCAGAAATAACTATTGGGATCGGCTTTTCAAGTTGGGGAATCCTGGGACTATTCGTAATCTCTTTTTTGATTTCATCCAAAACATATTGAATCAAGTGGTTATAATAGATTGAAAGGGCTTGTTCAATCCTAGTCATTTGGCTTTCGGGTTTTTTCAGATTTAAAGAGGTTTCCTTGAAAGTAGTGATTTTACTTACCGGTTCATTGGTAACCCTGGCCGCTTGCTCGTCAATCCAATCTCCGGCTCTAGCCACACTAAAAGAAAATACTGGCGCGGCCATAATGGCTAAACAAACATTAGCCATTCCTCCACCAAACGATATCCCCATTCCGGTAAAATTATCTTCAACTAACTCAGAAAAAACTATTGTCAAACCCTCATTAATCGGCTTTGGTCGGTAGCCCCATTTCTCCAGAAATCCTTTTATTATATTTTCGTGATAAATAGTGTCGAAATCGGCATCTACCGGCATACCCGGAATGGAATAATAGCAAAGTTCGTCTTTTTCAGAAGGCGATCCTAAAACGCTTTTTATTATCATTTCTACTATTGGCAGGGCTTCGGGTTCTTCTGGGCTTAAAACCCCGTTTTTCATGGGTCTTCGAGTATTTTTGGCAAAAACATTCGCAAATTTTATGGCGTCATCTCCCACTACATAAAGTTTATCTTTGCTCTGGATATACTTTACATTACTTTTTTCCAATATCCCTCGGGTAAATTCAGAGTATTCTATATCGAAAAAGGCATTTCGTTGAGTCCTGAAAGCTACTTGAGAACCTCTCTTTTGGGCGCAATAAATAAAGGCGGTGCCGATGTCTAGGCCTTTTCCCGCCTCAACTGGATTTGATTTTTTATCTTTTGACATGTTTTTTTCCCGACTTTGTCGAGGATCCTCGACGGCTTTGCCGTCGGGACTTTTTCCTCTTTCCCCTTTTCTCCTTTTTTTTCCGACCTTTACTCCCACCGCCAAACTTTTGGTGTGAGGGTTTAGTGGAAAAAGTTGAGGCTCTTAAAAAGGATATTGTTTTTTCAATCATTTTTCCCAATCTTAATTTCTTTTCTTCAACCGGGATTTCTTTGATTTTTGGCAGCCTTACTTTTAACAATTCCTTAGGCCAGGGCAAAATCACTTTTTTTATCCCTTTGTCTTCTTTTAAAATTTTGGGGTTAAATATTCCCAGCAATTTCAGCTCTTTTTTCCCCTTAGCAGTAATTCTATACCAATCGAGTTTCTTTCTGACTGGCTTAATTTGTTTCTTCTTAATCAAACAACTGCAAAGGTAACGAACGTAATCTAATCCAAGTCCGGTTTGGCCAGAGATCAATTTGACCGAAGCCTTTTTTTCATTTCCCCAAATCTTTTTTAGGATTTCTAATTCGCTGCCCATTTTAGAATTTAATATTTTCTTTTAAGTTTTCAAAGCTTTCTTTAATTTGATCTGGAAAATCATTCTCTTTCCCCGCGGAAGCCAATTGCTGATTTAACTCTTTTTCCCTTCTTTCTATTGTTTTTATTATTTCAATTCTCTGGCAAATTTTTGATTTTAAATTGTTCATTTCTTGAAGGATTTTTTCCAGTTTCATTTTTTCTTGAATTAAATCTGATAAAGCAGTTTGTTCTCTTTGCCCCGTTAGGGGTCTGTTTTCTTTGTGATTCCAATTTGATTTGGGAACCTCTAACGGGGTTTGCGCTTCTACCACGCCCCGTTGACCTTTAACGGGGTTTACCCCTATTTTGTTTAATTCTTCCGCTACCCTTTTTAATCTTTCGAGAGAAGATTCTTCAACTTTTTCATTTAATTTTTCTTCCATTTTTCATCGTCATTTTAAAATGCTCAGCGGTAATTTTAAATGTTTTGTCATCTTTGGCAGAAGGATTACTTAGAGCCACAAATTCTCTGATTGCCAACATCGGGGCTTTCTTACAAATTGCCTCAATATCAGAACCTACTAAACCCTCTGTTTCTTTAGCCAAATTCTTTAAATCCACATCTTTAGCCAAAGGTTTCCCCCTGGTATGAATTTTAAATATCTCCTCCCTTGTTTTTTCATCGGGTTTTGGAAGCTCTAAAAGGAAATCGAATCTCCCAGCCCGTAAAAGGGCAGGGTCAACTAAATCCAACCTGTTAGTTGTCCCAATCACCACCACTCCTTTCAATTCCTCTAACCCATCCATTTCTGACAGAAACTGACCAACCACTCTTTGGCTTACTCCCGAAGAATCTTCAATGTTTCTATTTGGAACCAAACTCTCAATTTCATCAAAAAGCAGAATACAAGGTGAAGCCTGGCGAGCCTTTTTGAACACCTCCCTTACTCCTTTTTCTGACTCGCCAATATACTTGGATAAAAGTTGGGGGCCTTTCACTGAAATAAAATTTACCCCGCATTGGGAAGCCACCGCTTTTGCCAATAAAGTTTTTCCTGATCCTGGAGGCCCGTAAAGTAATATTCCCTTGGGTGGTTTAGTTTTGGCTTTTTCAAAAAGTTCTGGGTATTTCAATGGCCACTCAATGGTTTCTTTCAAAATTTGCTTTATATTCTCTAGTCCTCCAACATCTTCCCATTTAACATTTGGAACTTCAGTAAAGACTTCCCTTAAGGCTGAGGGTTCAACTTCTTTTAACGCCTCGCGGAAATGATCCATAGTAACCTCAAGTCCCAAAAGTTTTTTATAAGGAATGTATTCTTTTTCAAACTCAATCTCTGGCATTATTTCTCTCAAGGCTGACATTGCCGCTTCTCTACATAAAGCTTCCAAATCTGCTCCAACAAATCCGTGAGTAATCTCAGCCAATTTATCTAAATCAACAACTTGCCCTGAGCCTGCCGAAGGGTCTTTTGCTAAAGGTATCCCCCGAGTATGAATTTCCAGAATCTTTCTCCTGCCATTTTTATCAGGAATTGGAATTGAAATCTCTCGATCAAAACGGCCGGGTCTTCTCAAGGCAGGATCTAGAGTATTGGGAATATTGGTAATTCCGATGACTACCAGATTTCCTCTCGATTCTAAACCGTCCATCAAAGCCAGTAGTTGAGCAACCACTCTTCGCTCAACTTGTTTTTCTCCACCCATATCTTCTCTTTTTGGGGCAATGGCATCAATTTCATCTATCACTAGAATAGCGGGTGTGTTTGCCTGAGCTTCTTCAAAGATTTCTCGGAGCCTTCCTTCTGACTCTCCGTAAAATTTTCCCATTATTTCCGGCCCGGAAATAGAGGTAAAATAAGCATCTGTTTCATTGGCAACGGCTTTAGCAATTAAGGTTTTTCCGCAACCCGGAGGCCCATAGAGCAACACTCCCTTTGGGGCCGAAATTCCCAATCTTTCAAAGACCTCAGGATATTTTAATGGAAGTTCAATCATTTCTCTGATTTTACCAATTTCCTTTTTAAGTCCGCCAATATCTTCATAGGTTATACCCACTCCTCTTTTTACCGCTTTTTCGGCTCCCTTGATTTTAATTAAAGTATCTGAAGTAATGAGAACTGCTCCTTTGGGATCAGTATCTACAACCTCAAAATCCTGAAATTTACTTCCAAATAAAGTTGCCCTAATTTTATTTCCTCTAATTACCGGAGTCCCATCTAAAATCTGGGCTAAATATTCCGCATCTGTTTCTTTAAAAGAGCTTTCAGAAGTCAAAGGTTTTAGAATTATGGTTGAGGCTGAATTTACTTCAATTTTTTCAATTTTTATCTTCTCTCCCAATCCCGCGCCAACATTTTCTCTTATTATTCCATCCATCTGTAAAATCTCTTTTCCTCGCATTTCTTCAAACGCCAGCATTATTTTTGCTACAGCTTTTCCCTTTGTTTTCTCAGATTTTCTAATCTCAACTATATCTCCAATCTCGGCTTTAACTTTTGAAAGGTCTTTTGGGTCTATTCTAACAATAGCCCTCCCCACATCTCTGGACTCTGCTTCAGCTACTTTGAAAACTAACTCCTGCATACATTGAAATAAATTAAAAATTTATTGAAAATTGAGGCAAAGAGGATTTTGTCCTCTTCTTCACCTTCGCTTCCATAAATGGAAGCTCGGTAAATGAATTGAAAATTCATTGAACTCAAAGGTGAAATGAATCGAAGATTCATTGAACGTTTAGATTTTCTTAAGCTTTATTTCAAGAATCCCGTTTTTAAAATTTGTCTCCTTTTGCTCAAAATCTACTTTAGCTGGGAGTAAAATTTCTTTATAATATTTTCTTTTTTCTTCTCCGCCCGCTTCTAAAATAAGAATATCTCCTTTGAGACTTGTTTTGATTTCTCTCTCATTAATACCAGGGAGTTCAACTACAACTAATATGTGATCTTTTTCATCGAAAACATCGACTATTGGTTCCCTGGTCTCGGTGATTTTAAATTCCGGCTTTGCCTTTTCTTTTTCTTTAACGGTTTTAATATTACCAAAGGTTTGAATTTTTGGTCTCTCTCCTATTCCGGTTCTAATTGAAAACCCATAAATTCCCCTGACGCCCTCTTTTCCTTTTATCTCTCCTTTTCTTTTAATTTCTCCTCCAGCTTCTTCAACTTTCTCTACTAGCTCGACAAACTTCCCTAGTCCCTTAAATAATCCACCAACCAAAGGCAGATCTTCCAAACTTTTTAATTCTTCTTTAGCTATGTCCCTTTCCTTCTTTGGTTTAAATTTTTTCTTAATATTTTTTGCCATAGTTTTAATATCCTACTGATAGTCTTCCTCTTTTATCTTTGCCTAAGCCGAATCTGCTCGGTCTTTCTGGGATAACAATTTTTTTGGGATTTTGACCTCTTTTCTCTGCCACTACTATTTTTCCTTTACTCTTTATCTTGCACAATTTTGAATATGAAAAATCTATGCAACCTTCTTTCTTTAAACTTTCACACAAAATCCTTGCATAATCCAAACTAATACCAGCTTCTCTAGCAATAATATCAACCGATGCTTCTCCTCCCCAATTCCAAATAATGGATAAAACTCTTAGCTCGTTCGTAGTCATTTAGTATCCCAAAACTAATCTTTCCCTTTTCTCCGAACCTCTGATTGGATTACCCCTCTTTCCCGGAATCCCTCTTAATTCCACCGCTGTTTTGGTGGCTTTCTCCAGAAGTTTTGTCATCTCTTTTTCAATATCTTTCAATCTCCCTTGTAATTGTTGTCTTCTCCTCTTTAATCTTTTTAACTCTTTCAATAACCTATCTCTTTCATTTCTTCGCATGTATAAATCCAAAATGGCGGTTGTGGGAAGGGCAGGCTTTCCGCTTTTTTTCACTGAGCCAGTATATGTCCTTAAATCAGGAAGGCCACTGATATTTTGAAGGGTTTTTATTGATGTTTTCATGGTTAGCAATATTTTTTAATTAGTTCTTCAACCAATTCCTTTATCTCTTTCTGTTTTGACGACCAGGGACTTCGAGTAGTCTGAGAAACCAAGATATCTTGAGCCAATTCTCGAAAAACAGGATCAGTTACCGAGACCTTTCCTTTATTGATTTCGACTGCTTTGGCTAGGGTAATACAACTTCGGACAGTCGGAGGGAATTCGCAAGGATTATTTTTTCTCATCCCTCTTACCACATCAACAATTTTCTCTGCAT
>Ga0210004_1001087_pt1 | contig 16280 bp, 19 predicted proteins | sample CryGey13umfilter_FD_185450 | JGI IMG/M metagenome (GOLD analysis project Ga0210004, IMG submission 185450) | Groundwater microbial communities from aquifer in Utah, USA - Crystal Geyser 4/8/14 3 um filter (SPAdes) (version 3) | ecosystem: Environmental > Aquatic > Deep subsurface > Groundwater...
TCTCCCTAACTCTTCTTTTCAATTGAGCCCAGGCTTTGCCATAGAGTTTGAGAGAATCTCGGCGATGCACTGCCTCTTTTTGATTTTTATAACTTTCATAATAGACTACTTTCCAATCTTCTTTAGAATATTCTGGATTGGTTTCTGAATATTCAATCTCGATTTTACCATTGCTATTTTTTAGAATTGAAACGTAAAACATCTTTCAGTAGAGCCCTCCTTCTCTGATTTATCCCTCTCCCGCACCAGAAACTTCGTTTCGGTACGAGACTTCGCTTTGACCTTTGCCCTCCTTAAGTATTGTTTTAAGTATTAAAAAAATAAGTGAGGAGAGAAAATTTACCCTCCTCACTTTCTAGACGAGAGACAGCTATCGCTGTCCCTTTTTACCCTTTTCCGGGTGATTGGTGGCTTTAAGCCGCCTTTTTTCTTTCTCCTCTTTAATTCCCTTCCAGGTATCTTTTCCAAACCAGATAATCAGTATTATGGCCGGGATGCCAACCATAACCAGAAAGACCAATTTGCTCTTCATAAATTGAGCCACAAACCCAAGATAGGAAAGATGAAAAACTACTTTTCTCATCTCCTCTCCCGTTGAAGAAACAAAATTAGGGTCTGGTTCTTCGTTGGCATCGCCCTTGGTCTGGAAATGAGGTTTGCCTTCCATTTCCACAATGTCTACCACTCGGTGAGTAACCTTAGGCCCTGACTCGGTCTGAAAGGTAATAATATCACCAACCTGGATATTTTCAAGCCTTTCCGGTTTGGTGACAATTATCCCTCCAACTTTCAAAGCCGGCTCCATTGAACCTGACATAACTTTATGAGTCTCCCAGCCAAACCTTGGACCAATGAACATAAAGCCCACCAGCAAAATGGCAATAACCAGAATCGCAATCCCAAATCCTTCAGCTATCTTTTTTACTATTTTCAAGGTACCCTCCTTTTTAAATTTCCTACTTTCCGATAGGATTTTATACCCTAACAAATAAAATAAAAAATGTCAAGGGTTGCTACAAAGCTCTAAAAGCTCTTTGGCGTTTTCTATGGCATAGCCATAGGCATCGTTATTGAAATAAACATAAACATTGCCAGTTTTTAGCCATTTTTTGATTTTTTGAACTAAGGAGCTTAGCTCATTTTTTGTGTATTTTGAAGCGAATAAAACTTTGGAGCCATGCATTCTGATGTAAATAAAATCAGCAGTTATCGCTTCAGCTTTTGGATAAGACGGAGAATCGGCAATCACCCAGGCAACATTATATTTTTTCAATAAATTATAAACTTTTTTATCGCACCAGGATTTATGGCGAAATTCAAAAACATAGCGATAATTTTTCGATAAAATTTTTAAGAAAGATTCTAATCTCTTTAAATCGATTCGAAAGCTTGGAGGAAATTGAAATAAAATTGGACCGAGTTTTTCTTTAAGATATAATGCGTTTTCAATAAATTGCTGCCAAGCCTCTTTAACTCCACCGAGTCGCTTAATATGAGTAATAAATCGACTGGCTTTGGCGGCGAAAATAAAATCGGCCGGCGTTTGACTGTGCCAATTTTGATAAGTGCTCGGCCGAGGCAAATGATAGAAAGAGTAATTTATTTCAGCAGTTTTAAAATGTTGAGAAAAATATTTTAGTTTGTCTTTTGATGCCAAATTTTCGGGATAAAATATACCCTCCCAGTGACCGTAAACCCAGCCAGAAGTACCTATGTATAATTTACCTTGCGGCATAATTAGCGAAATTTATCTTCAAGAAAAGATACAATTTGAAGACCGACTTCAGGGGAAGACCAAAGATAATCATGTCCCGAAGCATGAAAAGCTTGAGAAAATGTAAGATTTTGGCCACTTAATTTTGAAGAAATCCATTTAAAGGGGGCTTTGACTAAAGCCGAGATTAGGGATTTAGTATCACCTTTGGCTAAACTATCTTTTCCGTTATTATCTAACAAAAGAATATTTTCTGATTCAAAATTATCATGCCAAAAAGGAACTCCAACAGCAATCGCATAAACTGAGTCTTTCGATTTTTGAGAAATTTTTTCCATAGTTTCGTCTACCAATACGCCTCCAGCAGAGAGTCCAGCAATTATAATTTTTTTATTCGGCGTTTTTTCAACTAAAATTTCTAAATCTTCAGTCAAAATTTTTGAAGAAGATTTAAAGGAATTAAAAAAATCTCTAGCTCCAGCTATTTTTCCTAAAAAATCATTTTTGGTTCTTTTGTAAGGAATTACTAAAGAATTATAACCCAAATCCTCTAATGTATCTTGAATCCCTTCTATAATTGGGGCGAAATCTTTTGCCTTTTCCAAATGAGTATTTCCCCAACCACCGGAATTAAAAATAATAATGACATCGGTATTGGAAGCTAAACTCAGAATTTCTTGAGTTTGAAAATTTTCCGGAACAACTTCTGGTCCAAAAAGAAAAAAGAAACCTCCTAAAGCGACTAAAAAAATAATGAAGTATTTTATCTTCCTCATTTTTTTCAATTCTTCTTTTATAAGGCAAACTTTAACAAAATACACTCAACAATCTAAAAGCAATGCCCCCCATTCCAATAGCCAATAATATTTCAAAGGCAGTAATGCCTATTGTTTTTTCCCAGCCAAATTCTCGCCATAAAGCAGCAATAGTGGCAATGCAGGGAATATAAAACATACTAACCAATGCTAAGGTAATCATCTGGATCGGACTTAAAACTTGGCCAAAATTTGTTGTTCCTATTAAGGTGGCCAACATCACCAAAATTAACTCTTTCCGCAAAATACCAAAAATAAGCAAAATTCCAGTAATTGCTGGTAAACCCAGCCATCTTACTGTTATCGGACTTAATAAATTAGTTATGGGAGGCAACCATCCTGCTAAATAGATTCCTTCAATTACTATTCCTGAAATTATTACTAGAGGTCCGGCAATCTGAAGGAATTCCTTTAGCCTGAACCAAGTTTGTAAAATTACTGTTTTGAGATGAGGAGGCTTATAATCTGGCATTTCCATAATGAGTTCAGTAGGTTCTCCGGGTAAGATTTTTGAGGCTAATTTCCCTAATCCGAAAATCATTAAAATCGCGAAAAGATATAATCCAAAGGCCCAGCTTATTCCCATAAATTTTCCTATCAGTCCCATAATAATTACTGTTGTGGCCGAACAGGGAACCAAGGTGGTTAAAAATCCGGTAATAAATCTTTCTCTCTGAGTTTCCATAATCCGGCAAGAAAGACAAGCAGGAACATTACAACCAAAACCAAGCATTAAGGGAATGCAGGCTTTTCCGTGCACTCCGAGCTTATGCATTAAATTGTCCATCAAGAAAGCCACGCGGGCTAAATACCCCCAATCTTCCAGAAGATATAAAATAATGTAAAAAGGCAAAATATAGGGTAAGGCAATTTCAATTAAAGCGAAGGTGCTTTCTATCGCTGACCAACCCAAAGATGCTAACAGTGAAGTGCCAAAAATATTTTCAAAGCCTTCCTGCCAACCAGAGAATATTTCTTCGAATACAGAAGAAAACCAGTCCCCAAATTTAAAAACAGCCAAAAACATTAAACCCAAAATTAAAATCATCATTGGATAACCTAAAATTTTGTGACAGCTTAAATTATCTAATCTTTCATTAAAGCTAATTTTTTGAGGCTTTGTTATTTTCATTACTACATTTATAATTTGAGAAACCAAATGATATCTTTCATCAGCGATGACAATCGAAGAATCGTGGCCATGAATCTTTTCCAGCTCACAACATAAATTTTTCGCTTTTTCCAATATCTCCTTGTTTTTATTTTCTATCAATTTTTCAATCTCTTTGTCTTTTTCTAAAAGCTTTATCGCCAGCCATCTTTTTGAATAGGGAGTATTAACACCTTTTAGGACCTGAATTAATTGCTCAATTCTTTCTTCTACTTCCCGGCCATATTTTAGAGCTCTCGGTCTCAACCCCTTCTTAACCACCTCAATGCCCCGATCCAAGACTTCAGTCAACCCTTTCTTATAAATAGCGGCAACTGGAACAACGGGAATTCCCAGTATTTCCTCAAGTCTTTTAAAATCAATTTCTATGCCTTTTCCTTTAAGCAAATTAACCATATTTAAAGCCAAAACCGTTGGGCTTTCCAGTTCTAAAATCTGTAAAGTAAAAATTAAATTTCTTTCCAGGCGAGTGCTGTCTGCGACATTTACTATAAAATCCGGTTTTTGCTGAGCTATATATTCTCTTGAAATTAACTCTTCAATTGAATAAGTCGATAAAGAATAAATTCCCGGCAAATCCAAAACATCGATGGTATAGCCTTTGTAATGCAAGGTTCCCTCGGCTTTTTCTACAGTTTTGCCTGGCCAGTTACCAATATGCTGATGAAGACCAGTGAGATGATTAAAAATAACCGACTTTCCAACATTGGCTTGGCCGGCTAAAACGATGTTTAATTTTTTTTCATTATTCATTTTGTTTTTACTAAAACTTTTGAGGCTAATCCTCTACCCAAGACTAATCTTGAGCCACAAACCTCAATCTCCAGCGGACCAAAAAAGGGAGCCTTTCTTAAAATTTTTATTTTAGCTCCCGGAATCAATCCTAAATCAGCCAATCTTTTGGTGGCCATCCATCCACCAGAAATACCAATAATCTCTGCCGTATCCCCCTCTTTTAATTTAATAAGGTTTAATTCATTTGTCATATTTTTATTATTTAAATTTTTTATTACTTAAATGTATCTAATTCTTCAAAAAACTCTTTAGGGTTTTTGCATTTTCTATTGCATAACCATAAGCATCATTATTAAAATAAACATACACGTCTAAGTTTTGTTTTAGCCATTTTTTGATTTTTTGAGCTAAATCTTGAAGTTCTTTTTTGGTATATTTTGAGGAAAATAAAACTTTTGAACCGTGCATTCTGATATAAACAAAATCAGCAGTTATTTTCTCAGCTTTGGGATAGCAAGGAGAATCAGCAATCACCCAGGCAACATTATATTTTTTAAGCAATTGATAAATTTTTTCCTCACACCAGGAAGCATGCCGAAATTCTGTGGCTATACGTATTATAGCATTTTTATTACGTATTTGATTGAAAAAATTCTCTAACTCTCTGATATTTTCTGAGGTAGCTCTGAAACTAGGTGGAAATTGAAATAAAATGGGACCTAATTTTTCTTTGAGATATAAAGCATTATCCAAAAACTGCTGCCAGGCTTCCTTTATTCCTTTTAATCTTTTAATATGGGTAATAAATCGACTGGCTTTGACAGCAAATAAAAAATCTGCGGGCGTTTCCTTATACCAATTCTGATAAGTACTCGGCCGAGGCAAGTGATAAAAAGAATAATTTATTTCAGTAGTTTTAAAATGCTGAGAAAAGTATTTAAGTTTATCTTTTGATGGTAAATTTTCAGGATAAAAGACTCCCTCCCAATGACCATAAATCCAACCAGAAGTTCCAATAAAGAGTTTCCCTTTTGCCATAATTAGACCTTTTTTACCTTTTTTTGTGAAATTTTTTCTCGAGTAACTCAATAAATTTAAGTAAAAAAGGATCATCGACTAATTCTTCGATTTGGATCCACCAAGGTCCGATTGCAAATGGCCTATCCTTTTTCCAGTATTCCAAAGCCTGTAATAAATTTTCTACCCGATCTACCTGGTGAACAAATCTTCCTTCTGGGGTTAAACCTTTTTCATAGTCAATCCAAAGATTTTTTATTTCTTTTTTTAAAGAAGGAGGTAATTTTAAAATCATTCTTTCTAGAGCTTGGTTTTCTTTTTTATATTTTTCTTGAAAAATTTTTCCCTTTTCTTTTTTAGTAAATCTTGGCCACTCTTGTGTTATTTTTTTCCATTTCTTTTTGTCTTTGGGAAGGAGTTTATCATAAGGAGTGGTATCTCCGGCATAAACTTCACAAAGATCATGAATTAAAGACATTTTAAGAAGTTTATTTATATTAAACTTCTTCTGCTCACCTAAAATCCAAGCCATTATCGCCATTCGAAAAGTATGATCAGCGATTGTCTCTGGTTCCCTTACTCCCCTAAATATCCATCCCTTTCTTTTCTTGCTTTTTAATTTCCCTGTTTCAATAAAAAAATTAAGAAGATTTTCCATATTTAATCTAATTCAATTTATCACATTTTATCAAAATTAAAAAGAGAGGATGACGATCCTCTCTAAGAAAAAGCAACTGAAGATTTTTAGCTAATTCTATATCTTATCTTCTTAATTTTATAAATTGTCTGGATGGGAGAGGAGACAGTCACTTCATCTCCGACTCGATGGTCTAAAAGTAATCTGCCAACGGGCGATTCATTAGAAATTTTTCCTAAGGCTGGATTTGCTTCTAAGGTTCCAACAATGGTAAATTCGTCATTCTGGCCATCAACTTCAACCAAAACTGTTGCTCCTAAATTTATAATATTTTGCTTTTCTTTAGGAGGAGATTTAATCAATTCAGCATTTTTTACAATATTTTCTAACTCGGCTAATCTTGCCTCTAAAAAACTCAAATCTTCCTGAAAAGAAAGATATTCAGGGTTTAAGTCTTCAGACTCCCAAAGTTTTGGCACCCCTCCTTTTGTTTTGGAAAATTTAAGATTTTTGAGGTCTTGATATTCTTTTTTTATTCTTTCTAATCCTTCTTTAGTTAAGTAAAATTTTTTTTCTTCCATTTGATTTTAGAAAATCCCCTTTGGAAGGGGATTAGTAGTTTTATTAGTGAATAATTTTCCGCTAACCCCCTCGCCTAATAAAATTGCTGCAAATCAAGGCCGAAATGGTATAGACCAATTTGCTATAGATTGGGGTTTCAAAAGTATTAATTTTTCTAACGATTTTTCTCATCCCAGTTAATTATAGTCTTTGAAGAAACTTTGTCAAGGCTCTTCAAAAAATTTATTAAAAATCGCTTTTTACTTTGTTTTTAAAAGTTTTCCACAGGTACAACCTATTTTAGCAAACCAAGATGGCCTGTCAAATCTTGGTTTTAGGTAATGGGGGGATTCCATGCTTTAGGAATTATGGGCAACTCACCGACGCTAACATCGATATGTTTTACCCCAGGCTCACCTCTCACTTCTTTAGCTATAAAATTTTCTATACTTTCTAAGTTTGGAGAAATAATGCTGGCTAACAAATTATATTTCCCCGAAGTTCTCACCAAATGATAAACTAAGGGAGATTTTTCAAATTTTTCAATCATTTTAGAAATTGTTTTTTGGTCTGCCTCAATTTCGATGTGAGCACTGACCGAATAGCACTCTCCGATATTAAGTAATCCCTGAATTTTTAAAACTCCTTCATTTATTAATCTTTCTACCCTGTTTTTGATTCCTACCGGACTCAAACCAGTTTTTTTTGCAATTTCAACAAATGATTCTCTTCCATTTTTAGATAGGGCCTGAATAATCTTTAGGTCCAGACCATCTAATTTCTCTAAACTCCAAGGGGCATAAGCTGAATAACCCTCTACTGAAAAATCAGCCAGACCAGTTCTATCGCACAAAACAGCAAACTTTATATCTTTTATTTTTAATCTCTCCTTTTCCCCCTTCATCACCCCCAGTGCTCTTTTATAGCTTTTACCTGTGACAATATCATTATCAACAATTAAAACTTTTCTTCCCTTTACTTTTTCTTCTTCTAGCCCCTTCCCATTCTCATTCATAGTCGTAAAAGTAATTCCTTTTTTTATTTGTCTTAACCACTGATAAAGCCCCAATCCATAAAAAATCCCGTCATCTCCGAGACCAACCACACAGCCCCGCTCTTTTCCAAAGTATCTTTTTACGTCTCGGCCAACCCCTTCGATGAGTTTTTGAATTGGTTTAAAGTTTAAAAGAGTATTTCTCAGCATATTTTTTGATATAGTGCTTTATTAATTCGTCGCGAACTTCAGGGGTAGCGGTAGCAACTAGCAAATCTACTTTGTCGTGCTGCTTCCCCGGAATAAATTCATAATCTTTGTATTTTCCATCGGAATCAATGCTAACTACCTGGCAACCTGCCGCTTTAGCAATCGGAAAACCGGGATCGATTTCTGACCTGGGCTCATTAAACATCACATAGGCATCGATTAAACCCGCGGCTAAATAAGCATAAATGAAAGACCCTCCCTGAGGATAAAAAAGAGCTTTGGGATGAAGGCTTTTTATTAAATCTCCAAAAAAATCAAGAAATTTTCTAGAGTACTGAGAGCTCATTAAATAGGAAGCTAAAACAATGGGCTCGGTTAGTTTTTTTCTAGAAGATGGAAAGATTTTTTTCTTCTCACCGTTTTTCATATCTAGGAGAAAATCTTTGCCATTGTTCATAATGTAAAATTTCTGATTTAGAATATCAGCAATTCCGGTGGCAAGAGGATTCCTTTTTCGATCATAAAAACTCAGGGCAGTATACCAATTTTGCTCAAACCCCCTCAGAAAAAGGACCGACCCATCAAAAGGATCGATGGAACCATAAAGATGGTCTCCATTTTTAATATCCCTGGCTTCTGGTTCAGAAAAGATAGTTGCCTTTATATTATATTTTTTTAATAATTGCTCTAAAATCTCCTCACCCACCTTATCAATCCCGATATCAATATCTTCCGGTCTATTTATCACTTCACCTAAAATCTGCCTACCTTCTCCTTTTTCTGCTCTTTTTCTAACTTCTTTGGTAGTTTCAGTTAAATATTCAATTAGCAGGTTTTTAATTTTTGGGTTATTCATGATTAATTGTTATATAATTTTGGTTCATTTCTAATCTTTCAATTTACCCTATCTAAAATTTCTGTCAAGTTTTTTGTAAAAAGAGTTCAATTCTCTGACCAATTTTTTATTTTGAGTAAGTGTTCCAACACTAACTCGAACAAAATGTTCCATTCCTTTACCAAAAATGGCACAATTCCGAATAATGATTCCCTTTTTTTGAAGTTCGAAAACAATGTATTTTGCAAAATTGGGCGATACATCAACCAAAATAAAGTTTGCCTGGGAAGGATAAGTTCTAAATTTGATATTTTTTATTAAATATTCTCTACCCTCTTTAATTAACCTAAGAATTTTCTTAAGATATCTTTGATCTTCGAGAACAGCTTTAGCAGCAACTATAGCTAAATTATTTATTGAAAAAGGAAGTCTGACCTTTTCAAAATCTTTAACTAGATGCTGAGGAATTATCCCATAACCAAATCTTAAACCAGCTAGAGCAAAAGCTTTAGAAAAAGTTCGAAGGACAATTAAATTTTTATAGCATGGAACTAAATCGGATACTGAGTATTTTTTGTCGGAAAAATCAATATAAGCTTGATCAACATAAACATAGGCCCTGGTCTCCTTCAATATCTTCTCAACCGCCTTTCTCTCCATTACATTTCCGGTTGGATTATTTGGTGAGCAGAGAAAAATCATTTTGGTTTTTTTACTAATTGAGGAAAGGAGTCTATTAATTGGGACATCGAAATTTTCATCTCTTTGAATAAATTTTGGCCTACCTCCGCAGATTCTAGTTACAAACTCATACATTGCGAAAGTGGGAGAAGTAATAATTGTTTCGTCATTTTTATCAATAATTATTTTTCCCAAAACATCTAAAACATCGTCTCCTCCTGCTCCAAAAACTATATTTTCTTTAGGGATTTTTAAATATTTTGAAATTAATCCTTTCAGTTCAGTCGGATAACGAGGATAAATATTTATACCTTTAATATTCTCAATAATTGCTTTTTTTACTACTGACGAAGGCCCGAAATTATTCTCATTTGAAGCCAATTTTATTATCTTTTTTGGATCTAACCTAAATTCCCTGGCAGTGTCTTCAATCGACTTTCCGGGAATATATTCTTCTAATTCTGACAAAAATTTCTTTTTCGAAAACATAATATTTAATTTTTTTTAATTATATTAATCCTTTAGTACTGGGAAGTTCTTTTAAAATCCTTGTTTCTTTAGAGCAGGCCATTTTCATTGCTTTACCAAAAGATTTAAAAATTGATTCGGCTTTATGATGCTCATTTTCACCATCCAAGGCACGAATATGCAAAGTTGCCTCTAAATGTCTAACGAATCCCCAGAAAAATTCTTTTATTAAATCAGAGTCTAAATCACCAATTTTTTCTTTTTTAAACTTACAATTAAAATTTAAAAAAGCCCTACCAGAAATATCTATTGCCACTACTGAAAGAGCCTCATCTAAAGGAAAAACAAAATAACCCGATCTATTAATTCCTTTTTTATCACCTAGTGCTTTTTTGAAAACTTCGCCAAGGCAAATTCCAATATCTTCAACTGTATGATGTTGGTCAATCTCTATATCTCCTTTTGCTCTAATATTTAAATCAAATAATCCATGTTTGCCAAAGTTATTTAAAAGATGATCCAAAAAAGGAATGGGGGTTAAAATATCAGTTTTTCCTTTTCCGTCTATATTTAATTCTATTTTTATATCGGTTTCTTTCGTTTTTCTATGAAAAGAGGTTTTCCTTAGCATGAATTAAAAATTTTATTAATTTTATCTAACTATTTTATTTATTGGAAATTCAACTATTCCTTGGCAGCCCATTCTTTTTAATCTTGGGATTAATTCTCGAGTTTCTTTTGTATCACAACTTATTGTCACATCGTACCAGTTTTCGCCAGTTAGTTTTTTAATGGTTGGTGATTTTAATTTTGGTAAAACTTTTAAAATGGTTTTTAGCTTTCCACCAGGAACGTGCATCATTAAGCTGACAACCTCTTCTCCTTTGACTGCTCCCTGAAGTAAAAGGGCCAAATCCTTAATCTTTTCTTGTTTCCATTTATCTTGCCAGGTAGATTTATTGGTAATTAATTTCGTTGAACTTAGCAAAATTGTATCAATAATTTTCAAATTATGAGCTCTTAAGGAAGCTCCGGTTTCTGTTAAATCAATTATAGCATCGCTAAATCTTGGCGGTTTAACTTCAGTTGCCCCCCAGGAGAATTCAATTTTTGCTTTAACTTTATTTTTCTTTAAATAGTCTTTTACTAGATTAACTGCTTCGGTTGAAATTATTTTCCCCTGAAGGTCTTTTATTGATTTTATCTTTGAATCTTTAGGAACCGCTAAAACCCATCTTAATCTCTTAATTTGTTTTGTATATCTTAAATCACAAACCTCAATTACTTTTGCCTTTGCTTCTAAAATACAATCATCTCCAGAAAGTCCCACATCCAATTTTCCTTTTTCAACATATTTTGGAATTTCCTGTGGTCTTAATAAAAGACATTCAATCTCTGGATCATCAATATTTAAAATATATCTCCTTTCAGGAACTTCAATCTCAAAGCCGGCCCTTTGAAATATTTTAAGAGTGCGCTCCTGAAGAGAACCTTTTGGAATGCCTAATTTTAGTTTTTTTTCTTCCATCTAAATTACGACCTTATTTAAGGGAAATTCGACAATATCGGTACAGCCAATTTTCTTCAGTTTGGGAATTAGATTTCTTATTTCTTTTTTATCTGCCACTGTAAAAACATCAAACCAATTTTCACCCCTTAACTGAGTTACTGTTGGTTTTTTCAGAGATGGCAACACCTTCAAAACCTCTTCCACCATTTCATTTGAGGCATGAAGCATTAATCCTACCATTTCCTGAGCCAACCTCGCTCCTTTAAGCAAAATCGCCAATTTTTCAATTTTTTCCCTTTTCCACTTATCTTTTAAAGATTTTTTATTAGCAACTAGAATCACCGAATCTTTTATTAAAACTGCGATAATTTTTAGATTATAAGTTTTTAAAGTCGCCCCAGTATTTGTAAATTCCACTAAAGCATCGGCAAAAGATGGTACTTTTGCCTCGTTTGTTCCATCAGAAAACTCGATAGAGGCTGAAATTTTATTTTTCATTAAAAAATCTTTAGTGATTTCTGGAATTCGAGTAATAATTTTTTTTCCTTTAAGATCTTTTAATGATTTCATTTTTGATTTCTCTGGTATGGCTAAAACGATTTTAGTTTCTTGACCAAGATATAAAGAACCAAGATCGCACACTTCAGTCAATTTAGTTTTAGTTTCAGCTCTAGTGGCTCTGCCTACTATTCCTCCATCTAAAATCCCCCTTTCTATTAAGGGACAGAGCTCTTTTGCTCTGGCAAAAAAACAATCGATTTCTTGGTCATCGATGTATACCGCCGAAGATTTTTCATCAATCTTGAAATCATATCCAGTTTTTTTAAAAAGTTCTTCAATTGGTTCCTTAAACGTCCACCCTGGAATTCCTAATTTTAATAATTTATTTTTCATTTCATTTTTTGGAAAAAGCAAGTTTTATGACCCGTGTGGCAGACGTTGCCAATCTGTTTGACTTTAATTAAAAGGGTATCATTGTCGCAATCGAGCCAAATTTGTTTTACTAATTGAAAGTTGCCCGAGGTTTCGCCTTTTGTCCATAATTTTTTTCTGGTTCGACTCCAATAAGTAACTTTTCCTTCTGTCAAAGTTTTTTTCAAAGCCGCTTTGTTCATAAACCCAAGCATTAAAACTTTTCCTGTTTTAAAATCCTGAGTAATTGCTGGGATTAAGCCTTTGAGTTTTTTCCAATTAAGTTTCGGTAATCTTTTACCTAACATTAATTACTTTTTCTTTTAAATATCTTTTCAATTCAGAAATTTTAATTTCTCTGAAATGAAATAAACTGGCAGCTAATGTGGCATCAGCTTTGCCTTTTGTAAATGCTTCAAGAAAATGCTCTTTTTTCCCCGCTCCACCAGAAGCAATCACTGGAATAAAAACACTTTTTGAAATCCTTTTAGTAAGTTCTAAATCAAATCCTTCTTTTGTTCCATCTCTGTCCATACTGGTGAGAAGAATTTCTCCCGCACCCAACTCAGCTACCTTTTTTGCCCATAAAATGGCGTCAACCCCGGTGAATTTTCTACCTCCATAAATTGAGCACTCAAACCAATTACCCCGGCTTTTGGCATCAATGGCTACTACCACTGCCTGGGAACCAAAAGTTTTGCTTAATTTTTTAACTAATTTCGGATTTTGAATCGCCGCTGTATTAATTGAGATTTTATCTGCCCCGGCCCGAAATAATCTCTGAGCATCTTCAACACTCCTAATGCCGCCACCCACAGTAATTGGAATAAAAACTTTTTGGCAAGTCTTTTTAACAACCTCAACCATCGTTGTCCTTTTTTCAGCCGAAGCAGTGATATCCAAAAAAACAATTTCATCAGCCCCTTCTTTATAATATCTCTCAGCTAATTCCCAGGGAAGACCGGTATATCTTATTTTTTTAAATTTGATTCCCTTAACTACCCTCCCGCCCGGTTTTTCGAGGTCGCAGTCCAAACATGGTATTATTCTATGAGCTAACATTAAATTTCAACAAAATTTTTTAAAATTTTAAGTCCGACTTTCCCACTTTTTTCAGGATGAAATTGAACTCCAAAAATGTTTTTTGATTCGATCGATGAGCAAAAATCTATTCCATAATTAGTTTTCGCTATAATAATTTTTTTATCTATGGGCTTAGGATAGAAACTATGCATAAAATAAACAAAACTCCCGCCTTTAAGTCCTTTGAGAATTTTCGATTTTTTTTGAATTTTCAATTGGTTCCAACCAATCTGGGGTATTTTTACTTTTTTGAGTCTCGAAACTTTTCCCTGAAAAATGCTTAAACCCTTAATTTTTGGAGCTTCTTCACTTTTTTCAAATAATAACTGAAACCCCAAACAAATTCCCAAAAAGGGGGTTCCTTTTTGAATACTATTTTTAATGGCTAGGTCAATTTTTTTTCTTTTTAAATTTTTAATTGCTTCAGCGAAATTGCCAACTCCTGGAAAAACAAGTTTTTTGGCTTTCTCTATTTCTTCTGGTTGAGCAGTTATTTTAACCTTTGCCCCAAAATATCTGAATGCGTTTTCAATCGATAAAAGATTTCCCATTCCGTAATCAATAATAGTTATCATGTAAAGGATTTTAAATCAGATAATTTTATTTTCTTTTCATAAATTGCTTTCCCAATAATTGCTCCAGAGAGACCAATTTTTGAAAGTTTTTTTAGGTCTTTAATATTTCTTATACCACCTGCAGCAATAATTTTTAAATTTGGGAATTTTGAGATAAGTTTTTGATAAAGAGAAAAATTCGGTCCCTTTAATGTGCCATCTCTTTCGATGTCGGTGTAAATTACAGATTTTACTCCCAATTTAATTAAATCCTTCAAGAAGGAGCTAAGCTCCTTTTTGGTTTTTTGTTGCCATCCTCGATAATAGATTTCATCTCCTTTAGCATCTATTGCGACGAGGATTTTTTCGTCAAATTTTTTCAAAATTTTCTTAAATTTTTTCGGTTCCTTTAAAACTAAACTGCCTAAAATCACCCTGTCTATTACTAAGTTTAAAAGTTTTTTAATATCTCTTTCTTCTCGAACCCCGCCCCCAAATTCAATTAAAAGATTTGTATTTTTGGCGATTTTCTCAATTGTCTTCCGGTTTTTTATTCTTCCTACTTTCGCTCCTTCTAAATCTATTAAATGTAGCCTTTTAAACCCGGCCTTTTGAAAAAGTTGAGCAATTTTTAAAGGGTTAGAACTATAAATTTTTTTTGATTTAAAATTACCTTGAATTAGTCTAACGCATTTACCATCGATAATGTCAATGGCTGGAATGATTTCCATATAAAAATTATATCATATATTTTGATTTTGTAAAATTTCTGTTTTAGAATGAGAATATGAAAACCTTTATTATTCCAACTTCTCAGGTTAGGTATTTAGTAAAGAGAATTAGGGAAAAAACAAAGGATCTCGAAGTTATTTCCCCTGATTTAAGTAGAGATAAAAAAAGATATTTTCCCGATGGCGAGGTTTATATGAGAATTTTAAACGCTGATAAATTAAGAGATAAAAGAGTTATTGTTTTATATTCAGGAGCACCGAGGCCAAATGAAGGGTTAATGGAACTTGAGCTAATTTTACAAATTTTGAGGGATAATAATGTAAAACCAGAAGTGTTTTTTACTTATTTCCCCTACGGGATGCAAGACAAAGTTTTTGACAAAGGTGAAACTAATGTGGCTGAAAATCTAATTGAGAAATTAATAAACTATTACAAAGTTAAAAAAATTTATGTTATTGATCCCCATTTTGGAGGAAGAAAATGGATTAAAAAATATCCAATAATCTCCATTTCGGCAGTGCCACTTTTAGTTGAAAAAGCTAAAAAGGATTTTGGCAAAAATATTTTGTTTTTCTCGCCAGACATCGGTGGAAAAAGACGAACTGGTTTTAAGGCAATGGAGAAAAAAAGGTTAAGCTCTTTTGAAGTAAAAATGTTTCCATCGAGAGTAAATTTTAAAGGGAAAATAATTGGCGTAATCGACGATATGATTAAAACCGGCGGAACTCTTCTAAAGTTTTACGAAATCGCCGAAAAATTGGAAGCTAAAAAAATTATTGCCTTAGTTACTCATGGAGTAATGCCAGTGGGTATTTCGAAAATTAAGAAAAAATATTCAAAACTTTATTTAACAAATACGATAAAACAAAAGGAAGCAAATATAGACATAATTGATTTAATCTTAAAAACTATCTCTAAGGCATGATAGAAATTGACGGTTCCTACTCAGAAGGCGGAGGTCAAATTTTAAGGACGGCTTGTGCTCTTTCGGCGGTAACGAAAAAACCATGCCGAGTTTTTAATATTCGGAAAGGCAGACCCAAACCAGGGTTAATGCCCCAGCATCTTTTAGGAATTCAGGCCTTGACCCAACTTTGCAAGGGAAAATTAGAAGGAGATTTTCTTGGTTCAGAAGAAATTAAATTCTATCCAGGAGAAATTGACAGAGGTCGGACCTCTGTCAATATTAAGATTGAGACGGCAGGAAGTATTACCCTTGTTTTACAAACTTTAATTCCGCCAGCTTTGTTTGCTTCTAGGGTGGCGGGTGGGTGGCGTCCAATAAAAATCACTTTTGATGGCGGAGCCACCGATACTTTTTTCTCGCCAACCATTGATTATTTTCGTTACGTTTTTTTAAAAATTTTAGAGAAAATAGGTGGGAAAGTAGAAATTAATATTTTGAGACGAGGTTACTATCCAGAGGGCGGAGCAAGGATTGAGGTAAGAGTTTTGCCTGCTAAATTAAAGAGTCTCAATCTTACTGAGCGAGGTTTATTTCAAAAGATTTTAGTAATTTCTGGAGCTTCAAATACTTTAAAAGAAAAAAAAGTGGCTGAACGCCAAGTTGCTGGAGTAAGAGAAGTTTTAGGAAAGTTAAAATTACCAACCGAAGAGAAAATTGAGTATTACGACGCCCGTTGTCCAGGCA
>Ga0210004_1001109_pt1 | contig 15990 bp, 18 predicted proteins | sample CryGey13umfilter_FD_185450 | JGI IMG/M metagenome (GOLD analysis project Ga0210004, IMG submission 185450) | Groundwater microbial communities from aquifer in Utah, USA - Crystal Geyser 4/8/14 3 um filter (SPAdes) (version 3) | ecosystem: Environmental > Aquatic > Deep subsurface > Groundwater...
CGATCTACTCGACGACATTGTTCTGGCCGAACGAAAGGGACGCTTGCTGGTAGACCGGCTGGACTCGATCAGCAGGCGCCCTACCCTTCGACTCATCGACATCAATGGATATCTTTGGGCGATTGCCATTACGGCCGTTTTCTCGACGCTACTAGGTGCAGTTATTGGCTTCATCGCACACGCCATACTCGCAAAATAGAGGCGCATCAGGGGCATCAGGCGCGTTATCAAGTGTGATAATATTTGGCAATTGTGTTCTATGTGCTAATGCACAAACGCCAAATTGCCAGCCGACGCATCCCCTCTCGAAAAAGCCATCCTGAAAGCTTTAGCAACACAAGGATGCACTGCCTCTGATCTTGCCGGCATGGTCGGCATGGCCCCGACCAACTTTTCCCTTGCCCGCAACTCCAAACGGCCATTTCCGCTTCCCGCGCTATTGGGAATCTTCAAGCTGGCGAACCTCAAGGCGGAGGAACAGGTGAAGATCCTTGAATGGGTCGCATTCAAGCAAGAAATTTCTCCGCCACCTTCTGGACGAACACATCAAAAGTGATATTCAGGCCAAACTTCCCCCCTCCTGTGTGCTCTGCTTCATTTCACTTCCAGATGTTTGTCTATGTGCTCGGATTTTAAATGACGGGGGACTTGTTCAGTGTTTCTCTCGGTATATCTTTCTCAACTTACTTAACGAAGCTTCGATATTGTTTTTCAATGGTTTGAAAACCTCGTTGTCCTCGATAATTTCTATCGTTTCAAGAAGTCTGGTTTCTATCTCATCCAAAACAAAAGAATTCTCAATAAAGGAACTGACCTGCTGATGGATTTCCTCCCATACCTGCAAAGAGGGATCATCTGAATTGGGACCATATGCATACCAAGCTAGATCATTGCATGCTGCCACCAAGCGTTTAGACTCGCTGCAGAAAATCTCAAACGCTTCGCAAATGTCCATGATGTCAGCATCACTCTCACTTTCGTCAGTCGGAGGAACTGAGTACCGTCGAAGGTAAGAATCACAAAACATTGAATTGATATCAGGTTCAATCCATCCAAGCCGCTCTGCCTCAGCAGCAACCAGCACGAATTCATTTGCTTCAGTTAACTGTCCATTATCCCTCCACCGCCTCCATTGCCTCCCGTGGTGACTTTTTCCAAAGAGAGAAATTTCGATATCTTCTTGCGTAGTTCCTCCAAGCTGAGCGTGATACTGAACAATCTCGCACCACGACTTTAGCAAAATCGAGAGTGAATACTTATAGGCTTGCGCAACACTTGGCAGTCTCATAGGACAAATTCCATCTAGAAATTTCTCTAAAACGCGTCAGCGACACATTCTCTAGGATTCGTAAAAATGGCACATCAATTCCAAGGAGGTGTGCCAATGACTTATAGGATTCAAAGACTACCAGAAGTGCTAATTGAACGCGGGCGTTCGCGAAGCTCGCACTACTCAGACATCGAGAAAGGGCTATTCACTCGGCCTATCAAAATTGGGCAACGAGCAGTCGGATGGCCCTCTTCCGAGGTTACTGAACTCAACATGGCTCGGATTGCTGGCAAGACAGAATCTGAAATTCAACAACTGGTGATCGAACTTGAATGCAGACGCACCAATTCAAGTTCATTTACCCAAGCCAACCACGAAATCATCTCTCGTGAAACTGCGCAGAAAGAGATGGTGTAAACATGGCCAGATCTCGAAACATCAAGCCTGGATTCTTCAAAAACGAAACGCTTGCAGAGTGTTCGCCTCTGGCTCGCCTTCTATTCGCTGGCCTCTGGTGCCTTGCCGACCGCGCAGGCCGTCTTGAAGACCGCCCCAAGCGCATCCGAGCGGAAATCCTACCCTACGATGACGGAAGCATTGAAGAAATGCTGGATGAGTTGCATCTGGCTGGCTTCATCGTGCGCTATACCGTTGGCGAACAGTGTTTCATCCAGGTTGTGAACTTCAGCAAGCACCAGAATCCCCATTGCAAGGAGCCCCAAAGCACGATACCTGCACCGGACGGGTACTGTGCCATCACAGTGCAGAAGCAGGAAGAGCACAGAGCTAGCCCGGCTGATTCCCTTAACCTGATTCCTGATCCCCTTAACCCTATAAATGCTATGTCGCCGGCAGGCGACACGCTGGCATGTCCAGTAGACGAAATCATTTCGCTGTACCACGAGGCCATGCCAGAGAATCCGCGCTGCAAGGTAGTCAATACCGCACGTCGTGGTGCCATCAAGTCTCGTTGGCTGGAAGCCTCTCGCCTGCTGTGCAAACCATTCGGCTACAGCTCGCGTGCCGATGGACTTACTGCCTGGAAAGCTTTCTTCGAGATATGCAATGACTCAGCATTCCTGACCGGCCACGCAGTGCCACAGCAAGGTAAACCACCGTTTATTGCCGACATCGACTTCCTGATGTCACCAAACGGCTTTGCCAAGTGCCTTGAGAACAAATACCACCGGGAGGTCGCATGAACCGACTCGCATGCGGAAACGAACAGCTCATTGCTGCAAACCACAACTTCCCGAACGAGCTCCCGGAAAGCCTTATGCTCCCTCCGCAATCGATTGAATCAGAGCAATCCGTATTAGGATCTATCCTAATTGCTGGGAGTGATGCATTGGATCAGATTGAGGGGAGTATTTCTGATGCAGATTTTTACCACCATGATCACCGAGAGATATTTTGTGCCATGCGCAGACTCTCAAATAGCAACACCCCCATAGATGTAATTACCGTTGCCGAAGAATTGGAAGGTGCAGGAAGCCTTGAACGGATAGGCGGCCTGCCTTACCTAGGCAGTCTCGCTCAAAACACGCCCAGCGCAGCAAACATTGCATCTTATTCAAAAACCGTTAAGAAGCGTGCATTACTGAGGGGCTTGCTAACTCTAGTTGAGCGCATCAGGGCCGACTGTTACGCTCCTGGTGTAGAGGTTGACGAAATCATCAACCGTGCAGATGCAGGCATGGTTCAACTCCTAGACGCCGGAAATGATGAGCCAGTTACTCTTTACGACGCTCTGGCGGACACAGTTGCGGACATAGATGAACGCGCAACAGGTAGTCGCCAATCTGGGCTGCAAACTGGAATTGCCTGCTTAGACTCTCTGACTGGCGGCCTGGAACCAGGACAGCTCATTATCATTGCAGCAAGACCATCCGTCGGTAAGACAGCGGCTGCACTCAACATTGCTGATCACGTTTCCAGTCATGGTGGATCAGTCGCATTCTTCTCCCTGGAGATGACCAACCGAGACCTTTCGCAGCGGCTGCTCTCCATGCGTAGTCGTGTCTCAGTCAAAGAAATGAGATCAGGGCAAGTGGACGAGGTGCAATGGAGCAGAATTAGCGATTGTCAGGGTGCTGCATCTGAACAACGCTTATCACTGATAGATCGTCCTGCAGTCGGTATCCCATACATCAGAGCCGCAGCGCGCAGAATCAAACGCAAGAGCGGCCTTGATTTGATCGTTGTTGATTACCTCGCATTAATGAAGGGTGAAGGACAGAATCGCAACCAAGAGGTGGGCAGCATTTCGAGAGGGCTCAAAGCTCTCGCTAAGGAGCTGAAAGTTCCAATTATCGCTTTAACGCAATTAAATCGTGGTGTTGAGGGGCGTACAGATAAACGACCTTTGCTGTCAGACCTGCGTGATTCTGGTGAAATTGAGCAAGATGCAGACATCGTCGTAATGTTTCACCGGGAAAGCCTGTACAGCAATGAGTCAAAATGGAGCGGCCTTGCCGAACTTCTCGTAAGAAAACACCGTAACGGACCGATTGGAGAGTACGCCTTGCGTTTCCAAGAAGAATACATGCGATTTGAGCCCTACGAGGGCGATTCACCAAGGCAAGTTGAATACAGCGGGCCTCCCAAAAGAAAGGGATTTTCTTAAATCTTCCAATCACGAACCTGAGGGTTGAGTAATGCCAAGCTCACTTGCCTCAATGGATGATCGACTGAACGGTCCCTGAAATCTCGGGAATACGCCCGCCGATTCCCACAATAATATTTGTCTGCCAGCATAACAAATCTCGGTAGCGACCAACCTGTTGAAGAGGAATTTAGTATATGAACACAGTAGTGTCCGGCAATTAATTAAATAGATTCAGTTGGTTACAATCTTGCGGTGTAAATGTTTGCGTATCTAAATTGTTAAGTAATTGATCGAGTGGTGTTTTCTCAAAAAGAGTGAGGCTCAAAATTTGTAGAATTGTGTAAAGCGAAGCCTCGGTATCCAACCGTTTTTTCACGATCGCGACCAAGACATAAACCGCGATGGCGATCCATATTTGCGTTTTGACCGCATTCTCGGTTGTGCCATAGAAACGCTTGATACGCAGATGTTGCTTGATCCATTTGAAGAACAGCTCGACCTGCCAGCGACAACGATAAAGATTGGCAATGGTCAATGCGGGCAAATCGAAATTGTTGGTCAGAAAAACCAGATGCCTGTCGTGCTCGGCATCGTAGAACTTGACGCGGCGCAGGTGCTGCGGGTAATCCTTGCCAGCTTTGGGCGCGGTCAACACAATGGTCTGATCGCAGCGTAGGCCAGTGGCCTTGTCCACGGTGCGCGAGCAAACGCGGCGAAACAGCAAATTGGATTTGCCACGGATGACAAAGAACGCCTGCGCCTGATGCAGCGTGAACCAGCGGGAGAAATCGGTGAAGCCCCGATCCATGATGTAAAAGCTGCCCGCTTCGGGGATCAGGATGTCGAGCACATTGACCTCGTGCATCTTGCCGTCGGTGATATGGATGAAGGTGGGGATGTTGCCGCGCAGGTCGAGCAATGTATGCATCTTGACAGCGGCCTTGGTGGAACGGAAGTGCGCCCAAGGAAAGACGCTCAAGCACAGGTCGATGGTCGTGGTGTCGAGTGCATAGGCTGTCTGCTTCAGTTCGACCGAGAAGCTGTCGTTGACGTAGAGCTTTCTGGCGATCTGGATCAGACTCATCGCGAATTCTTGGTAGATGTGCCAGTCGCGGGATTCGTTGGCATCGGCCAACGTGCTCTTGGCGATGTTGCCACGGATACCCAGGTGGTAGAGCTTTGCTTGGTGTGCGCGCAGGCAGGTTTCGATGTCGCGCAGACTCTCGCGGTAAGTGAGTTGCGCGAAGGCCATGCAAAAAAACTGGTCGAGATGCGAGAAGGTCTTGGTCGGATAGTTTGAAGGGTAGCGCTGAACGCAGCGACGGAAAGTGTGAAGAGGTAAATGCTCCATGAGTTGTGCGAACACCAATTTGCCGGAAAACATAATGGGAAGCCTCGGGGAGAAAATCCCAGTTTCTCAAAATATTTTCGTTCAAGTCGGTGACACCTACAAACATGCTATTTCCAATTCACGATCAATACGTTAAATAACTATTTTTACAAAATTGCCGGACACTACTGATATGAACATGAATAGCAATCACCATCCGAAAAGTACGCGAAATATTAGGACTGCATGCAATCGCAACATCGTTATATCGCAAAAAGCGATATCGCACCTTGAGGCACATCCAGGTGTAATGATGGTGTTGCCAGAAGCAATAGGACGAGCCAGATTGCCAGCCGAAAGCTTCGTAGAGATGGAAGTAGACCTTGGTCGAGTTCTTGGGAGAGCAAGCCGTGTTAGGACGGAGCCATGCGACTTGACGACCCAGATACTGTTTGCCTCTAGGACAGGCCGAGACAAGCCTAGTCGCGTTGCTCCTATGGGCTCGATCGGTGAAGAAACCACCTCGGTCGTAGTTATAGCAAGGCAAAGCCGTGATGACCCTCAAACATATATTCTAGTTACAGCTTGGCTTGGCAAGCTTGCCCGAAGGGAACCTTGGGATCCAATGATCAAGACGGAGGCAGACTACCAGGATTGTTTGCGCTTTGGGTGCTCAAACGCTTTGATTCACGACTCAGAAGTCATGGGAGAAATTTTCACAAGCACCTGGGAAGAGGTGATTGGTCTGCCAAGGCAGTTCACATGAGATAAACGGATCCCAACGTCTGCAATGGCCGTGATTTTACTAGGCAAGTTTCTGGAAGGGCCGACGTGTTGCCGTCCATGACGATTCATCGGCTCATGCGCTGGAAAAATTCAATTGATGATTCCAGGTCGGCCTGAGCGGCCAAAATAGTGTGCCTCAAAATGTGACCACTTAGCTGACCAGAGCGGACTTGAATCCAAACCTACTGCGCAGAGTAATGAGGATTAAGTGGGGGGCAGCAGTTGGCGAATTTATGCTGAATTTCGGTAATACGCCCTTGTTGTTTGGTATCGCCAGACAAGATCACCAACATCACTCCCGCCATAACTTGGAGACCATTCGTCAATCTCACTGCTTGTGCGAGCAATTCAACAGGATAGCCTTTTCCATGGCGCGAAATTGCGTGAACACCACCGTGGATATATGAACTGAGTGGCTTCCATGAATATTCCTTGAACTCATGCAATGGTACGAGCAATTGAGCCGGCGCTTTCCCCTCAAGCTCAACAAGTAGCTCCCGCAGAAGAGGGATTCTGTCAGACCATTTGGCATTTTCAGCGTTCAGGTTACTTTGTAGCTTTGAAATGGAGTTGTCAGAAGCCGCGTAGAGTGCCCAGATAGCCTTTACCAGCGCTTCGTATTGCATCCGGAGCACACCGAGTGAAGAGGTGAAATTGCCCGTCGAAATAAGGATACGCACACTCTCGGAGTGCTCGAATGAAACACCGCAAAGTGTACGACTCGAAGTTATTCGCGGTGAGTTATCGTAGGGTGGTAATTCCATAAACGCAGATAGTTCGGCGGCCAGTTCCTCCGATTGATGAAGCAAATCTGCGATGTTCACGACAGGACTCATAACGTGGCGTTCACCGGCGCTACGCGGCTTTATCGCGCAGCCTCCGTTGGAACGATGAGTTCGGATTTGGCTTCATGGCTATTGGCCCACCTGCGCGCCGAACAGCTTCTCGACAACTCCAGCGATTGACTCAACTTTCTCGAATTTACCCTTGTTAATTACGCGAATGTTCTTCCGCTCCACTTTTTCGCCCTTTGCGTTTCCTTTGGTGTGTTTAGCGATGGGGAAGTGCGTAATGTCTGGTAATGGCATTCCTGGCTTTGCTCCGAACCAGAGAAAAGGCCCAAGCTCCATAGTCGAAGAGTCAAACATGACCCAAACGACGCAGCCACTTAGCTTGGCACCAAGAGCGACGTTGATCTTCTGCTTTGATGTCGTAGAGCCGATCGCGGAGGACTTCAGTTGAATATGGCGGGCAACAGAGCCAACCTCAACAACGATGTCGTAACCACCCGCATCTGTCTCGGCGCGGAGTACATCTACTTCGTGAACGCCACCTCGCCAAAGGTGGCGCAGAACTTCGCCGACGAAAACGTGTTCAACGAGCTTCTCGCGGCGACTAGAATGTAAGGTATCAGATTCGGCCATGACCTATGACGTTAAACAATTATTCTGTCAGATTCAATTGCGACTAGTACAGATCAGGACTCACACTAATACTGTACAGAAGCTCTTCCTGTTTCAACTGCTGCTGGACCGACTTTTTTGCATGACGTCTAACAGCGGCTTGCACGCTATCCAGACTTCAGCGATCGTATTGATAATCTCAGGATTAGTCGTTGATGGACAAAACCCGTATGGGAATACAGCACCAACGGACACTTGCAGATTCGACTGCTTGTGGCAAAGTGCATCGTAAGTTGCTTGCAACCATTGTGTTTGTACTTTCACCTGACTTTTCTTGTTAGTAGCCGGGAATGCCGTGCGGAGATCATATTCGATTCTTGCATCCACAATTGCTGCGGCGCGCTGCGATGGGTATCTACGCTGCACAACAATGCACCACGGTGCTGCACCTTTAACAGAACCCAGTGCATGCACCAGCCGTTTATTCACATCCCCAAGTAGTTCTTGGAATCCATCATTACCCAAATCGACCAAACGTCTGCGTGACTCTGTCTTAATCCCATGCGGAACCGTAATTATCGCAAGAAGCCTGTCGTGCTCAATCGCCAGCGTAAGGTGCGGGTTCTTCGTAAACGCCTCGTCTGTTGTTGAACCTTTAAGGCGTAGAAAGTCCCAAACAGCAACGCCAGCTTTGCCGGTTATACTGGATCGGCCACCCAAATTTGGGTCTACTCCAATTTCCCGAACAAGTACCTTCTTCTTGCGCAACTCTTCCATTGCCAACTTCAATACACGCTTGGCCTCAAGATAGCTGTATGGCTCATCAGCGTGAAACGGGATTCCAGAAAACGTAGTAAGCGTGCCTTCTTTCAAGTAACCCTCCTCTGACCAACGGTTGTCAGCCACTTCAAGATACTGCACGACCCGTCCCGCCCAGTCTGATTCACGCGACTTTCCTGCAAGCCAGGTGTAAACATCCTGCCACCTCCGGAACACCACTCCAGCCGGCAAAGAGTTGCGGGGTTCAATGACATCTAATGCAAGCAGATTCACCGTAAGCGTCCAGCCGCCCCACATTGAACCGGGCCCATTGATGTAGGAGCATAGTGTCCACCAATATTAAGTGGACACTATCATGACTCTCGCCTTACCCGCGCGCCAACGGCGCACCCATCCACCCGAATTCAAAGCCGAACTTGTCGCGGTGTGCCGTCAGCCCGGCATCTCTGTTTCTGCCGTGGCGCTGGCGCATGGGCTGAACGCCAACCTGTTGCGGCGCTGGATGAAGCAATTCCCTGTTGAGGCACGACTTCCGGTTAGGCCCACACCCGTCAAACTCGTGCCGGTACAAGTCGAGGCACCGTCAACCGGCGAGCACATCCAATTCGATATTCAACGCGGCGCGACCCGCCTCAATATCCGTTGGCCGGTGTCCGGGGCGGACGCTTGCGCCCGGTGGCTGGGCGGGTGGCTCGAATGATCCGGCCCGAACACGTGCACCTGTTTGTGGAACCCGCCGATATGCGCTGGGGCACAGACCGCTTATCGCTGATGATCGAGCAAAGCAGCGGACGATCCCCCTGCGACGGCGCGGCCTACGGCTTCACCAACCGCGAGCGCACGCGCCTCAAGCTGCTGGTATGGGACGGCACAGGCGTCTGGCTATGCTGTCGCCGCCTACACAAAGGACGCTTCCGTTGGCCCGCCCCAGGCGACACCCTGTTCCAAATGAGCGCGGAACAATGGCGCTGGCTGACTGCCGGCGTAGACTGGCAACGGCTGAGCGCTAAACCCGCCGCCTACTGGCAGGTTTAGCGCAGAACCCTTCAATAAATACCCCCCAAACCCCGCTACCAAAGCCTTTTAGCGGGGTGATGTGGTATAATCAAGCCCATGAATTCACTGGGTAAAGCCGCTCATTCCTCTGTTTCGCCAGCCTTGTCTGGCAAGGCTTTATCCCCCCGCAGTTGCCCCCTCGTGACGACGAAATTGCCCGGCTTGCCGGAATCATCCGCACGCAAGAAATCAAGATTCAGGCATTGATCCAGGAGGTCGCTTATCTCCGGCGCATCCGCTACGGGGTCAAGAGCGAAGCGATGAACCCGGAACAGCGTCAACTGTTCGAGGATGACATCTTGCAGGATGTCGCCGCCATCGAGGCAGAGCTCAAACTGCCCGCGATGCCATCCGCCCCGAGAGCCCGCGCAGGTCGCCAAGCCTTGCCCGAACATCTGGAGCGGGTCGAGGTGCGCCACGAACCGGAATCCTGTACCTGTTCCGCCTGCCAGGCCAACCTGGTCAAGATCGGCGAAGATGTCAGCGAGCAACTGGATATCGAACCAGCGCGCTTCTTCGTGATCCGCCATATCCGCCCGCAATATGCCTGCCGCCAGTGCGAAACCGTCACGGCGGCACCGGTCGCCCCGGCGGTGATTGACGGCTCGCTGGCCGCGCCCGGCCTGTTGGCTTGGGTCGCGACCGGCAAATATCTGGATCACCTGCCGCTGTACCGACTGGAACAGATCGCCGCCCGGCAACAAGTCCTCCTGTCGCGCAGCACGATGAGCGAATGGATAGGTCGCATCGGTTTCGCCCTGCAACCCTTGGCCGACAGGTTGGCGGAATTGCTCAAACAACGGCAGGTGTTGCACGCCGACGAGACCCCGGTCAAACAACTGAACCCGGGGGCGGGCAAGACCAAACGCGCTTACCTGTGGTGTTACCGCAGCAACGATCTGGACAGCGGCCCGCCGATGGTGGTGTTCGATTACCAGAGCAGCCGTTCCGGCCAACATGCCAGAGATTTCCTGCATGGCTGGCGGGGCAGCCTCATGGTGGATGATTATGGCGGGTACAAGAAGATGTTTGCCGCCGATGCCCGATTCGCCGTCACCGAGCTGGGCTGCTGGGCGCACGCGCGGCGCAAGTTCTTCGACCTTCAGGCAGGCGGGACACATCCCCGTGCCGCGGAAGCGTTGCGGCGCATCGGCCTGCTGTACGCCGTAGAGGAAGCGGCCCGCGAAATGGGGGCGCATGCCCGTCAGCTGCATCGCGCGCAGCACAGTGTGCCGCTGCTGGTAGAGATGTATGACTGGCTGACTCGCCTGCGCATCACCACAGCCGACGGTTGCGGTCTGGCGCGCGCCATTGACTACAGCCTGAAGCGCTGGCCGAGTTTGGTGCGCTACGCGCAAACCGGCGATCTGCCGATAGACAACAACCCGGTGGAGAACGCAATCCGACCGATCGCGCTGGGCAAGAAGAACTGGCTGTTCGCGGGCAGCGAGCGTGCCGGGATGCGGGCGGCTGCGATACAAAGCCTGTTCGCCACGGCAAAGCTTAACGGCATCGAACCGGCGGCATGGCTGAAAGATACGCTGGAGAAACTTCCCGTTTGGACCATGCGAAGAATAGACGAGCTGTTGCCGATCAAGCCTGTGGCATAAGTTCATTCAGATGAACAGATGGGATGGTTGGACGCTTACGATTCACCTTCTCAAAACCACGCCTAACAGCCGTTTTCTGGTGCCTATGCAGCTGATCGTTCTTCAGCGTCGCAGCGATCTTGCTCTCGATGAGTAGACACCATGATTCGTCATTGTAAATCCATGCATCCGGCAAGCCACGACGCGCGGCATCTACCTCGGAATGTTCATCAGGCTCCCCTGGTAACCTTTGCTCAACAATATGCAATTTTCCGGCAGGTGCAGAAACGCCAGTTATCCAACGCACAAAAGCACGAAGCAGCTTTGGGTCTTCGGCAAGCGCTGTAACCAACGCATGAGTGATGCGATTTTCTGGTTGTGTATATTGATCGAAGACATTACGCATAAATAGATTGTGATGCCGTCCTCTATGACACTCTTGACTGTCGCTATCTTTGCTCAGCCATAGCTCAGTACTCGTTTCGGATTTTGACGGCCTCTTCGATCCATTTGCTGATATTTTGGCTGATGTGATCATATACAGCCTTGCTATCGGTGCCGGGAGGGTCGTATGCCTTCACGATGGATGAAAGTGCCTTCCCATCTCGTTTCATCGTGATGTGCGCAAAGGGATTTGCGCCTTTGGTTGTTTGCTTCTGGTCAGAGTCTTTTAGGTTGTGGACAAAAATGCCCACCACGCCTTTCTTGTTGTTCCATGACGTGTATATCTCGTAGTCAATCCACTTGCGCTTTGCGGTGTCTTTTCCGATAAGAACGACTGTGCAACTACGACCATCGAGTTGATCGTCAATCCATTTCTGGATTGCCTTTTCTCCACCTTTCTTAACGGCCTCCCAGTCATTGTCGGATGCAGGTTTGCTTCCCTCTATTGCGCCGATATTTCGCACTTGAGATGTTCGCCACGCATCTGGCAAATAATGAAAACTGTAGAACACTCGTCTAGCCATGATCTCTCCCTAGCTGAAGAATTTCATTGAAAGAAACGCCAACCGCAAACATAACGAAAAACTATTTTTGAAGCGCCTGCAATAATTCGATTACTACCTCTCCCAACTGTACAGGTGTTGCGCTCTTATCGCCCAAGCGTTTGTACAGAGCCAATATATCTGCCCTACTGCTGAATCTACTTTCCATATCCTTGAGAGCTTCGGACCATAGCTCATCCGAGATGTACCCTGTTGCTCCTATTGGAAGCAGAGCCAATCCTTTCTCTTTCGCAATGTCGAATTCTTGCCGCATTCCATTAGACTTAACTACTGATCCGCCTTCTAGCTTATTTCCAAACATGAAAATTGCTATGCCTGCGTAGGCAATCATATCCTCTCGGTAACGACGCCATACTTCTTGCTTATCAGTTGCCCCGAAAACCTCCTGAGGGAATGGCCGCAAAACAAGCTGGTCGGCTGTATTCGCTTTCGGGTTCATATAAATCTGCTCTAGTGCACCTGAAATAACCGCACTGCCAACGCCAAGACCAAAACCAGAAACAACCTTGTGTTTGGTTTTTACAATTTGCTTGCTCAATTCATGAATGAAGCGCTGTGCAGTCTCGCTTCCCCAGCTGCCGTATTCATGTGCCGCCCCAGAGATGAACACACTCTTTCGTCGATATCTATTCTCGATTTCTTTCAGAATATCTGTAATCTCAGCATATTGTTCGACAAGAATCGTCTTTATGTTGAATCTGATTAAGTCCCCACAAAATAATTCTTGTTTGCGTATTCGATATTCGAAATCAGCATCCGATTCTTCTTTCTCGCGAGCCACCTTCCTTAGAAAGCAATAGTGGGCTCTCTGACTTTTATCGTATGCAACCCTCACCCTGCTCAATATGTAGTCCAAGTTGGGATCGGCAAAGCCAAACCCAATAATGATAAAGGTCTTGGTAACAAGAGCTCCAGACAGCGCATTGATGAATTGGTCCATTTTTACATGGTAAGTTTCGTAATCATCCTTCGACAAAACAGCATCGTCAGGATGATCAACATCTCCATGCATCTTATAGACGACCGCATCGCGCTTCGGCTTGGTAAATGCCAATTGCTTCTTCGTATACTTAACGTCCGTTACTTTTCCTGCAGACTCAAGAGCGCGTTCAATCAGCTTGTCGTAATTTGTAGTCCAGTAGGTATCTATTGGTAGTCGAGCAAGAATCTTATGGTTCTCAGTAATTTCGCCAGATTTTGAAAACTCCTCAATCAATCTCTTATTAAGCTGACTTCTATTCTGACCGTTCACATTGAGGTGATATTGAGCCAACGTAACCAAGTCATGCTCTTTATCAACATCCAAACCAATGTCCTTAGCGGTAGATCTCAGGAGCTCTTGCCAGCTTACATAGCCGGCAGGAGCGGAGAGTCCTGATCCCGCAAATATTGCAACATTATCTTCTTCTAGCTCCTTCCCTATTTCACGAAGGAAAGCTTCCTTGTCACGATTCATTTGATCATTCATAATTTGCAAGCCCTGCCAATTATTGAAAAGATCAGCCAAGCAATCTTTTCAAATTATCCCAACTCCAAGTGTATAGGCGCCCGGCTTTGGGAACCGGCGTGTATTTGCCATCCCGATAGCCGATTACCTGCACGATTTGAACATTTGCATCTCGAGCCATCGCAACCTCTTTAAGCACACCATGCGCTCGATGCGTATGTTGGCCAACCATGACAAGTACAATGTCAGATCGCTTAATGGCAGCACGCGCTTTCGATTCCCAATTATGTTCTGGTGCTGCTTCATTCAAGGAATGGTCTATGACCTCAAAAGGTGAATCTTCCAGTTTAGCCTGACCAAGAATGAAATCTTTCAGTGCTCTATCATGGTCAAAATCGAAGCTAACGAAGACTCGTTTCTTCTTCACATTGCTGTCTTTATAAAGACGACGTACGAATGCGCCAGCCGCTCCTCCAATCAATGCCCCACCAAATGTAGGAATCGCTGCGATACCTACAGCAGCACCGATCAGCGCCGCCCCAAATCCAGAGTTTGATACTTCGTTTGCGTGTACCGCGCAAAAGTCACTTCCTGGACGTGCATTGTTCCTGCAGCGCTTACCAGCTTTCGTAGTTGCGTCACATCGATCCATTAGCACACCCAATGAAAAGTTGATAACCACCAATATCGCGTATTTCCATTTGAGTTATCAACTCTATCTACTCCCTCGACCTTCGTAGGCCATGAGAATAAGCGGCTTTGCAATTTCAAGATCATTGGAGCTGGAAATAGCCAACTCAAGATCTCCAGTGCCCCAATGGCCACATTGGCTGACGTCACGGGCAATTGCCGGGAGAGGACTAAGCCGGGCCGGGTTAAAATTCAGATAGAGCAGCAAGCGATTCTTTTGGATCACCACTGAGGTGAAATTTTTCAGCCTTTTAAAGGCAGCGTAGCGCTTTAGCTCCTTCTTTTGCACATCGTCGCCCAAAGAGATAATGTAATCCTCCAGCGTGGCAAGCAACTCCTTCAGCGGCTCAGAGATAGTATCTATACATTCGACATAGGTCTTATCACTTGAAGCCATTTCCTTGTCTGCCGTGTTCTTGATAGTCTTTCCATTCTTGGACACAGGCGTACCACCATTACTTGCATTAGGAGCATTAGCCTGTTCGAGCAATAGCAATTCCTCGCCAAATAGACGATAGCGAATCAACTCGATATTGCGACTGATTTGTTGCACAGCATGTGCATCGAATTTAGTGAAATCGGCCGCGATGCAAACCAGCCGAGGTGCACTCCAGTCTATGTTGGCGGACGCCTCTTGCCCGAGCTTTTCAATCACAAGCAGCTTAAATTCTGCTTGGTGGTCCATCAACCAATCCATGTAGTACAAACCCTGATTGATGATGCTCTCACCTGTTGAACGCTTGTATTCCAGAATCACGGGGCAATTATTCTCATCTAGGCCAAGGGAATCGATTCGCCCTGCGTGGATCTTGCCAGTCGAATATTCTGTCGCGAGAAAGCGAATGCCGAGCAGCGGTTCAAGGTTGTTCTCGATCAGTGTTTGCAGCGGCTTTTCAAGATCAGAAGCGTCGCCTTGCAACTCGGTGGCTTGGCCTTGGGTGAGGCGAAATAGTTTGATATCGCTCATCTTCAATCCTCAGAGTTACTAGTGGTGCGCCCCAAAATTTCATTCACAAGCTCATCCAACACCTCTGAAGAAATAAGTTTTTCAGTATCACCATAGGGCTTATCTATAAAACCGTTGGCTAGGTCAGCATGCATCTGCACATAACAACCCTTCAGGGATCGGGGAGCAAATAGTGTGTATGTGGAATAGGCATAACCTATACCCTTCATTTCATCTGCCTCTAATATCCTGACAACACAACAAAGAGGATCCCATGGAAACCCGCCATGAAGCGGCGTGCTTTCATTCAAATTGACCGAATGCACACCTTGAGTTTTCGGAGAGAACTTAAGAGACATCTGTTTCGCCATGCTCTCGCCAATAGTGACTGTGCCGGGGATTGTCGCCTTGGTGGTTCTAAAAAACCGGTCAATACTATGGCCAATAAAATCGGTTCGAGCCATCTGAATGCTTGACCAGCCAAGCTCTTCAAAACTGTGGAAGCAAAGCCGACGAGCAGCATTTGATATTTCAAAAGTAGTAGGCTCCCTACCGAGGGATGCTCTTAACAAATCTGGAATTTCTGCGCGAAGCTTTTCATCTCGAAGAGCCCCCAAATCTGTTGCGTTATCTACGATATCAATAAACACTTTGATAGGAGATTTAATTGGCTCAATATTCCCATAATCAAACTTTGGATCGAAGTCTGGTCCATCATTATTTTGAGTGGCGAGGAAGTCCACAGCTCTAACCGCAATGTTCATGCCGGCATTGATAAGAGAATGGCCGGTTTCAATAAGCTTATCGGATGGCACTTCGCAAAGTATCCACACCTCGTCGCCGATTCCCTTAACAGTGAAAAATTTATCCAGGGGGATGGGCGACGTTTGCGAATGAGGGCTCCCAGTTAATTTATAAAATTCCCTCTCGATTCGACAAAACTCAGGCGGATTCAACTCTGAAGTGCAACTTTTGTAAGTGAATTTAGGTGGCGAGCTGCGGTAGCATCGGAGCCACTTAAACGACCAAGTCAAAGGAGCACGGATGAAGCGCTACACACAGCTCAACCAAGAGCAAC
>Ga0210004_1001119_pt1 | contig 15897 bp, 8 predicted proteins | sample CryGey13umfilter_FD_185450 | JGI IMG/M metagenome (GOLD analysis project Ga0210004, IMG submission 185450) | Groundwater microbial communities from aquifer in Utah, USA - Crystal Geyser 4/8/14 3 um filter (SPAdes) (version 3) | ecosystem: Environmental > Aquatic > Deep subsurface > Groundwater...
GAGGGTGCGCGCCGGTTCTTCCCGGCGTCACCTTCAAGCGGCCGTTGGCCGCCGAACTGCGAGGCGTCCGCATGTCGGACCGGAGCGCCCCTAAGCGGGGTCCGTGCGTCGCCGCGACGGGCCCGGGTGGCTTCGAGAGCCGGTCTTGCGTCTCCGAGGGCGACCGGCCCTACAAGAGCGGTGCTCGAAGTGACGCAATCGCCCTGCGGAGCCGCAAGATCGTGACTCAGAATGGCAACAGCAGGTCCCCACACGACAAGAGCAGCGGTCTGAGCGGCAAGACCAGGGCTTGGAGCCGCAAGAACCGGTGGCGGAACCACAAGCGGCAGGGCGGAAGCCGCAAGAGCACCACGTGGTGGAGCCAGGGCGGGGCGCAAAGGAGCCTGAAAGGCAGCGGAGGATGTGCGGTGGACCCAGCGAGGCAACCGTGCCCATCGAACGGGCGGCGCGTGGGGCGGAACAACCCGCCGGAGTCGGGGGATCATCGCCATGCTCCAACCGTCAACGCCGAACTGCACAACAGCTCTCCTCGAAGCCAGGAAACTCACGGGAAGTGTAGCAGGAACAGGGAGCGTTGGCAAGGGCGGTCCGGAACCGTCGCCGCGTCAGTCCTGCCACGGCGCCCACAGATCCGTGAGGTCGCTAAGTGCGCCTCCAGCGCATGCCATGGCGTCGGGTGCGTGCGGCTCTTGGCCGACGATCGGTTCGTACCCCACGGCGCGGACTCGCCGAACGAAGTCAGCGAAAGGGCCGCCGTGGGGCACGTGACGGAACCCACCGATGGACCAGACGACCTGGCGCCATACGGCCAGCACGAACGTGCCGGCGTCGAGTGCTTGCTGGGCGGCCGTCACAGCGGGGGAGGTGTGCCACTGGTACAGCGCACCTGCCCACGGTTGCTCGCGGAAGCGCTGCACCAGGCGCAGCACGGCCTCTCGGTCCTCAAGGAAGGTGGGCGGACAGAAGACCAGGAGCTCGGCGTGGGAAGCCATCTCGACCAGCAGGCGATTGAGTGCCGTGTGGAGCGGCGCGGGAGTGCTGTCGAGGGGGCAGCCCACCAGAAGCGCCTCCGGGACGGCGACCCACTGTCCTTCCTCACCACGGCTGCGGAGACTGAGCCATCGAGGGATTCTCGGGTAGGTCTGGCCGGAGAGGTGCGCTTCCATCCCGGGATCGCGGTGCAGGATGGTCACAGCGACCGGCGGCTCCGAGGAGTGCGCCCCCGGCACCGGCAGACTTCCAGCCGGACGTACCGAGAGGATATGTTGCCCACGGTTCCGGCGTGCCGCTTTGACGCGACGGACCCCCGTCACCGAGAACCCACGCTGACCCAGCACCCGCAGGACCTGACCTGCCGCCATTTGGGACTGCTTCCCGTCGGGTGCCTCGACAGTGACCTCTGTGGGTCCCTCGCCTTCAGGAGGCCAGCCCTTCCCCTCCTCACCGCGATGAGCCTCGACCCTGAGCTCATCGATAAACCAGCGTCGGGCTTCTTCCGGCCAAATGTGGGTCAGCATCTGCTGAATCCGGTGGGCGTACGTGTGGTGCGCATACACGTATCGCTGTCCCTCCCGGGCGATCGTTTCGCGGCGCGCCTCCTCGTGCAAGTACCGGTCCATGAGCCCCGCCGTTTCTCCCGGACTCCGCGTGAGCGCCAGGTGCCGGCCGTCTTCGAAGAGGCTCTCCATGGCCACGGACCAGTCGTTGAGCTGGAACGCGCCGCACGCCAGCGTCTCGTAGGGCCGCATCGACGTCATCGTCGGGCTGGAGCGCTGTTCGTTCATGCCGAGGACGATCCGTGCCCGGGCGAGGTACTCGCGCAGCGGCCCCTGCGTGGGGCCTTTCCACAGTGATTCGTAGGGCGTGCGTCGCCACCAGTCGTAGCCCCAGATCTCCAACCGCCACCGACGGGACAAGAAGGGCAGCAGCACGTTCTGCTCTCCCACCATGCGGTCCGGTTCACCGGGGTAGTGGTTGCCGACGAAGATGGCGTCCAAGTCCCGAGGCAGGTACTCGCGGTAGTGGCAGGAGGGCGCGCAGGCCAGCCTGAGAACCGACACGTCGTCATGCCCGAGCGCTCGGTAGTCCTCAACGCGCTCGGCCGCAGTGGTGAACACGTGGTCAAAGCCCTCCGCACGGTCTTTGAAGGCGTCGAAGTGGTTGGGATCCTCGATGTTCCAGAACGCGGTGCGCACGTCCTTCCGCCGTGCGATCTCCAGGACCTCGGCCCAAGGCACATTGCGCTGCCAGTCGGCGAATGCCAGGAGCAGGCGTGGTTGTGCCTCCTCAACGGCAGCCCGTACCGTGTCGCCCGTCTCGGTTCCTTCCTCGAGGAACGCCAACCGATGGCCCAGTTGCTCGCAAGCGGGCCGCAGCAGGTGGTACAGGAACGCACTGCCAAGGGTCAGGATCTGCATTGTGTGGTCTGCCTCCTTCGAGAATACCGTACAGCGGGCAGCAGTGCTGGGGGAAGGTCTCCGCGAACTGGAGTGCTGGGCGAAGGTCTCCTGACCGAGCCCTGAGCCCGACCGCAGGTCTCCAAGACGCGGCAGTGGAGACCTCCGGTCAGGGGGTGCCCTTTGGGCCCGGCTCGGTCAGGAGACCTTCGCCCAGCGTTTTCCTCTTCTCGGTCCGGTGCTCCTCGACAAGCTGTGTCTCCACCAGGTCGCCGGACTCCGCGAGTTGGCAGCACAGTGCGTACTCGACCGCCAGGGCGTTCTGCGGAGCGCTCATGCCCCCACGCCTGCGCCATACGAAAGCACTGTCCTCCTCGCCCGCGCCGCCGCTCCCTTGCGTGGCGACGACAGCGACGGCCGCAACCTCCGGCGCTTCCTCGAGTCGCCAGGTTGCCCGGCATAGCGAGGTCGGCGATTCCTCCCACAGCCGTCGCCATCTGGTTGCGTACCGGCCCCGCGCCAGGGCCAGCAGCGAGTTGAAGGCGTCCACCTGGGAGGCCGCTGAGGGGACAGAGTGCACCCGCACGCGCGTATCCCCGCCGTCGCGCACAGTGGAGTCGTTCTCGTCCCCCCGGACAAGGAACTCCCAGGGGAGGGGCACGAAGTCCCGCAGCGTCTCCCGGCACGCTGTCAGCTCGTCAGGAGTAACGGTCTCATCGAGGATGACGGACAGACACGGCTCGGCCGGTGTGCCTGCCGCGGCCGCCGGCCCCCCCTCACCGACCTCCCACTGGCGGTGGGGGTATGCACCCCAGTCCGGCCAGGGTGCGTCGGCGAACACGTGCTGCAGATAGGCTTCGGTCTCCTGCCAGACCTCGCTGACCGTGAGGGGATCAAAGGGCAGGGGCGCGCCGTGCGCGACGGCGAAGTGGTGCAGATTGGCGGCCACAGCCTCGAGACCGCCCTTGGCGCGAAGCCCGGCGACTCCGTTCGCGACCCGCCAGCACTCTCCTTCGAGCAGCTCGGCAACCCAGCCTCCCTGGTTGAGGCAGCGAAGAGCGAGGTCTGCCTCTTCGCACCCGTAGCCGCTGTACCCCTCGTCGAAGCCGCCAAGCCTGTCCCACAGCCACCGCGGCACCGCGAACACGTGCCCGTGCCCCCATCGCGAGAGAGCGCGCAGTCGCGAGCTAATCGCTCCGTCGTCGGTCGACGGCGAGGTGCGCTGGCGGGGGAGGAGAAGACCCAGCGACGGGTTCCTCGCGAAGGCTTGCAGGATCGCCTCGCTCCAGCCCGTGCCGGCCACGCGGATCCCCGACTGGGCGAAAACCAAGGCGTCGCCCGTGGCCTTGGCGGCACCGGTGTTGAGAGCGCGCATGAACGTCCACCGGTCGGTCGAGAGCGGCTCCACCGTGACGCCTTGGAGCCCGTGCAGGTACTCGGTCGTGTCGCGATACTCCCCGCTGTCGACGCACACAATCTGGAGGTCCAGCTCACCGAAGGCGCACTGCAATGTCTCCAGTGTCTCGCGCGCCTCCGAGGCAGGCTCATGGAACAGCACCATCAGGCTGAGCTGCTGCCATTCCCGGCGTGTCGCCGCCGTCGGCATTGGGCGCACGTACGGCACCGCGAGCGGACGACGCCCCCACTGGTAGTGCTGGAAGTACCGCTCGCGGATGGGCCACGCGCTGTTCACCTCGGCGACCTTGAAGGCGTGGTACTCGTCTTCGGCCGGCGTTCGGGCAGTGATGGGCTCCTCAAGCAGCATGGTGGTCTCGCCGAGGTTCCGGGCCAGCGCTCCGGGGGCGTGAACGCACAGGTAGCCGGCCCGGCCTACGCGCACGGCATAGTCGACGTCCTCATGCCCGTAGCGTCCGTAGTCCTCGCACTGGTAGCCGACCTCGTCCAGGAGAGCGCGACGGAAGCCGAAGCACGCGCAGACCGCGAAGCCGAACCCCAGCACTCCCACGTTGACGCCTCCAAGCGTGGCGGGCCACGTCGAGGGACGGAACGCGCTGTTGGCGACAGCGCAGCAACCGACCCGCGGATCGGCATCCAGGCGTTCCACGATCCGCTCGACCCAGGAAGGCGGGGGCACAATGTCGTTGTCCACGCAGAGCACGTAGTCGCCGCGGGCGAGACGGATCCCCTCGTTCTTAGCCGGCGAGATGCCCGCGTTCTCCGGGTGCAGGACCAGCTTCACCGACGCTCGCCCCTTCACCAACCGCGCGAACCGCTGCAGCCATTCGGGCGTGCCGTCGGTCGAGCCATTGTCGACAACGATCAGCTCCAGCGGGAACCGCGTGTTCTCGACCACCGCCTGGAGGCACTGTTGCGTCATCGCCAGTCGGTTGCAGGTGAGCACCACCACGCTGGCCAACGGCTCGGGCTTCTTCCATTGCTCCGGCACATCAGCCAACCGGGCGAAGTCGCCGGCCCGCACCGCGGCTGGAGAGCCCACCTGAAGCCAGTCGGCGAGAGTCAACTCCGTCTGCCGCACAGCGGCCTCCCGCTCGTCTCCGGCGGGTCGCACGTGGAGGTGGTCGGCCCCAACCACAAGGACGTGCGGCTTCGAGTGATGCCACAGCCGGACCGTGCTGTTGCGCTCTCCCGGCCCGGCGTAGTACCACGGGCCGTCGACCCGGTGGTGCCCCTCGTCGAGCCAGAGGGAGACGGTTCGGAAGGCGTAGGCGCACGGCGCCTCGCTGGCAAGCAAGTCGCGGCAGGATTCCCCGAACCGGTCTTCGATCATCTCGGTGGCGCTGAGTGCCACGACCCACTCAGCGCGCAGCTCGTCGACCCGAGTCGACGGGTCGAAGCGGACCAGCCCGTCGGGCGACGTGGGAAGGGGCGCGATGGCTCGCACTTTAGCGAACGCCTCTTGAACCCAGCCGAGGTCGGTGATGGCCGGCGGGTGCAGCAGGACCAGGGCGTCCGCATACCGCTGCACGTCACGCAAGCAGCGCCACAGCCAGCGCGTGTCTGACCCCACGACGACGAAGGCCAGGATCCTGAGCGACCGTTTGGGCACGAGCCGGTCTGCGTCCGGCACGCCCTCGCAGAAGTCACCGAAGCGCAGTGCTCCCCAGCGCCGGCCCTCGTTGGCGACGCGCACCGCCGCTTGCGTCTTGCGCCGGAAGAGCGAGCGGTTGATCTCAAACTGGCCGAACGGGTCGTCCGTGTAGCTCTCGTGCCATTGGTGGAGCCCAATGGCGCCCTCGTCGTAGACCTCCTCCACCCCGCGCAGACGGAGCCGGCGGATGAAGTCGTCGTCATCGAACCCGATCCCGTACTGGTAGTCCTCATCGAAGCCGCACACGGCGCGAGCCGTTTCGGTGAGCACGGAGCCTAAGAAGAACAGACCCGCCCGCCGGAGGAATGGGTGGCAGCGCACCTTCGACCACTCCGACAGGTCGGGCTGACACGTCTCCTTCAGCTCGGCGAACGACAGCTCGACCCACTTCTGCCACTCACGCTCGTCCATCGTCTCGGTCACGTCTTGCGGCAGGTCATACACCGAGGCAAGGACCGCACGGTCAACACCTTGGTCGAGCGGGTCCGTCAGCGACTTGAGCGTGTTCCCGATATGGATGATGTCCGGGCCGGTGAGAATCAGCTTGGGGGCGCGGGCGAGTTGGAGACCGAGGTTCCACGCCAGACACGGGTTGACCCAGGCACCGCCCGGATTCGGCCGGTGGACGTACTGGAACGTCAGCCCGTTATCCGACCACTGCCGTACGAGGCGAAGCACGGCGTCGCGCTCGTCGTTGTTGTCGATGAGCACGACCTCCGCCTGCTCGGACTCCGGCTGGCGAGCGATGGTCCAAAGCGCGCGGTGAAGCTGCACCTCGCGCCGGTAGCAGCCCATCACAATTGAGAGCTCAGGTTGGCTCATGGGTTCCGCCTATCACAGCGCCTCGCCGTCCGACACGCGAAGCTCCGCAGCGAAGCCGTCGCTGAAGTCCAACCGGACAGGTCGGAGAGGGAGGCTGCGGAGAACCGACACAATGGTATCGGGCCGGGTCGGCATTCGCACACGGAGTGTTCCGCCGCACTGCACCACACGGGCGCACTCGTGCAACTGCGAGAGGTCGTGCAGATCGGCCTCAAGAGACGAGAAGTGTGCATTCTGCACGTGAAGTCCGTCTGCATGCCACTGCAGCCCGTACGTCTCCCGGTCTCCCAGCCCGATCCGGGCGCGGAGACGGAGTCTCCTCCGGCATGCCTCCGTGATCTCGCCGACGACCTGCCAGGCGTCACTGGTCTCGGCAAGGATCTCATCCACGCGCCGCGGCTCGGTGCCCAAGGACAGGGCCAACGCCCTCAACTGCTCAGCCAATCCCTGGCGGCGTCCCGCGTCCCCCAGATACGTCTGGCCAGCCAAATGCTGGCAGGGAATGTCCTCCAGTATCTCCACCACGTATCCGGCAAGACCCAATCGCACGGACGTGTCGCATTCGTCGTAGCCGTAGCCGGACATGCTCTCGCAGGCGCCCCCGATCTGGTTCCAGATGGACTTGCGGACGCAGTAGTGCCATCCCGCAAACCACAGGCCAACGTAGGCGCGTGGTGGGGCGTTGATCGGCTCCCTGTGAAACCCCACCGAGACCAGACCGGTCATCGGGCTGGCGGCGAATCGCTCCAGCGCACGGGCGACGAACTTGGAGCCCACGTCCGCAACGTCGCTGTTGCTGATCAGGACGATCTCCGCGCTGGCCGCTGCGACGCCCAGGTTGAGAGCGTGCGGATAGCTGAATGCCCCCTGTGTGGGGTAGTCTACCCACCGACAGCCGTTTGCTTCGCACCATTCCCGGGAGCTGCCCTCGTCCGAGTCCACGACGATCACCTCGCCGCAAACCCCGGCTGTCTGGAGGCAGCGCCGAATCTCCGATACGCACCGCTCAGTGAGGTCCAGGCGCCCCTTCACCGGAATGACGGCTGATATCAGGGGCCCGGCTCCGAAGTGGGCAAATCGGTCCGGATTGGCGAGAACATACGGTGGGTACGAGGTGTCCAGGTTCACCGTCTGAAACTGAACCTCGGCCCTGCCCCAGAGGTCCCGTCCATCCGCAATGCACGCCGCGAGGCGCTGCGGATCCGCAACCCCGGACTGCTGTGCGCCCTGGTGCGAGAACGACAGGAGCTTCGTTCTGATGCCCTCTACGCCACCGAAGTAGCTGAAATGCCAACCGCCGTTGGTGACGACCGCGCCCCCCGACTCGCGGACAGCCTGAGGCGTCGTGAGGTCCGCGCGACGTACCAGACGCGTCCCCATCCACTTCGCGGTACCCCGGCACCTGAGGTGGTAGTAGTACAGAGTCTGCTCAAACACGTACAGCGCGCCGGCCGGTACGGCCCGAGGGATCGCCTGCGGCCGCGGGATCTCGTCAACATCCGAGATGAGCAAGAGATCGTCGGGGCCGCACTGCCCCAATCCACGGGTGATGCAGTTGCGCTGGAAGTGCTCTCGGTGGGGAGGATCCTCGCCTTCTGGGAGATCATCAACCACGACGGCGATGATACGGTCCCCGAACTCGCAGAAGCGGCCCCGGTCGTCCCGGTAGGAGAGCTGCTTGGGCTCCCCCTGGTGGGTCCGTGTGGCCTCCACCAGCACGAAGCGATCCACCACGTCCCTAAGCGTATGGAGACGGATCTCCAGGAGGTCCAGTTCGTTGTGGAACAGGAAGCAGTCGTAGATCATGCCTGACTCCACCAGAAGCTTTCCTCCCCCTCGACTGCGAAGCCCAATTCGCCGGCAGCCTGCGTCACGGCACACTGTACCGGGGCGTGCTGCCAGTCATCGCCACAGAGAATCCCCCCCGGGGCCAGCTTCGCGTGCCAGGCCCTGATGTCCGCCAGCACGCTCTCCTCGTCGTGGCTGGCGTCGACGTAGACGAGGTCCGGGGTGACGGCCAGCGCTCCGGCGGCCTCCGCGACCGTCATCCGCACCGGGACAATGCGCCGCGTTAGCGCGGCATGGACCACGTTCGACAGGAACTGCTGGTAAAGTGTCGGCAAATGCGCGGCGTACTCGGGCACTTCGTGATGTTCGGCGGAGCCCAGCCACGTATCGACGGCGTATAGCTTGCCTGCCTCCGGAAGCATGCGCGCGATGCACAGGGCAGAGGCGCCCAGCCAACTCCCCAGCTCCACAGCCACGCGCACTTGGTTCTCCCGGACGATGCGGGAGAGAGCTCGGAAGTTCGGCTCCCGGAACCAGCCATGGGCATTGAAGGGCAGGATCGTGATGGAGCGGTAGGGCTCGGGAGGTCCCTCGTGGTCGTGGGCGTCGACCTGGTACCGGGTCAGAACGGTCAGGCCGTTGTTGCTGCCATAGTGAGCCGCGAGGCGCCACCACGGGTTCTCTCGCATGAACTCGGCAATTGCAGGCCAGATGCCGCGGCTGCCCGGCACCTCGCCCTGTTCCCGAAAAGTCTCGGTGTCATGGAAGATCAGGTACTTGCGGGCACTATTTCCGTGTCGGGCGAGCTCCGCGCGCATCTGTTCGTAGGTGTGGAGCGTGTCGACGAATAGCAGATCCGTGGGTGCGATGGAGGTCTCCAAGACGTTCTGCTGATGGAACTCGAACGCCACCCCTGCCTCTTGTGCTGCCTGCTCAAGTACCTCGACTTGGGGGTGCCGGTGGACATCGTAGGAGACGAGCACTTCCGGCCGGCCGTAGAGGAACGCGGCAGTCGAGGTGCCTGCCCTCGTGCCGAACTCGGTAATATGGCGGCAAGCGCTGCTGTAACGGTAGAGCGCCGCCACATGCTCGTTGATGTCGGACGGTTGAGAGAGCGACTCCCGGAATAGGCGTTCCAGCGTATTCATCACTCGCCCCCGCTTGTTCGCGCTTCGCTGCGCGGCACCACGTCCCGGAAGACCTGCACGTAGTCCTCCGCCAACTCCGCCTGCCCGCGCGACTCCGCGTGCTTGCGAATGCGAGCGCAAAGCGAGTCGTACTCCTCGCGATCCCGCCAGAGTTGGGCCGTGCGGGCCGCGACCTCCGACACGTCGTCGGTACGGCAGAGAAGCGGCTCGAGGTCGGGGGTCACGTCGAAGTGAGCGGAGCGACTGGTGAGGAGTGGGCGGCAGGCGCTCCACGCCGTCTGGACGCAGCCCGAACTGCACCACGTCTCGTCCGCGTGATGATAGGGCAGCCAGCACACCGAGTGCCGCGCGATCAGTGCCTGGAGCTCCGCTTCTGCGGGCCACCCGAGGTGCACCGCCACCTTCGTGCCCAGCGCGCCCTGCCAGATTCCGGGGGCGAGTTGCGCGCTGAGACACCGAAGCTGGCCCTCTGCGCGCGCGGGGAGTAGCGCACCGTGGAGGGTCAGGCTGGCGTCCGGGAACTCGGGCAGAAGCAGCTTCAGTGCCTCCAGCGCCTCGCCGTACCCCTTCGACCCGCTGAGGAAACCTCAGGTGACAATGCTGTGGTTCATCTCCCCCAGAGGCGCCGAGAGCGGCCGGACGGTAGCGTGCGGGACGAACCGAGCGCGCTCCTGTGGCCAGCCTTCCTGCACTGCGGACTCGAACGCCTTCGGGTTTGTCACGATGACGGCGTCAGGACGCCGGTTGCGCGTCACGCCATCCGGCTTGCGCGGCCAGGAGTGGTAGGTCACCACCACCGGGCAGACGGCCTGCACCTGCTGGAGCAGCGTATCCCACTCCTCGGCGTCCGAGCAGAAGGACAAGTCGTGCTGGATGTTGACGATGTCCGGCCGGAGCGCGCGCACCGCAACCGGGACCCCGGAGTAGCACTCCCCTCGCCGCCAGCACCGCAGCACGTTGTCGGCAGGGAACTCGCCGCGCAGGTGACTCTCAGGCACGTGGTCGGCCAGGCCCCAGACATCGTGCCCGGCCTTTCGCCACTCGCGCACCACGTTCTCGGTATACTGGCCGATCCCGCACGGGTAGTCGAACGGGCTCACGACGGCGATTCTCATGGCGCGCACACAACCTCCACTCCTACCTTCGCCAGCGCCGTGCTCTGTGGGGCGAATCGTTCGCTGACTTCGGGCGTCCGCCTCGCCTCCGGGTCGCACTCCCGGCGCTGATGCGCCAGCACAGTCTCGAACACGCCCAGGTACTCCCCCGCCAGCTCAGCGGGCCCTCGCGAATCGGCATGCTCCCGGAGCCGTTGACACAGGTCCAGATAGGCATCCGGGTCGCGCCACAGCGCCGCCGTTTTCGCGGCCACCTCCTCCACCTTGTCCGTGTGGTAGACCAGCGGCTGCAGGTCCGGCGTCACGTCGAAATGGTGCGCCCAACTGGTGATCACCGGCCGGCACGCGCTCCAGCCCACCTGCAAGCTGGCCGAAGCGCACCACGCCGAATCGAAGTGGTGGTACAGCAGCCAACCTACGGAGTGCTCTGCAACCAGAGCCTGCAAGTCCCCGTCCGAAGGCCAGCCCAGGACCACGCGGACCTTCGTGTCCAGCCCGCGCCGCCACACCCCCGGCATCACCTCGCTCTCGAAGAACTGCACCTGCTCCGACCACGCACCCGGCACCAGCGCCGCGTGGATCGTGAGGGTGGCGTCGGGGAACTCCGCAAGCAGGAGCTTCAGCGCCTCCAGGCACTCCCCGTAGCCTTTCCCTTGACCGAGAATCCCCCACGTCACCACCCGGTGGCTCACCTCGTCCGGCAGCGCCGACAATGGCCGCGCCGTGGCGTGCGGAATGAAGGCCAGGTTGTCCGTGGTCCAGCCCTCGCGCAGTGCCGCCTCGAAGGCGCGCGGGCTGGTCAAGACCACCACGTCCGGTCGCCGATTCCTGGTGACCGGCTGCGGCTCTTTCGGCAGCGTGTGATACGTGACCACCACGGGGCAGACCGCCTGAATCTGCCGCAGCACCGCGTCCCACTCCCCTGGATCCCAACAGAACGACAACTCCTGCTGGAGGTTGACCACGTCGGGTTGGAGGCGCCGAACAGTCCTTGCCACTTCTGCCCAGGAGCGCCCCCGTTGCCAGCACCGCACCGTCTGCCCCGCCGGGAACTCTCCCCGCAAGCCGCCCGGTGGCACCCGCTCGCCCAAACACCACACCTCGTGTCCGAGCTTGCGCCATTGCTCCACCAGGCTCTCTGAGTAGACGCCGATGCCGCAGGGGTAGTCGAACGTGCTGACCACGGCTATGCGCATGCCGGAGCCGCCGCCATTGGGGCCTTCGGGAGGGCGTCGAGACAGCACCGGCGGCGACGGCCACAGATCCACATCGGAGCCAGCACGGCGTCTGGTGCTGCTGGGGGAGTCGCCCTCCGCCACGACCTCCTCTAACAACTCCGCCCACTGCTCCGCGCACCGGTCCCACGTCATCGTCTCCGCGAACTCGCGGCCGCGACGACCGTACTCGGCGCGCAGTTCCGGACTCTCGTACAGCTTGTGCAGCAACCCCACCAAGTGCTCTGTGTCAGCGATCGCAAGCGCGATATTGTAAGGACCGACGGTTTGCCGGTCCTTCACGCGGATGAGTTCCCCTCTGCCTCTCACGAGTTCCGTAACCGCACTGCAATCCGTGGCGACCACGGGCACCCCACATGCCATGGCCTCCAGAATTGGCAGGCCAAAACCCTCGCCCATGGTGGGAAGGGCGAAAACGTCGAACAGGCCGTAAATGGCGTTCAGATCATCTGCCGTTGCTCCTTGGACGACACTTACATTGCACGTTACCCCGGCATGTCTCTCCAAGTGCTCTCTGTGTATGAGCTCAACCAGATCGCTGCCTGCTTGATCACGAGGGTCGCAATGAAGATAGAGAACGGCGTTCGGCCTGCTCGCCAGGAACTGCTTGAAAGCTCTGACAAGCAGGGGGAGTTGCTTCCGAGGCTGGTTGCGGGCCACGCAGCCGACCACGAATCTGTCAGCCATTCCGAGGCCGAGGCGAGCTTCGTCTCTTCGGGAACCGAGCGATTTGAATGCAGCCGTATCTACACCCAGTGGAATAGTGCGCAAACGTCTTTCGGGGACGATCTTCTCCACCACTTGCGTGCCGAACGAAGAGCAGGTGACCACTTTGTCCGCAGTCCGCAATGCGTCCTGCCATTTCTCCGGCATCCCCTCACCGTCCAACGTGACTGCGGCGACCCATCTCCCGCTGCTTCGCGATTCCCTCGCCACCCAGTCCATCATCCACACGTCGCCACACGTGACCAGCACGTCGTGCTCTTCTCGCCGCAGTACGTCCTCCAAGGTCTCCCGTCCGTATTGGTCATCGCCGGGAAGGATGCGATAGGGGAACTTCGTGGGGTCGATGTCTTTGTGAGCACTGAAGCAGGCGTAGCAGGTGATGTCGACGTCATGTTGGCAGGCCAACCTCGGCAGCAGTTCGCGAGCCACTCGTGCCAGACCTGTATACAGCACCGGACTGTCGCTGACCCAGAGTAGTCTCGGTTTGCGCATTCGTCGCCTCCCCTCGACTGCTACTCCAAGCTGGCCCAGAAGCTATACAGCAGGTTTTGCGCTGGCACGGCTGGCGCGTTGCCCTGGAACGTGACATTGCTCATGGCCAATGCACCGCTCACGACGACGCTCCCGGAAGCGGCAGCAGGACCGAAACCTGGTATCGCTGCCGCACCACCAAATCGGTTTGTCGCGGGGTCCAACACAGTGAATGGTACGTCGATCAACGCCCATGCGCCCGCAGTAGATTCGTGGATCAGGCGGGCGCGCCAGACATTGTCAGCGTTAGGAAGCGGTTGGTTCGCGGTGGCCCCGCTGACAGCGATCCTGAACGTTCCCGCACGAGCATTCGCCGCGTTCGGGTCGAACCGCCAGTACGCTGGCGAGAGGTGGTTGAGAGGAATGTCGATCTCTGAAGCCTGGCCCGGTATTGCCAGGACACTAGTGCCACGTCGATCTGGCTGGCAGATGACGTCATCCCAGTGTTGGATCCAGGCATCATAGGCGAAGTTTCCAAAGGACGTCGGCAGATCGGATCCACATGCCGCGATCTCTCCTTGCACGGCCTCGATGCCTGTCCCGCCAAGGCGGAAGCGGTCCCAGGTACGTTCCACGAACTGCGGTCCTATGGCCGAGAAGTCATGGTCCACCAAGTGTTTGAAGAACACCGCGCGAGTATACGCATACAACTGGTGGCTGTCGTCCAGCCAGTTGTGGCTATTTGTATCGAGAATCGGGAACCACGCGCCAGGATAGGCGGCGTTGCAGACGCGGTAGATGTACTGATCGTTGTCGGGAAAGGCCCTACCGGGAGCCCAGTCGGCGGTGGACTCAAACAACCACTTCTGATCCGCGTAGTCGGCTGATCGACCGTATCGACACTGAAACATGTGAAGAAGCTCGTGGGCAGCTATGTGGTCCGCGAAGCTGTTTGGACGCGCCTCCGCTGTTGACAGACCGATGTTGTAGTGGATGAGCGAGTCATCGCCACCCACCCCCTTAAAATAGCAGACCCCCGTGTTGTCCGCGTTCGGATCCCAGAATCTGATGTGCTCCAGATTGAAGATCACAAAGCGTTGGTTATCGCTGTCAGTATATGCTAGCGCCCGAAAACCCCACGCGTTGTACGCATCACGAGCATCCTCCAGCGTCTGTGCTATGCGCGCTGCGTATCCCGCAGCAGGCGTATGGGGATCCCCGGCTGCCGAAGAGTAGTAGACTCTGCAGCCCTGCCCGCCGGGGTTACTGTCAACCGTGTCTCCCACCAACACGATCTTTATGGTGCCAGGAAACCAGTTACCTCCTACCGGATCGCGCCCGATTCCCCGGACAGTTACACCGCGCGATGCTCCCGTTTGAACATTGCAGGTCCACTCTCCTGCAGCATTTGTGACCCCCTGGTTGGCGCTGAAGAGGTCGTTAGGACCGGCAGGGGCGAACGCGCCCCAGCCATTTGCGCCATTGGCAGGTGTCCACAGCCGCAACTCAACTTGGATGTTGTTCAGTGGATTCCCAGCAGCATCTGTGACGCGTATGGTGATGTTGCCAGTGGCCCCGGCAGTCCTACACAATACCGGGTAGTATGAACTGTACTCAGAGTTCTGCCATAGGTCATCGGAAGAGGGAGTCCCCCCGTTGCTACGGGCACCAGAGCACCTCCTTGTTGCTTCCTACAGCAGACGGCTGTTGTTCTGCCTATTGGCCATCAGTGGAGAACACGTCATCGCCCGCGAGGACCATGTAACAGCCGTCCGCGGGCTAATCGTCATTGCGCGTGGTCCGACAGCCGCTCCAAGCATGTGCATGCGGTCCTCGCCAAATGCAGATGGTCGTCGCACTTGAGGCTCCAGGGTCACCAATTCGAGTTGCTCAGACGTAGCATCGTATGCAACCCACTTCCAGCGCACCTGCTGAGGAAACGCGTTGTCAGACAATCGGACATCGCCTGCGTATTCGAATGGGCGCGTTACCAATAGTATCCGGTTGGCGGTTCGTCCTGCCCACGCGCTTGCTGTGATCTCTATTTGCTCCGTCTCTTTGATGTCGTCAGACGCACCCCGAAGGAAGTCAGCAACTCTGGGATTGAGGTGAACGAATCTCCGCGTCGTGGTATCGAAGAGGTAGTACTGTGGAACCGAATCAATGGGCTGCAATGCGAGTAGAAGACGGCGGGAGTCTCCGGACCACTGTACAGACTCGCAGTTCGAACGTGGACCATACCGCGACGTCCCCTCAAGTAGTGGGTATCGGGCGTCGGTGCCCGTGTCCAGCGATTGAATGACCAGGACGTTTGGGTCATCACTGCCGCCTGTGTGATCCCACAGCCAGTAAGCAAGCTGCTTGGCGTCAGTGGATATGTCGACCGGATTGCCCAACGTGACGTCCGAGGCAACGGTGACGGCAGGCCTATCCCACGGCGCGCTGGCCTTGTAGAGTCGCCACTTGGCTCCGGAATCAACGGTCGCCGCGGACTCCGGGCGCCAGAAGAAGACCTCGCTGCCATCAGGGTTCCATTGAGGGAACTGTGCCCGTTCGCCAACCAGCCACTTCTTGAGTTGCGCGACGTCCACGACCCAGAGCTGCGATGTTTCGGCAGGGTCAGCCGGTTCTCGAGCTGCCCTGGAGCGGGAACTGGAGTACGCCAGATGAGTGCCGTCTAGAGACCACTGCAGACTGGAGATGTCTACGTCCCTTCCCGCCACGAGCCTACGGCCTTTCTCGCCCCGTGCGCCGCAAACCAGTATCTGCATCTGCGTGCCGTCTTCAGCTTCAAGTGTGCCAGCGACCAGCGGAGGTGAGGCCGCAGACAAGGCCAGTGGTCTACAATGAGCCTTGTCGGCGTGTGCAGACGCTCGAACCTGTGCACCCCACTCTATGCGTTTCCACGCGGTCGGCTTGCTGATTGCTGGTGCTGCCACAGAAACCATCTCCTTTGACTGCTGCAGGCTCGCGGCAACAGCAAGTACTAAGTGCGCTATCTTGACACATATTGCACTCGTTCGGCGCCGCAGTTGCGCCGGGTTGTCTTACGGAAGGAGCGAGTGTTCCCTCCCGGAGGCAACCCCTGGACAGTGCCAAGAAACAGCGCTGGCGAGCTCGGCGAGA